>Ga0265596_1001297_pt1 | contig 11956 bp, 14 predicted proteins | sample saktaG_FD_190143 | JGI IMG/M metagenome (GOLD analysis project Ga0265596, IMG submission 190143) | Saline water microbial communities from Sakinaw Lake, British Columbia, Canada - sak_2013_06_06_60m | ecosystem: Environmental > Aquatic > Non-marine Saline and Alkaline > Saline ...
AATTCTTGTGATTGTATAAACAGTTATATTTTAAGTTCAATTTCAGATAAATGTGTGTCTTATAGTACATATTGTAATGAAACCTATCCAAACTCTAAATGGGATGGCACATATTGTCAATGTATGTCTGGATACATATGGAATAACAATAAAGATGCATGTATTACAAAAGATGCTAAATGTCAAGAAGATTGGCCAAATACTTATTGGGATGGAACATTTTCCGCTGATGGGAAATATATATGCGATTGTATTACTGGATATATTTGGAATATTGACACAACGGCATGTATTACTAAGGCATCTCTAGATCAAATGTGTCAGACAAAATATGGATATTCGAGTTATTATTTGGGTTATGTTGAAGATGGAAAATATATATGTAAACAAATTTATGAATAATCAAATTTTAGGAATTGACAAGGAACAATATAATCAAAAAGCTTCTTCTCACTCTAAAGCTAATATTCTCTTGTGGATTTTAGGTGGAATAATCTTTAATATATTCAAAGGAAACTTAATATCTCTTTCTACTATACTACTTATTATTCCTGGGATTTTTGTTGCTTCTTTTGCATCAATATTAACCTTTTTTGTTGATATTAAGAAAAATCAGATTATACCAAATACAAATAACATTCTTGTACTTTTTTTATTTACTATATGGTATGTAATAGATTTAGCTTTTCCAATTATTCTAAGTATTAGTTATGTTCTACTAATAGAATACTTATTTTGAAATTGCGATAATAATCTATGAAAGAAAAAATTAAAAATTGGTTTAAAAATAATTGGTTTAAGATTATAGCTATATTGTTTTTGTTTGGTGCTTTAGCAGATAACCCTTATAGTTATTATCAATTTTTAAGATGGATTGTTCTAGGAGTTGGTAGCTATTCTGCTTATTTAGCTTATAATTCTGGAAGAAAAATATGGATGGTAATTTTTGGTGGAATTGCTTTATTGTTTAACCCAATTATTCCTTTTTATCTTTCAAGAAACACTTGGCAAATGATCGATGTTGTAGTTGCTATATTATTTATAATTGCCTTATTTAAGAAAAATAATTAGGGAAAAAGGTTATAAAATAATCTATGAAAGAACGAGCCAAAAAAGTTTTAGAGACTATAAAGCGATATCATAAAAATGGTATTGATCTTGATGAAGCGGTTGAAATGGAATTTAAAGCACTATCAGAAAAAGATCAAGAGAAAGTTGGTTCTTTATATGGATCCTATTTAGCGAAAGAGACTTGGGAATTAGCACAAAAAGACAAGAAAGTAGCAGAGAGAGTAACCAAAGCGATAGAAATTATTAAAAAAGAAGGAAAATGGAGAGAAGGGCAAAAAAATAAATCTATGAAAGAAAAAATCAATAAATAATATGGGTTTATTTAACAAATATAACAAAGCCGAAAGAGAAATTTTAAGGCTGTATTCTCAACTATTCGTTGATACGCAAATATCAGATCCAAAGAAAATACTTGATAGAGCAATTGAAATGTCTAAAAACCAAAAAACTTATGATTTACCCTCAAACTTGGGGGATATTGTTTTAGGAAAAGCAAGTCCTCAAGATATAAAAGCAGAAAAAATGGCAGGGTATATACAAAAATATTTATCAGCAAAGCGAAAAGATGGAGTAAGAGATGAGGATATTTTATGGTGTTGGAATTTACATGATATTGAAAGAAGTATGCTGTTGGCGGTAGATGAATTTTACAGAATAGCCTTATTCATACAGATCTTAGAAAAAACTGGTGATAAAAAGGAAGCTGGTAAACAGGTACGGAAATTTCATGCTTTTTACACTATAGGAGATCCCAAGAATGAAAAACTTTATGTAGAAGGGCATACCGAAAGAGATTTACCATTGCCATTAGAATTAAAAAACAGAGTGAATATCTATCTAGAAAGAAAAGGAAGTCAAAACTCCGATAATGTTAAAAAAGATATTGAAACATCATCTTCTTTTAATGCTTTAGTAAGAAGAGAGATTAGCATTGGGAGATTATAATCTATGAAAGAAAAAATTAAGAAATCAAAAAGGGGAATCTTACCATTTATTATAATTCTTTTATTTTCAACTTTAATAGTTAGTTTTTTAGTAAAGAATTGGGGAGAGAAATTAAAAGAGGACATTTATTCTCAACCACAGTCACATATTGAAATTGGTAGAGGTTCGACAGATTTCACGAGAGATGAATTAGAACAAGAAATAAAAGAAAATTCGGAAAATGCTGATTTATACAACATAAAAGGAAATAAGTATTTAATAAATAGTGAATTTCAAAAAGCCATCGAAGAATTTGACAAAGCAATAAGAATAAACCCAAATTATGCCGAACCGTATAATGGCAAAGGAGTAGCATATAGAAATTTAGGCGAATATAATAAGGCCATCGAAAACTATACTAAAGCGATTAAATTATACCCATCCTATTTTGAGGCTTACAATAACAGGGGTGTTTGCTTTATATTTTTAGAAGAATATAATAAGGCATGTTTTGATTTTGAAAGAGCTTGTGAATTAGGAAGTTGTCAAAAGTTAGAAATGGCAAAACAAAAAGTTCTTTGCGAATAATAGTTCCCGTTATTGGGTTAAAATAAAAATATGGAATCTCAAATCGAAGAAAAAATTTTAAATGATTTATTAGTTTGGATTAAAGATAATCAGGATTTAAGTAAAGAAAAATTAGAGGCGGAAATTATTAGAAGAATAAAAGAACAGAATTACTTAAAAGAAGATTGGCATATACAATATGCCAAAGAGCGGATCAAGAATGAGATTATAAAAATAATAAAATCAAAAAAAGATGTCGCGAATTACGGCCTTGAAAATAGGCAAGATTTAGGAGGTTGGGGAAGACATTTTACCATAAGAAACATAATAATAAATGGCTTGATTGCTCTTTTCCCTGCGAGTTTAATTATCGGTATTTTAAGAGAATTAGGGATTGGGGGTGCAATTATAATATGGGGTGTTATTTTTGGTCTAATGTATTTGATTGGTGTGATAAGAGAAAAAATTAAGAGATTGTCTTCTTAATAATTTTAAGATATAAAACTACCCATAAAACAGGTTCTAACGTCGTTCAATACCCCCAGCTAACGAAAATCAAGAAGCCAATTCTTTAAAAACATAAAACGAAATAAATAATATGAATAAGAATCTACAAATTGTTATTGGTATAGCGACTTTAGTTATAGCTGCGTCAGTTTCTTATTACTTTTTAATTTTCCTTCCCAAAACAGAGCAAACAAATGTGGAACAACAACAAGCTGAAATTGAAAACACGCAAAAATATTTTAATGACGCGTTTTCTCGCATGGAATCTCTATTAGAGGCCCAAGGATTTTGTTCAGAATCGGCAAGTAATTATTTCGAAAATAGTGGATATAAGTTAGGCATGCCACTTTTTTACGATTATTTCAATGAAGAACTTAATAAATGTTTTATTCTTATTAGAGGTTCGAAAATTGCAGGAATTCACAATATAGAAGTGGTAGAAGTCTATAAGAATAAAGTGTATGGTATTTATTCATATCAATCTAGTAAAGTAATCGCTTGTAATGTATTAAATGCAACTTGCAAAAATAAAGACGAATTTTTTAAACTATTGAAACCATACATTCCTCTGATAGACATGTATGTAGCATTGTAAGTCTATAGGTTGGTTCCAAAATAGATTCTAACGTCGTCCAATACCCCCAACAAATTAATACTAAATGGAAAATAAACTAAAAGAATTCAATAATTATGGACTCTATAAAAGTAAAAAAATATAAAAAGTGGTATTACATATTTTTAGGATTAGGTTTATTTGGTTTACTTGACATTGTAGTTGGCACATTTATGAAACAGTCTGGTTCTGAGGGTAGTGGTGATCTTGGGCTAAGTTTTATAATTATTTACGCTTTTAAGTATCTGTTTGGCACTAAGGTTGCTAGTACTATTCTTCCTTTTATCATGGGGGTTTCTTTTACTTGGTTTGTCTGGCTTGGTGTTTCGGCGATATTGCGCAGAAAAATTAAAAAACTTGGAAAAGAAACTAATAGTGCCTAATTAATTTATTTAATAGTCATAAAACAGGTTCTAAAATAGTCCCATAGTCCCAGGGGAGCTGACATTTCCATCTTTTTTTAGGTGGTTTTTTGTCTATTGACAATTGATTTAAATAAATGAATAATATAGATATAATATTATAAATTATGAATAGATTAATCGTCGGAACAATTGTCACTGTAATTATAGGGGGTACTGCTTATACTGTAAGTCAAACTGATTTGATTAATTTTTTTGCAGAGGATACAGGATTAACTCAACAACAGGCTGAACAATATATAAACACGATTTCTGATGACGAGATGGTGCCTTTTGATGAACTGGGGGATGAACAAATTGATATAGGTCAAGAAACACTTAACATTGTTTCTAAGATTGATTGTATATATTCTGAATATGAATGGGAATCATCAAATCTAACGTGTCTTGCAGGAAAAACACAGCTAAGTAAGATAGGTAAAGATGAAATTGCATTAGGGAAGGCATATAAAAAGCTGGGTTCTAATTCAGCATCTAGAGATGATATATTAAAGACGATTGAACTTATAGATACATTAAATGATGATTTTGCTTATAGTATTGTTATAAGTATTTTTACTCAGTCAGAGATTGATGAAATTAAAAAGGTCAACTCATTTAATAAGGCGATTTTAAAGGCTGCCATTGAAGATAATTAGTGTTTTAAAACGCCACTTTTTTAGAGCAATCAAAATATACTAACTGGTTTTTTGTTACTAAACAGGTTCTAACGTCGTCCAATACCCCCAGCCACCTAGTGCTTGGTATCGAGCAACCGAGACACATAAAAATTTACAAAAAACAAAGAAGAGGTTTATAGGTTTTATGGCATTAAATAATTATGAAGAAATTGTTACTAATTTTGCATCACCCACTCTTGTTTTGGCAGGGCCCGGTGCCGGGAAAACTTATTTGTTAGCTGATAGAGTTAAACGTTTATTGGGCAGAGGAACAGATAAAAGTATAATTACTGTACTCACATTTGGAAAAGATGCAAATCAACATATGCGTAACGAACTCACTAAACCGAGCCCATTCAACATTCCCTTTAAAGAACTACCCTATATTTCTACAATGCATTCTTTGGGTTTGGAGATAGTAAAAGAAAAACCTCGTGACGTTAATTTACTCAAGACCCACCTTGAGACTCAGGGAGATGAAAATGTAAAACGATTAATGTATCGGGATGCAGCTTTAATGCTCGGTTATACTGAAGACGATGGTAAAAAATCTCTTAAATGTAAACAGTACGGTGATTGCAAAAAAAAACACCGATGAAAAAAAGTGTCAAATATGTAAAAAATATTGGGAAATAATGTCAAAATGTAACTATGTGGATTTTGATGATCAAATCCTTTTTGCTTGCGATATATTGGAGAAAAATCCTACTATTCTCAAAAAATATCAATCCCGAGCAAAACATTTGTTAGTGGATGAATATCAAGATATTAATGTAGCGCAATTTAGACTAATAGAATTACTTAGTAGAGAATCTAGGAATGGACTTTTTGTAGTTGGGGATGATGCTCAAAGTATCTATGGATTCCGCGGTGGCAATCCCAAATTTATCTTGCGTTTTGAAAAAGATTTTCCTGGGTCAGAAATCCCACCATTGGCATATAGTCGGAGGTGTCATGAAAAAACAATGTGTGACGCTATTAAAGTTTTAAAAAAATACTACACCGATTGGACTGGAGAACAAAAATTAGAATATAAAGTGCTAAGTGGTGAAGAACCTCAAATATGGCAATTACCTAGTGAACTTTCAGAAGCAGAGAAGGTTGCTAAAATTGCTAGGGATTTTATCCAAAAGAAAAAAAGTATTTTAATACTTGTGCCAAAGAAAGAATTCTTCCCCTTGATTACTCAAGAACTATCCAAACGAGGTATAGCATATAGTTGTCCAATAAGTTTTTTGCCTGAAAGAGTAGAAATTGCAAAGCTGTTTATAGACTGGGCAACTATTTCTTCTGATAGTTTTAAAACACGATTAGTTATTGAAGAACTTATAAATAAAGGTATTGCACATGTTCCAGGTGTAAAAAAGGATAGAAGAACTACCCACCAAGAAACTATCAAGAAACGAATTATAGAAGAAACTGAGATTGCTAAGCTATGGGAACATGTTGATAAGAAAAGTGATCTATTCTCAGTTATTAAAAACTTAAAAGAACCCAATAAAACTCTTGTAAAAATTCGGGATGAACTTTTGAATTTGAGTGAGTTATTTATTAATTTTAAAAAAGAAAAGCGCGGTGAGTTTATTAAACAGTTATCAGTTGTATCTGGTATCTGGTGTAATCCATCAGAATTAATGGATGATATAATTAAGATAACGAAATTGCTCAATCCTCAAAGTATCACGGGTTTGGGTTTGGTACAGTTAAATACTATGAAAAAAGCCAAAGGCCTTGAGGCAGATGTTGTGATTACGGTAGGTTTAGAAGATGATATAGTACCAAATCCTAGAGGTGATTTTGTCGAAGAATCTCGTTTGTTTTACGTTTCTATGACTCGTGCAAAAGAAAAACTATTTCTTTTACATACATTTAAAAGACCTCGTAATATATCATACGGTGATGTCTTAATGGATAAACCAAGGTCCCGATTTCTTGATATTATTGGCAGGAAAAGTGAATGGAAAAAATAGCATGAGAAAAGTGGGGTTAATATAGTTTAAAACCATAAAACATCCCGACCGAGACGCTTAAAATGTGGGTTCTAGATCAAGAATACTATGGAGTAGAAATCTAACAGAGTTATAATACTCTGCATTTTTGATTAATGAAAAAAATAGTATATAATGAAAGAATGATGAAGAAATATCCTAAGTTTGTTTATGAAAAATATGATTATCGGATTGTAAAAAATGATCTTGAATTGTCTTTCAAATTCAAGATTCTTCCTGATATTAGCTTTGAACCATTTTTAAGGATAAAAAACATTAACAAATCAAGATTTAAAGCAATAGACAGAAAAGCTATTGATAATCTTGTTTTCCATTTGGGATTAATGGAGATTCCAAGCTATTGGAAGGCAACTTGTTCTCCAATAATTGAAATTAAGGCAGGATTTTTGGATAATAATCAGATTAAATGGTGGAAAGACCTAATAATGAACGGAATGGGTCAATTCTTTTATGAGAATAAGATTGATCGGAGAAAACCAAACTTTCTAAAAATAATTTGTTCTGGAGAAAAGAAAGAAATATTTTCAGGAAAATTAAAAAATAAATTCTTGATTCCAGTTGGTGGGGGAAGGGATTCAATTGTTACATTGGAAAAATTCAAGAATAAAGAAATAAATTGCTTTTTGCTTAATCCTAAAAAACCGGCAAAAGATGTAATCAAAATTGCTGGTATAAAAAAACCAATAATAGTTGATAGAAAAATTGATCCAACATTACTGAAGTTAAACAGAAAAGGATATTTAAATGGACATACTCCTTTTACTGCTCTTTTATCCTTTTTAACTGTTTTTTGCGCTGTTCTATTTGATTATAAAAATGTTGTTTTTTCAAATGAAAAAAGCGCAAGCGAAGGAAACTTAAAATACTTGGGCAAAATAATCAATCATCAGTATTCAAAAAGTCTGTCATTTGAAAAGAAATTTAAATTATATTTAAAAAAATATCTAGCAAAAGACGTAAACTATTTTAGTTTTCTAAGACAATACAGTGAATTGGAAATCTCAAAAATGTTTTTAGAATATCCGCAATATTTTTCAGCCTTTTCTAGCTGTAATTCAAGTAAAAAGTGGTGTTGTAACTGTCCAAAGTGCTTGTTTGTTTATACAACCCTATATCCTTTTTTAGAGAAAAAAGAACTTTTGGAAATCTTTGGAAAAGATATGTTTGAAGATAAAAAGCTTCTTCCCATAATGGAGGGGCTGATTGGAAAGAAGAGTAAACCATTTGAATGCGTGGGAACTTTTGCAGAAACCAGAAAAGCAGTTGCTTTGTCTCAAAAAAAAGCAAAGAATAATCTTCCATATATTTTAAGAAAAATATGCTTGAAAAATTAAAAGATAAAAAAATCTTGATCTTAGGATTCGGGAGAGAGGGGAGAGATACTCTCTTGTTCTTGAGAAAAATCTTTCCCAAAAAAGTCTTGAGAGTAGCAGATCAGAAAACAATAAAAGGGGAAAATATTATTATTGAAAAGAATTATCTAAAAGCTCTTAAGGAATATGATGTAATCATTAAATCTCCTGGAATTCCAATGAAAACAATAAAGCCATATATTTCCAAAAAACAGGAAGTTATCTCTCAAACTAAGATCTTTTTTGAAAACTGTCACAACGTAATTATCGGTGTAACCGGAACCAAAGGGAAAAGCACAACCGCTTCCTTAATCTACAGTATTTTAAAACAAGCTAAATTTCCTGTTCACTTAGTAGGAAATATTGGAAAACCTGCTTTATCTTCACTTTTAAAGGCTAAGAAGAATGATATCTTTGTTTATGAACTTTCTTCTCACCAGCTCTTTGATCTCAAACAAAGTCCGCATATTTCTGTATTTCTTAATGTCTATCCGGAACATCTTGATTACTATAAGAACTTTAATGAATATGCAGGAGCTAAAGCAAATATTACTCTTTTCCAGAAAAAAAACGATTACTTAATCTATAATTCAGAAGATAAAATTGTAAGTAAAATTGCCAAGAAAACAAAAGCACATAAACTCGCTATTAAAGGAAAATATTACGATTTAGATATAGAGGCAGCTAAAAAAGTGGCAAGTATATTTAAAATTTCTCAAAAAACAATTGAAAAAGCAATTAAAGAATTCAAATTTCTTCCTCATAGATTAGAGTTTGTAGGGAAATTTAAAGGAATTGAGTTTTATAATGATTCTCTTTCTACAATTCCTCAAAGTACAATAGAAGCTTTGGATTTTTTCAACGGAAGAGTTCAAACAATGATTTTAGGAGGATTTGACAGGGGATTGGACTTTAAAGAATTAGGTAAAAAAATTGTTGGAATTAAAACCCTTATTCTTTTTCCCGATACTGGAAAAAGAATTTACAAAGCAATTAAGGGCAGAAAACCAAAGTGTTTCTTTACTAAAAGTATGAAAAAGGCGGTAAAATTAGCTTATTCACATACCGATAAAGACATGGTTTGCCTTCTTTCTCCTGCTTCGGCAAGTTTTGGCCTTTTTAAAGACTATAAAGAAAGAGGGGATATTTTTAAAAAACAAGTAAATGAAAACAAAAACAATTGATTATACTTTATTGGGTGTGTCTTTCCTATTAATTTCTATTGGAATTTTGATTTTGGCAAGTACCTCTGCTTCGCTTTCCTGGGAGAGTTTCGGATCTTCTACTCATATTTTGCTTCACCAAATTAAATTTGGATATTTGCCAGGATTATTACTCGGAGGATTATGTTTTTTACTTCCATTAGAGAAGATAAAGAAATGGTCTTTAGTTATTCTTCTTGTTACTTTACTATTCACAGGATTAGTTTTTTTACCTATAATAGGAGTATCAATGGGAGGATCCTCTAGATGGATTAATTTGGGAATAATATCTTTTCAGCCATCAGAGTTTCTGAAGATTGGGCTTATTGTTTATCTGGCAGCTTGGATTTCAGGACAGGAAAATAAGTTTTCTTTAAAAAAATTTAATCATCACTTTTCAAAGAGATCTTTAGATAACACAGCAAAGATTTTTATTCCATTTGTGGCAATAATTGGTATTATCGGATTAATTTTTATCCGTCAGCCCGACATCAGCACATTAGGAGTAATCGTTTTAACTGCATTCTTAATGTATTTTGTTGCCAATACCCGTATTTTCCATACTCTTCTCCTTTTTGCTTTAGGGATAGCCGGATTCTTTGCTCTAATCAGTTTCACTTCTTACAGATCTAACAGAATTTTAGCTTTTATGAAAGAAGGAATAGATCCTATGGGTATTGGATATCAAATAAAGCAATCATTAATTGCTATAGGCTCTGGAGGAACTTTTGGAAAGGGAATTGGTATGAGTGTGCAAAAGTTCGGTTTTCTACCCCAAACCACTTCTGATTCGATCTTTTCCATATTTGCTGAAGAAAGCGGATTTATCGGAAGTATTTCCTTAGTTACTCTTTTCTTGCTCTTTGCTTTTCTTGGGATCAGAATTTCCAAGCATGCTCCAGACAAGTTTTCCCAAATTCTTGCTTTAGGAATAGTTTGCTGGATTACTATTCAGGCATTTATAAATATTGGAGCTGTTACGGAAATAATTCCTTTAACCGGCATCCCTTTACCCTTTATTAGCTACGGAGGATCGCATATAGTAGCAGAATTAATAGGAATAGGAATACTGCTTAATATATCAAAACATACATGAAAATAATTTTTACCGGAGGTGGAACCGGAGGACATATATTTCCAATTATTGCCATAGTCAGAGAAATGAGGAAAAAAAGGCCTGATTTCAGATTTTACTATATTGGACCAAAAAACAAATCAACTGTATTTTTGCTTTCTCAAGAGGGGATTATAGTTAAAACAATTTTAGCCGGAAAAATAAGAAGATATTGGAAAGGAAAAGCTATTTTAGAAAACTTGCTTGATATTTTTATTAAAATTCCCATTGGGCTTTTGCAAAGTTCATTTTATATCTTTTTCCTTTTTCCAGACTTGGTTTTTAGTAAGGGAGGATATGGAGCTTTTCCTATTTCTTTAACAGGATGGATTTATATAATCCCAGTTATGTTACACGAATCAGACGCAACCCCAGGACTTGCAAATAGAATTATAAGCAAGTTTGCCTTAGAGATATTTTCCTCTTTTCCTGTAAAAAAAGCAGGAGTTTTTCCTTCGGGAAAGATAATCTGCGTGGGTAATCCACTAAGACAAGAAATTCTAAAAGGGGAAGAAAAAGAAGCAAAGGATATTTTCAAACTAGATGATGAGAAACCTGTAATTTTAATCTTGGGTGGTTCTCAGGGATCTCAAAGAATTAACGAAGTAATATTAAATATTCTCCCGCGACTTCTGGAAAACTTTCAGATAATACATCAAACTGGTTCCGAAAACTTTAACCAAGTCGAGAGAGGGGCAGAAATAATGATCCCAGGACCTAATAGGAAGAACTATTATCCTATCTCATTTTTGGAAGAAAATAGGATAAAACACGCCTATAAAGCCGCTGACTTAATCATAACTAGAGCAGGAGCAGGAAGTATTTTTGAAATTGCCGCTTGCGAGAAACCATCAATCTTAATACCTTTGCCGGAATCTGCTCAGAATCATCAAGTAAAAAACGCATATGCTTATCAGGAAACAGGAGCTTGTATTGTAATTGAAGAAAAAAACTTAGCTGGCCATTTTCTCCTGGAAAGATTAAAATACCTTTTTTCAGATCCAAACGAATTAAAAGACATGTCAGCAGCTGCAAAACTATTTTCCAGACCCAGAGCTGCAGAAATAATTGCTCAATATATTTTAGAGTATTTAATTTATTAAAATATGGAAACAGATATTAGAGTAAGATTCGCTCCATCTCCTACCGGAAAATTGCATATTGGAACAGCCAGAGTAGCTTTGTTCAATTATTTATTTGCTAAAAGCAAAGGAGGATCTTTTATCTTAAGAATAGAAGATACGGATTTGGAAAGATCAAAATCAGAATACGAAAGAGATATCATAGAAGCATTAGAATGGCTTGGTATTAAGTGGGATGAAGGACTAAATGCAGATGGCAATTATGGTCCTTATAGACAAAGCGAGAGAACTTCAATATATCAAAAATATATTGAAAAGCTTTTAGAAGAAGGAAAAGCGTATTATTGTTTTTGTTCCGAAGAAGAATTAGAAGCAGAAAAACAATATTTATTAAGCATTGGAAATCCTCCAGTTTACAATGAAAAGTGTAGAGA
>Ga0265596_1001298_pt1 | contig 11951 bp, 10 predicted proteins | sample saktaG_FD_190143 | JGI IMG/M metagenome (GOLD analysis project Ga0265596, IMG submission 190143) | Saline water microbial communities from Sakinaw Lake, British Columbia, Canada - sak_2013_06_06_60m | ecosystem: Environmental > Aquatic > Non-marine Saline and Alkaline > Saline ...
TTCGTTTAACTGGTAGCGGAGGCTCTGGAGATATTGCATGCTTAGCAAAAAGAACCGTAATAATTGCCCGGCATGAAAAAAGACGCTTCCCGGAGAAAGTAGATTATATTACCAGTCCAGGATGGATTGATGGTCCCGAAGGAAGAGAGAAGGCAGGCTTACATTGGGGAGGACCCTCTGCTATTGTGACCACCATGGGTATATTACGTTTCGAAGATAAGACAAAAGAACCATACTTGGCTTCATATCACCCTGGTGTTAAAATTCAATGGATAAAGGAAAATACAGAATTTAAATTAGATACCTCTAAAGCAGTTGAAACGGAAAAACCTACAGAAGAAGAAATCCAGATACTACAAAATATAGTAGATCCTGAACGCATATTCATTGGGTAAATATTTCCCAAATTATTTATTAAACTATGGAGGTAAAAAAGAAATTAATGAATAATCTAGTTAGTTACGATTTTTTTATAAATTGCAGCGTTTTTTCCAATTCTTATCTAATTTTGGAGCATAATACGGAAAAAGTAAATGGAAAAAAATAATTAATTTTGTTTTAGTTCTTTAAATTTATAGGATTTTATAAATAGTAATTATTTATCAATCAGTATGAAAAAAGACGGACATCCACTTAAAAAAAACTACAAAGAACGTTATGATTTAATAAGACACCCAGAAAGAATAAGAAGCTCGGATGTTATTGAAGGGGTCTTTGAAAATATATCTTATTATAAATCACCAGACCCATCACTTATTGCTGCAAAAGGAACTGTTTCAGGAATAAAATGTATTATACTTGGCCAGGAGAAAAGAAGAAAAGGAAAAGAAAGTAAGGCAACCGGAATGTTAAACTCAAAAGGCTTTGGGTTTACTCTTGATATGTTAGATAAAGCAGAAAAAAGCAATATTCCTGTGGTTTCATTTATTGACACTTTTGGCGGAGATACTTCAATGGAGTCGGAGCTTGGCGGACAATCTTTTTTAATATCCGATTGTATTAGCAAATTTTGTGCAGTAGAAACACCTACTGTTTCTTATGTCATTGGTGAAGGAGGTAGTGGCGGAGCCTTGGCTTTACAGGTTGCAGATAAAAGTTACATGCTTGAAAATGCACTTTATTCTGTTATTGCCCCCGAAAGCTGTAGCAGAATAATATTCCATAAAAGATTAGCAGCAGGTGAAAATATTGAAGATACGGTAAAAGATGCTTTAGAAGTATTACGACCGGGAGCAGAACATATAAAAGAAATAGGGATGATTGATGGTATCCTTCCTGAACCCATAGAAGGAGCACATACAAATTATAAGTTTACAATAAATACAATAAAAGATTCTTTAGTTGAGACCCTGAATGAATGGGTACATACTAAGAAAAAAGGAGAAAAAGTTGTACAAAATAAAGCCATTAGTAAAATATTGAAAGAGAGAAGGAGAAAGGTTTTAAATTATGGAAGGTTCTATAATAAGTTAGACAAACTTGCAAAAAGAATAACAAAAAGAAGAATACCGGAAAATATTAATACTGTTGATATTGAGCGGGAAGATTTTCATACTTTGGTGTTAATAAGAGCACACATGGAAAAAGAGGGTATTGATGATACGGAATTGTTTAAATGTGAAAAAGAATGGGATAAAGATAAAAATATATTTAAAGTTGCCGGTGGCTGTGGTTTTGTATCACTAAAACAATATATAGATAATTTTTATGCATGTCCAAAGTGTGGAAAAGGCGAATATCTTTGTGTTGAAGAGCAAATAGAAAAGATTTGTGATAGTAATACATTTCAAGAAATGGAAAGCGATTTGACTCTTAAAAAATTAGATGGAAGCGAAAGATATAACTTCGGAGCATATAAAAAATTATTAAAAAAAATAGAAGGAAAAACCTTTTCTAAAGAAGGTTTAGTAACGGGAAAAGCGAAGATTAATGGAAAGAATATTGTTTTGGTCATATCTGATATAAAATTTATTGGCGGGTCTTTTGGTGTCGTATTTGGGGAAAAGTTTAAAAGAGCTGTTGATTATGCCATAAAGAATAAATATCCTTTTATATCTGTGTGTTCTTCAGGTGGTGCAAGAATGAATGAAGGCCCTATGGCTCTGGCACAGATGGCAAAAATGAATATGTCCATTTTAGACCTGAAAAGAGAAGGAATATTATATTTATCTGTTATTACAGGACCAACTACAGGGGGGGCTTATGCAAGCTATGTAACCCAGGGAGATATTATGATTGGCGAGAAAGGAAGTTTAGTTGAATTTGCCGGCCCAAGAGTAGTTATCGGAGCAGGTTTTGATGTAGACAGGGAAGTTGTTTGTACTGATAAACTTTATGAAACAAAAAAAATACAACATTTGGTTAACAGAAAGGATTTAAAAGACATTTTGTCTTATTATGTAGATATTTTCTATACTATTAAATTTCCTCAAAAAAGAAAGAATAAAAGCAGAATCAGAGATTTTAGGATGATAACAATGAATTAAAAAACATTCAACATCGATTTATATATGTTAAAACATTCATTAAAAAAGGAGTTAACAAGAAAAAATCTAACAATAACACTAATAAAAAACCGAACAATATTTGTACGTGGGACGACAATTCCGATTGCGAAAACTGCAAAGACCATAACCTTTTATTCTGTAAGTTAGACAAAAAGTTACAGAATGCATTCACGATACTATTTGCCCCATGCATGGTAGTTGCATTCTTTGGGCTTACATTAGTCGGCATATTGACAGGTACCTGGTGGTGCCTGATAGTTTACGGATCATTTTTTATGATACTCTTTCCTGTTATTGAGTTCGGCGTGCTATGCCGACACTGTCCTTTTTATGCAAATAGCGGCAAGAATATTTCATGTATTGCCGGTTCGGGTACACCAAAAACATATAAGTATAACCCGGGACCAATGAAAAAATGGGAACATCGTATTATGTACACTTATTATACATTCATGATTGGTTTCCCAATTTTCGTAATCGGGTACGGCATATACTTTATCGCAGAGAACTATTCACAATACGGACACATTGCACTTCTTGGGATGATTGGCATTGAACTTGCTCTTATTTTTTCAATGATGGCCTTCAATTTTTGCCTTTCCATATATGTGTGTCGTAAATGTGTAAACTTCTCTTGCCCGTTAAATAGGGTTGAAAAGCCTTTGGTAGATGAGTATTTGAAGAAAAATCCAATAATGAGGGAAGCCTGGGAAAAGGCCGGATATAAGTTAGGATAGAAACTAAACAATCATCAATTTTTTTTAAAATTATAAAACAGATATTGACATAAAACGACCAATATCAATGTGAAAGCAGTGCTAATGATCACTTTGTAAAGCGTAGAAAAAAATTCGCTGAAGCGGAAAATTTCTATGTAAAACAAAACCAAATGATGTAAAAGAATAAGAATTAATGAATAGGCAAGAAACCACCTGAAACCTAAATCCTTAATGCAAGGCCTGATGCCAGGCTCAAAATCCTGTTTAGGAGATAACAAATATATTACTGCAGGACGGCAGAATGCCATAAAAACTGATGCCGCTATATTCATGCCGATAGTTTTTGTAAAAATATCCACACAAAAACCAAGGAAAAATGCTAAAATTAGTAATAACCATTTTGGTGTTTCAAAAGGTAATAATAAAATAAACAAAACATATAAATACGGATTAACATAACCGCCGAATTGAATATTGTTCAATACTAAAACCTGAAACAAAATCAGTAAAACAAAAAGCAAAGTATATTTAAGATAAATATTACTCATATTCTATAACTTCCTCTAAATTTAATTGCTCATCTTTCATAAGGTTATCTATAATATAAACATAATGTAAGTTGTTAAAATCAGTTGAAAAATCAATTAAAGCTTTGTTCATGCTTTCTCCCTTTTCAGTTAAATAATTTTTTACAGTACCAATTAAAATTCCTTCGGGAAAGATAAAAGAATGACCGCTTGTAATAATGGTATCACCGTAATGTATATATATTTGTGTGGGGATATCCTCAATAGTACCGATTTTATAATCAATATTGTTCCATACAACATTAACCAGCTGGTTGTTCTTTTTGATTTTTGCACTGATTTTTGAATTCTCATGAAGCAAAGACATTACAGAACAAAAATTTTTAGAGGCACTTATAACTATGCCCACAATGCCATTTGAGCAAACAACACCCATATCGGCTTTTATTCCATGTTTTGTGCCTTTATTGATCATCAGATAATTGTTTCTTTTATTTGTAGAGTTGTTTATTACTTTAGCACTGATAAATTTATAAAGAGTATCTTTATAAAAAAAGCTTGTATCTGTTCTAAGAAAAGATTTTTCCGATAAAGAATGTAGCCGGGCATTCTCTTCTGCCAATTCATTGTTAACATATTTAAGTGAAAAATATTCAAAAATATTATTATATGTATTTAATATTGAACCGGTCAAATGATTAGTAGAATTTAATATCACAGAATTTTGATAGTTGTTATTATTAATAATGAGTAAAAAAGCGAATACTTCGAGCAGGATAAATAACAGGATAAAATAATGTTTCAGCAGAAATGCAAGCAGGTGTCGCATAAAAATTATTATCTATTTTATTAAGAAAGTAAATTTGTCAAAATTCTTAAGAGCAATTCCTGTACCACGTGCAACAGCCCTTAACGGATCTTCGGCAAGGTGTACGGGTAATTTTGTTTTTAGGTGGATTCTTTCGTCAAGACCACGCAACAAAGAACTTCCACCGGCAAGGTAAATTCCGGTTCTGTAAATATCAGCTGCTAGCTCTGGTGGTGTCATTTCAAGGGCATTTAAAATTGCCGCTTCAATTTTAGATATGGATTTATCCAGTGCGTGTGAGATTTCTTTGTAATTCACAATTATTTCTTTAGGGATGCCGGTTAACATATCTCTTCCGTGAACGGCATAATCATCAGGTGGATTATCTATTTCTGTCATTGCGGCACCGACTTCAATTTTAATTCTTTCTCCGGTTCTTTCCCCGATAATGATATTATGTTGTTTTCTCATATATTCAATAATATCGGAAGTAAAATCATCGCCTGCAATTCGGATGGATTTATTGTTGACAATACCGCCAAGGGCAATGACCGCAATCTCACAAGTTCCCCCACCAATGTCAATAACCATGTTTCCGGTTGGTTCCAGGACATCAATTCCTATACCAATAGCAGCTGCCATAGGTTCGTGAATTAATCTAACATCTTTAGCACCGGCTTGCTCAGCAGAATCTTTAACAGCCCTTTCTTCAACCTCGGTAATACCCGAGGGAATGCAAATAACCATTTTTAAAGCCGGTGGAAACCAGGAGCGTTTATTTTCAGTCATCCTGATCATTTCCCGTATCATATATTCGGCAGACTGGAAATCGGCAATTACACCGTCTTTTAAAGGACGGATGGTTTTAATGTTTTCATGGGTCTTACCATGCATCATCATGGCCTTTTTGCCAACAGCGATGATCTTTCCTGTATTTCTTTCAAGTGCAATTATTGAAGGTTCGTCAACAACAACCTTATCATTGTATATAATAATTGTGTTAGCCGTTCCCAGATCAATAGCAATTTCCTTAGTTAAAAATGAAAATAACCCCATATTGTAAAAATTTTGAATGGATTGTGTTAATAAAAATCTAATGTTTAAAATGTCTGGTTCCCGTAAAAACCATTGACATGTTATTATTATCGCAAAACTCAATAGAGTCTTTATCCCTGATTGATCCGCCAGGCTGGATAACAGATGTAATTCCGGCATTATGTGCAATTTCAACAGAATCGGCAAAAGGAAAAAATGCATCAGAAGCCATTACTGCACCATCCAATTTAAACCCGAAGCAGTTAGCCTTAAAAATAGCCTGTTTCAGAGCATCAACTCTTGATGTTTGACCAACACCACTTGCAATCAATTGTTTGTTTTTTGCCAAAACAATAGTATTTGATTTTGTATGCTTTACAATTTTATTGGCAAAAACCAGATCTTCCTTTTCTTTTTCTGTTGGTTCAATTTTAGTAACGGTTTTTAAGTCATCAACAGTTTCGGTTTTTAAATCTTTATTCTGTTTAATTACACCGTTTAAAATTGACCTGAATTGTTTATCCTGAAAATCAAACGATAATTTTTGCAAAATTATTCTATTTTTCTTTGATTTTAGTAATTCAATAGAAAAATTATCATATCCGGGGGCTAATATTATTTCAAAAAATAATTTATTGATTTCAGCAGCAGTTTTCTCATCAACAATTTTATTAGTAATTAAAACACCTCCAAATGCAGAAACAGGGTCTCCTGCTAATGCATCTTTCCATGCTTTAACAAGAACGGGCCTGCTTGCCAGTCCGCATGCATTATTATGTTTTAAGATGGCAAAAGTGGGTTTTTCAAATTCTTTAATTAAGCTTATAGCAGCGTCCAGATCAACAAGATTATTGTATGAAATTGCTTTACCGTGCAATTGTTTAAAAACATTATTGAGGTTTCCGTAAAATATACCTTCCTGATGAGGATTTTCACCATATCTTAAAATATTTGAGGAAAGAATGCTGTGTTTAAAGGATTTGATGTGATCATTATTAAAGTAGTTGAAAATGATAGTATCGTAATGTGATGATATATTAAATGCGTGAGCAGCAAATAATTTCCTGTCTTCAATAGAGGTATAAGCATTTTTTTCTTTCAACAGATTAATCAAATCATCATAATTTTTTGAAGATGGAACAACCAAAACATCATTAAAATTTTTTGCTGCAGCACGTATCAAAGAAATACCACCAATATCAATTTTTTCGATGATTTCCTGTTCTTTGTTGCTGCTTGCCAGGGTTTCTTCAAACGGATAAAGGTCAATAATTACAAGATCAATTTCAGGAATTTCAAATTTCTTGATTTCTTGATTATCGGTTTTATTATCTCTGCGGCAAAGAATCCCTCCAAAAATTTTTGGATGAAGGGTTTTAACACGGCCTCCTAAAATTGAGGGATAAGAAGTTATAGATTCGACACGAGTTGCTTTAATTCCGAGGTTTTCAATAAAATCGAAGGTGCCACCGGTTGAGTAAATATTAATATTTAATTCATTAAGAAGTGATACAATTTTTTCAAGACCATCTTTATAGTAAACGGAAATCAGGGCATTTTTTATTTTTTTCAAAGAATAGGAATTTAATTTAAAACCAAAACAAGATTATCAGTATAATTTGCAATTTTATTAAAAATCAAAACAAGAAACAATATATTTTATATAAAAAATTAAGTAATTATATTAATTTTACTTTTTATTAATCAGAAGAGGTTATAATATGATTTTTATAAAATTAATGAAGGAGAGCTTTATTTTTGCTTTTCATGAAATAATTGTTAATAAAACCCGAACCATACTTTCTCTACTTGGTATTACCATAGGAATATTTTCAATAATTTCTGTATTTACAGTTTTTGATTCAATGGAAAATTCAATAAGAAAAAGTATTGATTCGCTTGGAGACAATGTGTTATTTGTTCAGAAATGGCCATGGGCAATGGGTGGAGATTATCCCTGGTGGAAATATTGGCAACGACCCGAACCCAGCATTAATGACCTGAATGAAATTCAGAAAAGAAGCCAGGCATCAGAATCAAGTGCTTTTATGATTGGAGTTAACAAAAATGTTAAATATGAAAATAATAATATTGAGAATGTAAGTATTATTGGCATATCACATGATTATAATATAGTAATGCCGTTTGATTTAAGCGAAGGAAGATATTTTACGCAAATTGAATCGGTAGGCGGGAGAAATGTTGCAATTATCGGAAGTGAAATAGCGACAAATCTTTTTAATAATATTGACCCGATAAATAAAAAAATTAAAATTTTCGGAAGAAAACTTGTTGTTATCGGTGTAATGAAAAAAGAAGGCGAAGACATGTTTGGTAATACATCGGATGATCAGGTTATAATACCTGTAAATTTTACAAGAAATGTTTTGGATATCAGAAGTATTGGTTCAACAATTGTTGTAAGAGCAAAACCAATGGTTTCTAATGAAGAATTAACCGATGAATTAACCGGTATAATGCGCTCAATACACAAGCTTAAACCTTCGGCGGAAGATGATTTTGCAATTAATGAAACAGATATTATTTCAAAGGGTTTTGATGATTTGTTTGGTGTGATTGCTATCGTTGGCTGGATAATCGGGGGGTTTTCTTTATTAGTAGGAGGATTTGGTATTGCCAATATTATGTTTGTTTCGGTAAAAGAGCGAACAAACCAGATAGGTATTCAGAAATCGCTTGGTGCAAAAAAATATTTTATTTTATTGCAATTTTTATATGAAGCAATTTTTCTTTCCTTGTTTGGAGGAATTATTGGTTTGTTAATTATCTTAATAATCGTTTTAATAGTTAATTCCCAGGGATTTGCATTAAAATTAGTTCTTACAGAAGGGAATATATTAATTGGGCTTTTGGTTTCCGCATTTATTGGATTGATATCCGGTTTTATTCCAGCATATACTGCTTCAAGGTTAAACCCGGTTGAAGCTATGAGAACAACCTTTTAAGCATATTTTAAAAATAAATTAAATCGTAAGAGGGATTATTTGAATGGAAAAACATTGGTTTATAAAGGAAAAGAGTGATGCACAGACGGTTAAAAATTTAGCTGAAAAGTTAAATATAAATAATCATTTATCAAATTTATTGGTTCAGAGAGGTATTACAGATTTTGAAGGAGCAAAATATTTTTTCAGACCAAAACTTTCAGATATCCATGACCCATTTTTAATGAAGGACATGGATAAGGCTATACAAAGAATAAAAAATGCAATAAAAAATAACGAAAAAATTCTTGTTTACGGCGATTATGATGTGGATGGAACTACGGCTGTGGCAACAGTTTATTTATATTTGAAAAACATATATTCCAATATTGATTTTTATATTCCCGACAGAGATACAGAAGGTTATGGAATTTCCATTCAGGGAATAGATTTTGCTGCAAAAAATAATTTTTCGCTTGTAATTGCGTTGGATTGTGGAATAAAAGCAGTTGAAAAAATTGAGTATGCAAAAAGCAAACAAATTGATTTTATAATTTGTGACCATCATCGTCCGGGAAATAAAATACCGGGAGCCTATGCTGTTTTAGACCCCAAAAGAGAAGATTGTAACTATCCTTATAAAGAATTATCGGGTTGTGGGGTGGGTTTTAAACTTATACAGGCATATAATCAAAAGAATGGTGAATCATTTGAAAATCTTAAAAAATATCTTGATCTTGTTGTAACGAGCATTGCGTCGGATATTGTTCCTGTGACCGGAGAAAACAGGATATTGGCTTATTACGGATTAAAAATTCTAAATTCAAATCCCCGACCGGGCATTGAAGCAATTTTAAAATACAGCAATGTTATAAGAAAAAAAATAGACATAAACACAGGGAATATATTTAATAAGGAATTAATTATTAATGATCTTGTCTTTTTAGTAGGACCAAGAATAAATGCTGCCGGAAGGATTGAAAGCGCCAGAAACTCTGTAGAATTGCTAATTTCTGAGCATATTGATTCTGCTGAGCGGATAGCAGAACAAATAAATACTCTAAATACAGAACGGCGTAACCTTGATGCCCAAACAACACAACAGGCACTTGACATGATCGGTAGTAATGAAAAGCTAAAAAATGGTAAAACCACAGTTGTTTTTGATCCGGACTGGCATAAAGGAGTGATTGGTATTGTTGCTTCAAGGCTTACGGAAACCTATTATCGCCCGACTATTGTTTTAACAAAATCTAATGAATTGATTACTGGTTCGGCTCGCTCAGTAAAGGATTTTGATATTTATGATGCTGTTGATGCCTGTAGCGACTTACTTGAACATTTCGGAGGTCACAAATACGCTGCGGGTTTATCGCTTAAAGAGGAAAACTTGAATGCTTTTCAGGAGCTTTTTGAAAATATTGTTTCTGAGACAATTGAAGATCATATGCTTATTCCTGAAATTGAAATTGATGCAAAACTTAATCTTAATGATATTAATAATAAGTTTTACAGGATATTAAAACAGTTTGCACCATTTGGGCCCAATAACATGACTCCCGTATTTCAAACAAATGGTGTAATTGATTCGGGTTATGCACGAATAGTAGGAAACAATCATTTAAAACTTAACGTTGTTCATCGTGATATTTCAGGTTATCCTGTTTCAGCCATTGCATTTCAACAGGGTGAACATTTAGAATATATTAAAAAAGGCATTCCATTTGATATTTGCTATCATATTGAAGAAAATATATGGAACAATAAAACAACCCTTCAGTTAAATATTAAAGATATAAAACCTGTTGTTTGAAATTTATTTGTTTAGGTTATAAGGTAATGTGTTTATCTCTTAACCTTTACCCCTAACCCTCACCGGCCCCCTAAACTTTACCATTACAATTTAGATAGAATTTATGATTGCTTCTCTTTGATTTTAAATGCAAAGAAAATAAGTAAAACTCCCAAAATTATTGCACATATTCCGGCAAGAGTTATAAAAAACTGTCCCATTGAAAACGGATTAAATAACATAAAAACCCCTAAAACAACAGTTAACAAACCATTAAAAAGGAAAAGATGTTTTCCAGAGACAGAATAATTATTATCAATAAGGATAGCAAGTTGGGAAATACCAATAATAATTGCCCAAATTCCAATAAGTATTACAAAAATCTCCAATGTTTTACGGGTGTAAATCAGTATCAGAACACCCAGTATTATGGTGATAAACGATTCAAGCAATATCAAAGCATAGCTTTTCTTATTTTTAATATTATAATATGCTATAAAAAGCAAGGCCAGTCCACAGGCTAAAATAACCAATCCAAAATATTTGCAGATAATAATTAATGTTGTAGCAGGTAATGATATTATCAGGATTCCAAGCAACAAGGCGATTAAGCCGTTAACAGCAAGAACCCACCATTTTTTAAATTTTTTTTCTTCCATGATAAATTATTTAGCTTTTTGAAAAGAAATAGATCTTATGATTAAAATAATTCCTAATAAAATTGCAGCCCAACCAACCAAATATGATAATGCAAAGGTGCCTGCAAACGGATTAATAATCAGAATGAAACCAACAATTATTCCTAATATTCCATTAAAAATAATTAAGCCTTTATGTGGAATAACGTGTTTAGCGCCGAAAGCAATAACTAATTGACTAAAGCCGTTTATAAACATCCAGATACCAACAAACAGAACAAACATTTCCATTGCTAATATCGGGAAGGAAATAATTAATATTCCCAAAATAATGTTTAAAATACCCTCAAAAAGCAGAAAGAACCAGCTTTTTGTTTTGGAATGAATAATAGCGCCGATAGATTGAAACAAACCACCGGCAATCAGTAAGATTCCGAAATATAGTATCAGAACATCCAAAGTTGCAATTGGATTATCTAATGCAATAATTCCGAAAATAATTGCCAATACTCCATAAATAAGGAATATCCACCAGTTTTTGTAAGATTTTGTTTCCATTTTTAAAAAATTTGATTAATAAAAAAAGATTCTTGTTTCTATAAAAAAAGTATTAATGTTTTTAAATAAAAAAGAAGCTATTAAAACTTCAATAATAACCGTAAAATTAAGAATATTCCGAACAAAACCAAACCTATTCCTGCAAACCTGTTAATCCATTGCATAATATAAGTTGTAAGAAAACGCTTGATTTTGTATGAAGCAAAGCATTTTAAGATATCTGTGGCTAAAACGGTTAATAATGTAGCTGAAAAAAAAACTACTAATGACCTGATGTCTGCTCCGTAATTTGCCGTTATTCCAACTACAACCCCCATCCAGAATATCCACACAAAAGGATTGGCAAAATTTAGAAAAAACCCTTTCAAAATATAGGTTATAAAACTCGGAGTTTGGATTTTTATATCTTTATTTTGAATGTT
>Ga0265596_1001302_pt1 | contig 11945 bp, 11 predicted proteins | sample saktaG_FD_190143 | JGI IMG/M metagenome (GOLD analysis project Ga0265596, IMG submission 190143) | Saline water microbial communities from Sakinaw Lake, British Columbia, Canada - sak_2013_06_06_60m | ecosystem: Environmental > Aquatic > Non-marine Saline and Alkaline > Saline ...
TCAGTAGCTATTTTGGCTAAAAATTTATTTTCTGCGATTCCCACCGAGACCTTAAGTCCTAATTCTTGATAAACTCTTTCTTTAATCTTTCTGCCGATGCATTCTGATGAACCGAATAGCGATTCACATCCCGATACATCCAAGAAAAGTTCATCTACGCTCAGCGGTTCTATCAGAGGGGTATAATCGCTGCATATTTGAAAGAATTTTTTAGATGCTTCCAAGTATTTATTCATCTGAGAAGGGACAAAAATTCCCTGGGGGCATTTTTGCCGGGCTTCCCAGATAGGCATACCGGCATGAACACCGTATTTACGGGCTTCATAGGAAGCGGCACAGACCACTCCCCGGTTTGAATTTTTTTCACCACCACTTATTCCTCCTACAATAAGTGGTTTTACCCGGTAAGCCGGATTATCTCTTTGCTCTACTGAGGCAAAGAAGGCATCGAGATCCAGATGAATGATGGACAGGCGATGGTTATCAATCATTACTTTTTATATCCTTTCTGGTGTAATTAGCCAATTGACCAATTCACCGATTTACCAATTAAATTAGCCGTTAGTGAATAGTAATTAGTATCGCGTATTGCGTATCGAGTATCGCGTTAAAGAAACTTGGATTTAGGTGTAGGGGCACAATGAATTGTGCCCTTCCTGTTTTGTTTTATTGTCTTTTGATTACCCCTGGGCACGATGCATCGTGCCCCTACATTATTTCGGGTTTGATGAATCAAACACTCACCTCCTAAACACACTCCGCTAATAATCTTCTGACTCCTGAATTCTGGCTCCTGACTTCTTCTTTACGAGATACGAATTCGGCTTCTGGCTTCTACCCTATAAACTCGCACCCTGCGCCTATTTCTTTTCTTTTCTTTGCGCGATACGCAATACTCGATACTCGATACAAATTAATTTTGTAACCTGTAACTCGAACTAATGTTTGTTTCAAGGAGCAAAAAAATATAAGCAATTTTTCTTTAACCCTATTTTTCTTTCTCTTTCTCTGTTTCTTTAATTTCTCCGGCTTTTATTTCTTCTTTAAGGAGCTTAATCAACATCAGGGCATTTTTAACTGCCTTACCTTTATAATGATTATTCATAAAAATATATTGGTCGGTGGTTTTTTCGGAGATCTTTTTTATTTTAGGTATCCATTCTTTTAATTCTTCTTCACTATAAAGATAATCATACCTCTGGTAGGCTTTTTCATGTTCCCACCAATTAACTTTGTTGCGGCCGTGAAATCTAATATAACCCAGGTTAGAAGTAGCTTCAGCTATGGGCGGGATTAAACCTTTGAGCTGAGGTTGGTCTACACAGCAAAAACCTATGTCGTTGTTTTTTAAAATCCTGAATATTTCGTTATCTATCCAGTAAGAATTTCTAAATTCTACCACCAGGGGTATATCCTCCATTCTTTCCTTGAAGCGGAGAAGGTAATCCCGATTGGAGGGGGTATTATAAAAAGAATAAGGGAACTGAGCTAACACGCAGGCGAATTTACCTGCCTCCAGCAAGGGCTTTATGGATTCCTTAAAATCTTTAAAAATAGCGGGATTTTCTTCCCGGCTATGAGTCATTCCTTGATTGGCTTTTACTGTAAATTTAAAATCGGCAGGAACCTTTTGCTGTAAATAATAAAAGGATGCCGGATGAGGTATGCGATAATAGGTAGAATTAATCTCCGAAACCTTAAACTTTTGGGCATATAGTTTTAGCATATCCTTTTTATCAGTATTTTCGGGATAAAAGGTCCCTATCCAATCTTCATAACTATAACCAGAAGTACCGATATATAACATCTTTACTATTTTTTTCCTCCGTTAAATCGTCTTAAAATTCCGATAACTTTACCCAGGATAATCGCATCTTTGGTGTTTATGGGTTTATAAAGAGGGTTGGAAGGCTGTAGGGTAATCCGATTATCTTTTTTATATAATCTTTTTACTGTGACTTCTTCCTGATTTAGGAGAGCGATGACAATATCCCCATTGTCAGCATCCTGCTGGGGTTTAACCATGACATAATCTCCATCAAGGATGTGGTCTCCGATCATGCTATCACCCTCAACTTTTACCATAAAGCTTTCTTCACTTCCGGAAAGCTGCTCCGGTATAGGTATAACTTCGGTGATATCTTTTAATGCCCACATAGGTTCTCCTGCAGCTACGCTCCCTATTACGGGAACTTTATTGGTTTGGGGTATAATTTTGATGGCTCGAGATCTCTCCTTCTCCCGGTGGATATAACCTTTCTTTTCCAGGATAGTAAGATATTTATGGGCAGTGGCGGAAGAAGTTACTCCCACGGCTTTGCAGATTTCCCGAACAGTGGGCGGATAACCGTTTTCTCTGATATTTTTTTGAATCAGCTGGAGAGTTTTTTTATGATTTGGGTCAAGGGAATCTTTTTTAAACATGTTTAGTCTCCTTTAAAAATTTAAATAATAATTCGCTATATAAACAAAATTTATCATCTTGTCTATATTATAAAATAAACGTATGTTTATTGTCAAGTTTTTTATGTTAAAATTTTTAGTAGGGGTTCGAAATCTAAATTCTTGACAATTATAGATACGTATGATAGGTTTATCATATAAAATTAGTATAAGCTTTAGTGGGGTAGTTAGAGTGGAGTAAGTAAATTTTGAAATTTTAATATTGTATTGTATACTATAATTTGTAAATTAAGAATGAAATTCCGCAGAAATATAATGATTGAGCGAATTGCCACAAATCATTATATTTCAATTATTTTGCTATAATTAATATAATTGGTAGGAAGAATTATAATGAGGGCTAAATTAATAAATAATAAATTAAACAATGCAAGCCGAAAGAAATTTTATTTGACTTTAACTTTTATTTTGCTTTCATTGTTTTCCGTAATTTTCATAGGCCAAGTTTTGTCTCCTTACGCAATTAACTCTTTTGCCGCCAGCACGCCCAGTTCGCTTAATTATCCGGTTCACTTAGCCTATTTTTACGAACCAGGGTGTCATGATTGTGATAAAGCTAAGATTGTATTGAAAGATATTTCCGCGAAATATCCTGGTACCCTAATCATAAAAGATTTTGATATCTCATTAACTGCGAACATGGAATTGGCTGAAGCATTAAGCGAATTATACCAGATGCCTGAAGAGGAGAGACTTTTAGTTCCAGTTATATTTATAGGAGATGATTACCTTTTCAGAAGTACTACTACCTTTGATAATTTAGATGAATTAATTCAAAAGTATTCAACCGCAGAAACTATCGCTCCCTGGGAAAAAGTTAAGGAAAAAGACCTTACTGCTCAAGATAGATTAATAGCTCGCTTTCAGTCCTTCGGTCTGGCTGCAGTAGCAGTGAGCGGCTTGATTGATGGTATAAATCCCTGTGCCTTTGCCTCCATTATCTTTTTTATCTCCTATCTTACTCTGATCAACCGAAAAGGAAGAGAAATCCTCTGGGTAGGGGGAATATTTACCTTATCCGTCTTTCTGACCTACTTCTTAATCGGAACTGGGGCCTTAAAGATGATTACTTCTTTATCCTTTTTACCCTTAGTCCGAAAAATATTCGTTTTGGTTACTGCTGTCCTTGCCTTAATTTTAGGGGTGGTCAGTCTATATGACTATCTCCAATTCAAGAAAAAAGGGACCACTAAAGATGCCAAACTCCAATTACCCTCATTTTTAAAGAATATGATTCATTCTGCTATCCGTAAGAATGTAAGACTGAGTAATTATATCTTAATGGCTGCAGCGACTGGCTTTATAGTTTCTCTTTTAGAGTTAGCCTGTACGGGTCAGATTTATCTTCCTACTATCATGTTTATCAGTACTATCCCTGATTTGAAGGTTAATGCTTTATTTTATCTCTTGTTTTATAATCTGATGTTTGTAGTGCCTTTAATCCTGGTCTTTTCTTTTACCTATTGGGGGACTACTTCGGCACAGTGGGCTGCACTTACTCAAAAGCATTTTGGGAAAATCAAGATGGCAATGACCCTGCTGTTTTTCGGATTAGCCGGGCTGCTGCTCTATAGCGAAATTTTTTACTAAAAATAAACTATTCACTAACGACTAATTTAATTGGTGAATCGGTGAATTGGTAAATTGGAAAATTAATTAATCTATATAGCAAAGGAGAAAGTTATGGTTCGTAAAAACAAAATTATTATTATCTTAATAAGCATAGCAGTTATAGTAGGAGTTTTTTTAATATTTTCTAATATTCAAAACAAGTCTTCCCAGCCGCCTACAATTTCTATTTCAGAAGAGGAATGGGATTTTGGAAAGATAAAAGAAGACGAAAGACCTGTTCATATCTTTACCATAAAAAATATAGGGAGAGAAGAACTTATTATCAGCCGAGTGCGGTCCTCCTGCGGCTGTGCCGCCACCATGCTCTCTTCTGATAATATACAGCCGGGAAAATCAGCTGAACTAAAAGTCACTTTCAATCCTACCGGCTACAATGGCATAGTCAAAAAAGATATCTATATCGAATCCAATGACCCCCAGCTCCCCAAGACAAAGATTACAGTAATTGTCGAGGTAGAACCTACACCCTCTCCCAAGGCTTTCCTTTCTAATTCTCAATGGGATTTAGGATTGATTTCCCAGGGGGATTTGCCCACCTTTACTTTTACTATTGAAAATAAGGGAGAGCTGGATCTGATAATTGATAAGATAGACGCCTCTGAATATATCCAATACGATACAGAAATACCTCTCACAATTCTTCCGGGAGAAAAACAGGAGGTAACTTTTACCTATGATTCCAGCCAGCATGAGTTAGGTGAAGTAAGAGAGAGTGTGCGTATATACTGTAATGACCCCAGGAGAAAGGCTTTTTCGCTGCGTGTTGATGGTTACATAAAAGAAAAACCTGCTCCCGCAGTAAGTATTTTTCCGGTAGGAATAAGTTTTAATTTAGTGAATGATTCCGAAGGCGAAACGATGGGAAAGTTTATTCTGGAAAATTCAGGAGAAGAGGGGATAAAAATTACCTCCATAAAGGCTTCGGCCGATTATCTCATCCCCTTAGTATCTGAAATTGAGTTAAACTCAGGAGAAAAAGAAAACCTGCAAGTAATATTATTAAGGGATAAAGTCTCAGATAAAATACAGGAAGGGGAAATAAAAGAATATCTTTATTTAACTGTTGCCATCCCCATTGTAATTAATAAATAGCAAATTGTTTCGCTAAGATTTGGTAAAATTATAAATTATAGAAAAAATATGGCATAGAGGATAAATGTTTTTAAAGCAATAATATGATATCATCATATATAAAGGAGAATACAACAATGGAAGCGGCTATAAAGATGTTTAAAGCCTTATCTGATGAAACTCGTCTACGTATTTATTTGCTTCTACTGCAAGGTGAATTGTGTGTCTGTGAATTGGTAAATATATTAAATATGGAACAATCAAGAATTTCGCACAGTGTTAGGATTTTAAGAGAAGCAGGTCTTGTTATTAATCGGCGAGAAGGCAAGTGGATTATCTATGCAGTAAATCCTGAAACAGAAAATAATAGAATAACTCAGAGTCTAAAGGATGGATTAAAATTACCGAAACAGGATTTGAAAAATATTGCTAAATGCAAGAAAGAAAAGATAAGAGAAAAGTTTAAGTGTAATTAATTTCTTGATTCGTTAGTTAGTTACTTGGTTAGCTAGTTAATTGGTTAATAAATTATTAGTATTAAACAAACTAAATAGCTAACCAAAAAACCAATTAACTTATTTATTTTGTATTTGAAACTAACGACTAATTTAGTTACTCTCTTCAATATTTTAAATAAAAAGGGAGTGTGATTATGTGCGATACTATAATAGCCTTAGGTTCTGCTACCGAAGAAGGTTTTACCTTTTTTGGGAAGAATAGTGATCGAGAACCTGATGAAGCACAAAACATCCTTATAGTCCCCCAAAAAAAGCACGATTTAAATGACACTGTTCAATGTGCCTATTTGACTATTCCCCAGGTTTCAGAAACCGCCCGGGTATTACTCTATCAACTTTTCTGGATGTTTGGTGCAGAGATGGGAGCTAATGAATATGGGGTGGTTATTGGTAATGAAGCAATATTTACCAAACGGAATTATTTGAGTTTTGGTAGAATGATTAGTAAAATAGTTAATATAATAAAAGGAGGAAAAATTAAAGATGAAAAGGAACAAAATTAAATGGTCAGTTATTTTATTGGCAGTGAGTATAATTTTGCTTTCAGTGGTAGGTCAGGGTTTTTCTCAGAGTGTATCAGACATACTTAGAAAGGCAGAGAGTAAATATAAAAACTTTAATCAGGATTTTAAAGACATGTCTATAGTTTTTGACGCAAAGATATATACACCTGAAGGAGAAATGACTTCAGAGATGAAATTGTTTACCAAGGGAGAAAAATCCAGATCGGAAATTGTGATGCAAATTCCTGAAGCTGCTGGTATGCCAGAGGGAATGGGCAGTATGTTGGTGGTTGTTATTTTCGATGGCCAGGATGCCTGGATGATATCACCTTTTATTGGAAAGAAAAAACTTACTGCTGTGCAAGCAGAGGAGCAAATGTATTATCAAACAGGGATGAATTGGTGGAGATCTATATCAGATAAGGCAAAGTATATAGAAATAGAGAGGATTAACAATAGAGAATGTTATGTTCTTGAGATAGAGGCAGGGGCAGCTTCTCTTTATAGTAGAATATGGGTGGATAAGAATAATCTATTTTTAGTTCAAACAGAGGGTAAAAATGATTCCGGACAAACAATGCGTATGATATTTTCTGATTTTAGGAAAATTAAAGATAATTGGGAATTACCTTATAAGACTGAAGGGTTTATGGATGAAGTACAGATGATGACTATTCTTCTTAAATCTTTCGAAATAAATCAGAGACTTTCTGATGACTTGTTTGATGTAGATAAAGTAGAAGTATCAGGTCCAAATGTGCAGGAAATGATGCAAAATCTGATGCAGCAGGGTAAAGATAATTAAGGCACCTCACGAGAAGTGGCAAGGGACCAATATATGCAGAAAGTGAAAGAATTTATAAACAATTTAAAAGAAGAGATAATAAAATAAAATGAAAGTAACCGAAGAAGAATTTGAGGAATTAGTAACTGAAGCAATAAGCAGCCTTCCTGAAAAATTCAGAGAAAGAATGGAAAATATTGTCGTAGTAATTGAAAATCTGCCTTCCCGGGAACTCCTGATGGAGATGAAGATTAAATCACCCTATGGCCTTTTAGGTCTTTATCGGGGGGTTCCTTATCCCAGAAGAGGTATCTGGTATAGGAACGTCATGCCCGATAAGATTATTATCTTTAAAAAGCCTATAGAAGTACGCTGTAGAAATAAAGAAGAAATAAAGGAATCTGTCAGAAAAGTGGTTATTCATGAAATTGGGCATTACTTTGGTTTGGGAGAAGCAGATTTGCGAAAGATTGAAAGGGAGAGGGATAAAAAGAGATAAAGTTATGAAACCAATAAAAAAAGAAAAGATATTTTTAACCCAATCTTATTTTAAATATCCTCTGCCCGAAGAGATGTTAAAGGAATTATCCGAGGAGCTGAAAGATATTAACAGGTATCCTTCGGGAGGAGAATATGCTAAGCTTCGGCAGGTTTTAGCTGAATATATAGGCGTAAAGATGGAAAATATTCTGCCTGCCAATGGTTCGGATGAAGTTATTGAAATAGTTTCCCGAGCTTACAAGGGAGAAGTCTTAATTCCCATTCCTACTTTTTCTCAATATGAGGCGAGTGCAGACAGAGGCCGATTATCTAAAATTTTAGTTAACTGTTTGTATGATGGAGTGTATTTCCTTAATTATTCGGCTCAACAATTAGACAAAGCTTCTTTGGTTTGGATATGCAACCCTAATAATCCTACCGGGACGAGAATTCCCCGGGAGAAGATAGTTGATGTTTTGCAAAAAGCAAAAGGGATGGTAGTGGTTGATGAATGTAATTATGAGTATTTGAGAGAGACGGTAGTGGACTTAATAGATAAGTATGAAAATTTAATTATTTCCAGAAGCTTTTCCAAAAATTTTGGTCTAGCGGGATTGCGTTTGGGTTTTGCTATTTCTAATCCTCAAAACATAAAGAAATTAGCTATTTTTTGTCAATATTTTAGAGTAAATAGAATGGCAGAAAAAGCTGCGGGGAAAGTCCTAAAATATTTAGACTATTATCGAAAAGCTTGGGAAAAAATAAAGAAAGTAAGAGATAAATTTGTAAGGCAAATAAATGAGCTGGGATTTTTTGCTTATGATTCCCAAGCAAACTTTGTTTTAGTAGAGTTTAAGAATAAGGAAGAAACTGAAAGAGTTTGGAAGCATCTAAAGGAAAAAGGTATTTATACTTTACCTGGCTGGGAAAATGAATTTTCCGGTTTAGACGACCAATTTATCAGATTTACTATCGGAGACGAATGGGAAATGGATAAGGTTATAGAAATATTAACCAAGATGTAGAATTTTGTGCAAGGCCTAAAATTCTACATCTTGGTGCCGAAGGGGGGAGTTGAACCCCCACAGGTATACACCTACTACGCCCTGAACGTAGCGCGTCTACCAGTTCCGCCACTTCGGCTTATTATTTTATTAACAGATAAAACCAGGATAAGTTTTGCTACTAAATAGCATAAAGAAAATCACTAATATTGTCAAGCTTTGGTAGTGACACTAATGAATCGAAAATTTATTGAATTTTTTTTATAATTTCTATTGACAATAAATATAAGATAGTGTATTCTTTTTTTAAAGAGACTTAATAAAGTCACTGGAAAAAGAAAGTTTATAGATAGAAGGTAAATTAAATGCAGAGGACCGGGGATTTAAAATTAATTCAAGAATTAAATAGATCTATTATTCTTAAGACGATACGACATTTTGGTCCTATTTCCCGCAGTGAAATCGCTAAAAGAAATAAAATAAGTCCTACAACGGTGACTGCTGCAGTAAGAAAATTGCTTCAGCAGGGGTTGGTGTGTGAAGCGAGTGTAGGGGAGTCTAGTGGTGGCAGAAAACCCATTCTTATTCAATTTTCTCCAGAAAGCAGGTTTATTATTGGAGTTGCTATTGCTAATACCTCTATTAAAATTGCTGAAATGAATTTGGAAGCAAAATCTCATAAACAAAAAGTATTTCCTATCTATAATTTAACGGGTCAATTGTTGATTGATTATTTTTTAAAGTCAATTGGCCAGTTTTTAGAAGAATATTCTGATTTAACAAAATGCATTGGGATTTCGATTGTATCACCTGGAATTATTGATGTAGGTAAGGGAATAATTTATGAAAATACGAAATTAAAATTAAAAAATATTCATCTAAAAGAAATGGTGGAAAAAAAATTTAAACTAAAAACCTGGTTAGAAAATGATGCCAATGCAATTGCCTTGGCTGAAAAACAATTTGGAGCCTATAAAAAATTTAACAATTTAGTTTATATCACCATAGGAGATGGAGTAGGGGCTGGAATTATAGTAAACGGGTCTATCTTTCGTGGCCGTAATGGCGGTACGGGAGAGTTTGGCCATACCAGCATAGATAGAAATGGGATATATTGTGATTGCGGGAATAGGGGTTGTCTGGAGAATTATGTTAGCTGGCCAGCTATTTACTCCAAACTATCGTCTTTAGTAGTAAAGGGAAAACATACAATGGTGTTGGAATTAGCGAAAGGAGATATAGATCGGGTTACTCCTTCTATTTTTCTCAATGCGTTAGAGAAAGATGATCAATTGGCCAAAGAAATTATGGAGGAAGTTGCAGGATATCTTGCCACTGGGATTGTTAATCTGGTTAACTTGCTAAACCCAGATATAATTATTTTTGGGGGCAAGGTCGCATATAATAATAGATTTCTGCTTTCTCGGGTAAAAGAATTGGTGTTTGAACAAGCTCTGGCTATTTTAACTAAGCAGCTCAAAATATGTCCAACTTCTTTGGGAGAGGATTTTAGAATGATTGCTGCTGCAACTATTCCTTTACAGGAGATATTTCATTTCTCTATTTCTTCTTGATTTAAGAAATTTTTATGGTTAAGATATATTATCTGTTAAAATATATATTTTGTTTAATTAAAAAGACTATTGTTTAGGTTAAAGCAATAGAGAATTTCCTTTTATTTGGAGAAAGGGAGAAAAAAAAGAGAAAGGAGGTTATTTTGAAATAAAATTAAATCCAATTTTTTTATGTAAATAAAAAATAATGGAGGATAAAAGTAATGTTTAAAAAATTATTTTATCTTATTATTGTGGCTTTAGTATTTGTTTCTAGTATATCAGTTTGTGTTTTTAGTCAAGAAAAAGGAGTGGAGTTGGAAGAAATTGCAGGAGGAGAGCCTGTAACACTTGTATTTGCTAGCTGGAGAACTGAGGATATCGATTTAATGAAGAAAATAAATTCTGCATTTACGAAAAAATATCCAAATGTAACTATTGATTTTCAGCCCATAAAGAACACCGAGTATGATGCACAGCTATCTTTTTCTCTAGAGACTGGAGTAGGACCGGATGTAATGTATTTACGTTCTTTTGATAATGGCGAAGCTGTTTATAAGGCCGGTTATCTGGCTGAACTAAATGATAAAGTACCAGCATTAGCAGACTTTCCTGCCGCAGCTATAAATGCCTGGGCTACAGATGATGGTGTTATATATGGGGTACCAATTGCCGGTGTAACTCATGGAATTTATTACAATACGGCTATATTTGATAAATATGGTTTAACAGAGCCGGCAACATGGGCAGAATTTCTTGATATCTGTCAGACACTAAAAGATAATGGAGAGATTGCAATTGCTCAGGGCACTAACGATAGATGGGACTTATATGAAGTTATGTATAGTGGATTAGGTGCCAATTTCTATGGTGGTGAAGCAAGCAGGCAGGCTCTTGTGGCTGGAGAAATGAAAATGACTGATGAGCCATTTGTAAAGGCATTTGAAGCTATGGATGAACTGCAGCCTTTCTTTCCTGTTGGTTATGAATCTATTGATTATGTTGGTCAGCAGCAGTTATTTGGAATAGGGCGAGCTGCTATGTATATAGGTGGATCATGGGAGATAGCCACGTTTGAGGGGCTTGGATTAACTGATATAGGTTGGTTCGCACCACCAGTTGAAAATGCAGGCGATACTGTCTCCATTTGTTTCCACGTTGATTGTGGCTTAGGAGTAAATAAGGATTCAAAAAATCTTGAAGCAGCTTTGGCATATGCAAATTGGCTCGCTACTCCAGAATTTGCTGGGTTATTAATGGATGAATTACCAGGCTTCTTCTCATATGTACCAGGAGATTATTCGCTAACAAATTCACTGGCCAAAGAAATGATTAATGCTACAAGTGGTGCAGATATAACTATTAGAACTACTTGGGAGAAGTTAGCATCTGGTGTACCTTCCGGATATGACTTGATGTGTGACACCATGGTTAATCTTTTAACTGATGTTTCTACTCCTAAAGAGGCAGCAGCTTATGTTGAAGATGGCCTAGAACAATGGTATGAACCTTTACAGTAGTAGTATAGGTATCTGATCTCTATTTATAGTAGAAATAAATTGCCCTGGTAGGTTAAACCTACCAGGACAATTTATATAAATGTAATAATAGGTATGTTATTTATTCTTGTTGATAGAAAGTATAGTTGGTTATAAGGATAAATTTATGACAGAAGTTTTTAGGAAGAAAAAAAGATATTTTATTCTTCTTTTTCTAGCAGGGGGTTTTATTATATATACCGCTTTTTTAGTTGTCCCCATATTACATTCTATGTTTTATAGTTTATTTGGGGGTCCGGGTATAGTTCCAAAAGAATTTGTTGGATTTCAAAATTATATACAGCTTTTTACTCAAAACCCATTCAAAGAAAGATTTTTTGGTGCTTTTGGGAACACTATAAAATTTTTTTTAATAGTAACTTTTTTTCAAAATGTTAT
>Ga0265596_1001306_pt1 | contig 11933 bp, 8 predicted proteins | sample saktaG_FD_190143 | JGI IMG/M metagenome (GOLD analysis project Ga0265596, IMG submission 190143) | Saline water microbial communities from Sakinaw Lake, British Columbia, Canada - sak_2013_06_06_60m | ecosystem: Environmental > Aquatic > Non-marine Saline and Alkaline > Saline ...
TTTATTGAAGAAGAACTGGAAACATCATCCCAGAAACTCAACGTCGCCGAAGATAATTATCTGAAATATAAACAATACATCGGAGTTCCTCTTCATTATAACTATCAAGAAGAATGGGAGATTGAAAGTGTTGACCCCGAATTGGCACGGCTCTCCTCAGAAGTGAAATCTAATCGTGCAAATTATAATGCATGGTATAACAAATTACGGGAGATACAAATCTGGGAAAGACTTATAAGAAGCGATATTCAAGTAATAGATGTTCCCCAAATCCCAGAAAAGCCTACTGGTTCGAGTAAAATGAGAACGCGATTCATTGGGTTTATTTTTGCTCTATTTATCGCACTTGGTTTGCCAATTATGATTGACTTTCTGAAAGATTATGTTAAAAAACCTATCGATATTGAACGACTTCTTAGCGTTCCGGTTGTGGGCGTTATCCCAAATATGGAAAAATAACTTGTAGCCCGAAGACTTGTAAAAAGTTGTTAATTATATTACTCGAATTCGAAATTTAATGATTATTAATAAACATCTCTTTTTGGCATTTGCTTTTCTTTCTGTATTTAATCTATACTTTTAAAAAATATCATGGCCTATCAAAGAGCATTGACCTATCCCCTTCCAGTTCGACCGGGCATAATCGATCAGCCGGTTCTGAATAATAGATTCTTCTACTTTGTTGTTTCTTTTTTTATAATTTTACAAGCTATAGTTGTTTATTTTAACATAGAATCAAGAATGTTCATTGCGCTCTGCTATTTTTCAATAGCAATTTTATTATTCTTTTCTCTCAACAAACCAGAACTTCCTATCTTTGCAATCACATTATATGTTCCTTTCAGTAAAATTATTGTGGGTAATATTGCTACTGCTGTCAATTTTACAAATGTACTTCTATTAATGGTGCTATTTTCCTGGTTCATAAGCCACGAATCTCGAGTGGAAAGATTTATAATTAAAACTCCTCTTAATTTTCCACTTCTCCTTTTTGCATTACTTGGCTTCGTTTCTCTTATTCAGGGTAGTTACCATCTGGCGAATATAGGAGGAGAGGGTTTATTATTTTCCTTTTGGCGATGGTATGCCCCGATGTTCCTATATATTGTCGTCGTGAACAACATTCGAGATAGAGAGTCAATTAAAAAAGTTTTCATTATTATTATGATTACTGCTGTAGTTGTGGCCCTGATTACCATTCGTGAACATGCAGATGTTGGAAACGTCTCAAGTTGGGATAAAGCAAGAATTGGCGGGATTGCGGGAAATCCTAATGGTCTCGGCACTTTTTTTGTAAATTATGGACCATTGCTTCTTGGAATTTTTATATATAATGCCCATAAAATCCGAAGCTGGATATTCATGGCTTTTTTCCTTTTATGCGCCAGGGGTGCGCATGTGACATATTCTCGAGGAACCTGGCTTGCTTTAGGGGTAAGCATAGTATTCATTACAGCTATAACGAGAAGCAAAAAACTCATCATCCCGGGGATACTACTAATTGGTTTTGTTGCTATCAACCCCTCAATACTGCCCGAAAGTATTACGGGGCGATTTAAATCAACCTTTACAAACGAACAGTCCTATCTCGAACAATCTATTGAACAGAAGGTTGAAAAAAGTGCTTCTGATAGAATTATCATCTGGAAAGGCGCTCTAAATATGATCCAACACAACCCGGTTCTTGGATTTGGTTTTGGTGTTTTTCCATATTACATCATGGACTACTCTGAAATTGAGGAACAACGAGATGCACACAACACCTATCTTCGAATTGCTGCAGAGATGGGGATACCGGCGTTATTAGTATTTCTTTCACTTATCGCAATAGTTTTTTTTACAGCTCTTTGGGTTTTCAGGAATTCCAAAGATAATTTCTTTAAGGGGTGTTCCGTTGGTTTCATGGGAGGTGTTATTGGTCTTTTAGTAGCATGTATGTTCGGTTCAAGAATGAATTCTCTGGAAATATCAGGACAATTCTGGATTATTGCTGCTTTAATGCAAAGACTAAAAATAATAATCACACAAGAGATGATCGATAAAAATAAATCAAAATCTAATGAGAAAAAAAAATAAAAAAGTCGCATTTATATTATCTCAATTTCCGGAACAATACGAAACATTCTTTGTTCAACAAGTTGCTGATAATAATACAAGATTAAATTTATTTTTTGTTAAAATAATTGTGCGATTAATACTCGATATGTTAAATTACTTTTTTACAATAAAACAAAATCTGTATTTTAATCAAGCTGATAACCTAATTTGAATTCAACGGTATTGTAGTGTAATAAAAATTATGATAAAAAATATCACGCTTACGAAACGAGCCTGACTTCATTTTATCGGGAGTAATTGATGAATAAATCTAAAATGTTGTCTGCAATTAGCCTACGAAAAATCAGCATTTATACATCTCAAGGAAGGAGAAAACTTATCACGAATTATCTTTATTGTATGGCGTTAATTAGTGACAAACATTTAATAAATGTTACAAAATCATGATATTAAAAGGAGCGACAAATGAAAATCTTATTTATCTATCCAGATATTCGCGGTTCTCTTCGTATCCACCAGTGTGGTTATTTCTACACTGGAATAGCTAGCCTTTCCGCTGTACTAAAAAACAATAACTACAGTGTAAGCCTTTTACATTATCTTCATGAGCCATTTAAAAATAAATTTATATCTGATATTATAAAAGAAAATCCAGATCTGGTTGCATATTCGGCAACCACGAATATGTTCACTTTTGTAAAAAAATGGTCTTACTGGATTCGTAGGTATTTTCCTGCGAAAATACAGATATGTGGCGGAGTCCATCCTACACTAAATACTAACTCTAGTCTTGAAGAATCCGATCTTGATGCTGTTTGCATAGGAGAAGGGGAGGAACCTTTATTAGAATTATGCAAACATTTGGAGAGAGGAGCATCTATTCTCGAGAATAATATCAAAAACATTGTGTATAAAGACCATAGTAGAACAATCAAACACAATGCATTAAATCCTGTAATGTCCTCCTCAGAATTGAATCAACTTCCATATCCTGATAGAGAATTATTCGATGATAATAAGATATGCGATATGAATCGACCAATTGTATTTGTTTCTCGCGGGTGTCCATATAATTGCACATACTGCTGTAATGAAGTTTTAAGAAAAAAAACAGGTAATGGAAAAGCGGTGCGTACCCGTAGTGTATCTAATGTAATCGGAGAAATGAAGTATATCATTCATCTTTATCCACATACAAATGGCTTCCATTTTGATGATGATATTTTTGGAATTAATAGGAATTGGCTTCAAAAGTTTGTTGTTGCTTACAAAAAAGAGATAAGTCTTCCTTTTAGTTGTAACACAAGAGCTAATCTGATCAATAATGATATAATTAGGTTACTAGTACATGCTGGATGTGATGAAGTTGCGATGGGTGTAGAAACGGGAAATCGTAAACTAAGAAATAAGGTGCTTGCCCGCGACATGTCAAATACGCAAATCACATCTGCTTTTCGACAATTTGAAGAAGCTGGAATAACAACCCATTCATATAATATGACCGGTTTACCTCACGAAACAATATGTAACAGCTTGGAAACAATTAAGTTAAATTCAATTTTGAAGAAAAAAAAATGGACCATGAAAGAATTACGAATTACAATTTTCTATCCATATAAAGGAACTAGATTGTATCATGAAGCGGAAAAGCATAATATGCTCACCGAAAAAGATGTTGTAAATTATTCTGATGATACTATTATAAAATCTAAGACCATGTCTGGACATCAAATTAGATTTATTGCGAAATATTTCAGAATATTAGTTTTGATTTATCAAATAATATTAATTAATAGTAATAATTTTCAAAAAGTGATATTGAGAATGTTTGACAAATTTATAACTTCAAAGATGGTTGGGAAAATATTATTTCCGTTTTTTAATGCAATATATCCACTCTTAGTCAAAATTTTCAGGCTTTTATCATCCAAAGGTTAGCATTAGCCGTTAAGAATTTGATGATACCAATTTTATTTAAATTATTTAATACACTATTTATCTACTAAAGGAGAAAAATAATGTTAAAGGAAAAAAAAGAAAAAACTAAAAAGACAAAATTTGCATTAATAATCTCTCAATTCCCAGAAACTCATGAAACTTTCATTCTGCGGGAAATCATTGAAATAAAAAACAATAAAATTGATTTTTCTATATTTTCCCTAAAAAAATGTAAGGATAAAATAATTCATCCCCAAGCAAAGGAATTAATGAAAGAAACATTTTATTCCCCTTTCTTTTTTTCGTGGAATATTATAAAAGCGAACTTTTATTTTATCTTTAAAACCCCTTTCAAAATACTAACAATACTTTTTTATATTATTAAACATAATTATCAATCTCTTGAATTATTGGTCAAATCTCTGGTAATATTTCCTAAAACGTTGTATTATGCTAATACTTTTCAAAATAAGGGTGTTGATCATATACACGCTCATTGGGCAACAATTCCAACAACTTCAGCTATAATAATATCAAGACTTACCGGTATTCCATTCAGCTTTACTGCCCATGCGTGGGACATTTTTCTGCCCAATCCGATGCTGCAAGAAAAAGTTCGGCGTGCAGAATTTGTTGTGACATGCACCGGTTATAATAAAAAATATCTGGATTCATTACTTGATTATAAAGAAAATGATAAGATAATCCTGAACTATCATGGTATTGATTTTGATACATTACCGGAAATCAACAAAGATTTCGACGATAACCTAATCTTATCAATTGGAAGATTGTGTGAACAAAAAGGCTTTCCATATCTTATTGACGCCTGTTCGATTCTTCGTGATAAGGGACATCAATTCAAATGCGTAATCGTCGGAGAAGGACCTGACAGAAAATCCCTTACTTCACAAATCAACCAATTGGGATTGCAGGAATATGTTGTTCTCTCCGGCATGAAACCTCAATCTTATATTTTCGACATGTTCAATAAGGCAAGAATGTTTGTATTGCCCTGTGTCATTTCAAGAAACGGAGACAGAGATGGCATCCCAAATGTCATGATCGAAGCTCTGGCATTGAACACGCCAGTGATATCAACAACCGTCTCAGGCATACCTGAGATAATATATAATAACATTACTGGCATCACGGTTGATCCAAAAAATTCTCGACAGCTTGCCGAGGCAATCATCGGGCTGCTCAATAATCCAGCCGCAGCAGAAACTTTTGTGAAAAATGGCAGAAATCTGGTTGAGGAGAAATTCGACATTAAGAAAAATGTTGGAGTATTAGTCTCAATATTAATTAATAGAGATTGTTAATAAATGTCTAAAATAAATATTCTTTACATCATCTGGTCATTGGGTTTTGGGGGGGCAGAAAAGGTTGTTATCGACCTATGCAAAAAAATAGATAAGGATAAATTTCATCCAACAGTCTGTTGCCTTAACGATAAGGGGGTATTTGCTGATGAATTAGAAGATGTTGGAATCGAAGTGATACCTTTATATAAAAAGCCAAAATTTGATCCATACATAATTTGCAAAATTTATAAACTCATTAAAAATAAACAAATTGATCTCGTGCATACTCATCTATGGACTGCTAATTTCTGGGGAAGAATTGCTGCCTATTTATCCAGAGTAAAAGTAATTATTGCCAGCGAGCATACAACTGATGAAAATCGTTCCTGGTATTATCATCTTGCAGATAGAATGCTCGCAAGGATCTCGACTAAAATAATCGCCGTCTCATCAAGTGTGAAAAAATTTCATATGGGGCGCTCAAAAATTCCATCATGTAAATATAGGATTATCAACAACGGCATCGAGATCGAAAAATTCAATGTCTCCATTAATAGGATTCAGAAAAGAAATGAGCTCGATTTTAAACCAAACGAATTTGTGATAGGTCTTTTTGGTCGTTTTGTCCCGGCAAAAGCCCATGAGGTTCTCCTTCAATCATTGAAAGAAGTAATACATACATATCCACAAGTGAAAGTCCTTTTTGTGGGCAGCGGTCCAACTGAAGATCATATTAAAATGATGGCTTCAGATATGGGATTAATGGAACATGTGACATTTGCAGGTTTCAGGAAAGACGTGCCTGAGTTATTTCGTATCCTGGATCTATTCGTACTCACTTCCATCCGGGAAGGATTTCCTATCACAGTACTGGAAGCGATGGCTTCCGGAGTTCCGATAATAGTAACAAACGTCGGAGGTAATTCCGATATAATCTGCGATAAGGAAACCGGATTTATAATTGAACCAAATGACGTTGCTGAGTTGAGTAGGCGAATTAAATATATAATAGAACATCCAGAACAAGTTGAAAGTATTATAAATAATGCTTCAAAAACCGTAAAAAGAAATTTCACTTCTAAGATAATGACCAAGGCTACCGAAGGATTGATCAGTGAATTATATTATAAAGATTTTTCATCTCCCTCAAAAATCAGACTTCTCTTTGTTATCGATAACCTGAATCCCGGTGGATCTCCCCGTCAATTGATCGAGCTTGCCACAAGATTGCAGAAGGATAGATACAATATCACTGTTTGTAGTCTCGACAAAAATAATAATGCATTAGCTTCCAGTCTTGAAGGTGCGGGTATTCCACTTGTTTCATTAGCTCAACATGGTTTCTTTGATCTAAAAACTTTAATTTCTTTGTATAAATTTATTAAAAAGAATACATTTGATATCGTTCATACCTACCTGTTTACCGCAGATACATACGGAAGAATCTGTGCAATACTCACGCGGACGCCAGTTGTTATAGCATCGATGAGGAGTGTTGATACGTGGAAGAATCATCTACACAAACTCACGGATAGGATTCTTGCTTTAGGAACTGATAAAATTGTCGTAAATGCACAGGAGATACAAAATTTTCTACAAAAATTCGAAAAGATACCCTTCCAAAAAATCGAAGTGATCTATAATGGAATTGATGAAAATTTGTTTGAGCTAAAGGTAAATTCAGAAAAAATTAGAACAGGTTTAGGTCTTAAAAATGAAGATTTATTAGTCGGCATCTTTGCACGAAACGATCCGGTGAAAGATCATAAGACATTTTTTCATGCAGCCAAGATCATATTGGAAAGTACATCAAATGTTACATTCCTCGCAATGGGTTATTGCATGAACACTCCTTCTATGAATGAGCTCGTGCATAAACTTGGCATTCAAGACAATGTCATCTTAAAAGACCACTCACCGGATTATCTTAGCTATCTGGCTAGTGTTGATATTTCTGTAATTTCTTCATTGGTCGAGGGCTGCTCGAATGTAATACTGGAATCCATGGCGCTTAGAATACCGGTCATTGCAACAAATGTCGGAGGTAATCCAGAATTAGTTATTGATAAGCAAACAGGATATTTATTTCCCCCTAAGAATCCAGCGGTGTTGTCAGTAGAAATTATCGAACTGCTTCAGAATCCTCTAGTAAGAAAAGAAATGGGAAACAGGGGTTTTATAAGAGCTAAAAAAGTATTTTCTATGGGGAGCATGATTAATGATACAGATTCCTTGTATAAAGAATGTCTAAGAAGAAAAAAACTTTGATTAAAATTTATCATATTTATATATTTGCATTATATAAAAATTATGAATATAAAATGATAAACTCGGCAGGTAAATAAAAAAAGAATGCAGGCATCATGAAATTTTACAAAAGAGATTTTATTTCAATACTTATTGTTGGAGTCGTTATTATTGTATTTCACGTTCTGGACATTTTTCCATATATCGCTCAAATCTTCAAACCCATACAGGACAGTGTCTATGATTCAATCGAGGATGCTGGAGATGTTTTTAAGGAAGCAGAGCAGAAGGGATATAGCCCTGAAGGCGGGTTCCTTATGCTCAGTGATTTTGAAACTCCCGAAGAACTTCAAAAATGGCGTTATGCTGATGTCATACTTTACCAGTCAAACCAGTTTGTCTCAAGCGGCAGCCAGTCAGGGAAAGTAGAATTTCTTGCTCATCGTGGTGATGCTCCCAAACTTTTTCTCCAGTACTTCCCAAAACGCTGGTCAAATTTTGTGGCTCTAAACTTCGAAATCTATAATCCGTCCGAATCAAAAACAAGGATTATTCTCCAAATAAAAGACCGAAGCGAAAAAAGATTCAAATACGATCTATATCTTGAACCAAAACAATGGAACCAGTACTCAATACCAATTGACGATATGTCCGATGAGATAGATATTAAAAAAATAGTAGATCTAAATTTTTTCCAATGGAAACCATCTCAAGACGCAGTGGTTTATATTGATGATGTGAAACTCATCACTTCTCAGTTTGAAGACCAAAAAGTATATGCGAACCCTACACAAACCCAGCAAAAGGTAAAAAATATTACTTCTCAGCAGGAACGTGAGATCACAAAAACAAATTATTCTCAAGGAGACGCTGTTACGTTCAGAGTCAAAAACCCAAACAAGATCGGCATCAGCAATACACCTTGCACGGGAGTAATAGAGTTTCCTTCAGGAAAAGTATATGAGAAAACAATTCTTCTTCTCAAAGAACCATCCGGTCAGGATATTCCGTATCAGATCAAAGCGAACACCACCTGGAACGATGGTAGCTTTAAAGAATCTCAGATCGATTTTCAAACGAGCTTCAAGGCAAATGAGGATAAGCAATTCGCTCTTCTTTATGGCAAAGATCTGGCAAAAATGAATTTCAAATCGGGCGTTACTATCCGTTACAAAGAAAATGTTATTCAAGTGAGTACTGGTAAACTACGCTTTGAGTTAAGCAAAAGCCATTTTACCCTATTGGATAAAGCCTGGCTGGATGCAAATGGCGATGGTTACTATTCCGATAATGAACTCGTGTCTGAAGGCGAAGACATCATCATGACATATAATGGAATCCTTTATCAGAGTTCTTATGATTACTCTACGTACAACATTGAGATGGTTGAAGCTGGTCCTTTACGCTCGACATTCCAGGCAGAGGGTTACCTTAGAAGTAGCAGTGGTTATGACCTCTGCAAATTTGTTGCCCTTATCACGGCATTTGCAGAACAAAGCTTCGTAGAAGTATCATTAGACTTCATTTTCTCGCGAACTGCCCCCATTGAATCTGCAGCAATTTTCGTGCCCTATTCAGAAGAAATCTCACAGGTCTATTCTCCAAATACTGGTGTGCAGATGGATCTTCCGGTTATTATTTATCAGTCTGATATTGAAAAATCTGAAGTGCGGAATCAGGGAAGAAAATTATTTTTCGACCAAGATCTTTCTCGTTGGGTAGACGCAAGCAATCCTAAAGGCGGTATCATGGTTGCAGTTAAACCTTACTGGGACCTCAGCCAATTCGGTTATTATATACAGGAACAGGATGTAACACTTATGCTATGGCCGCCTTTTGCTCAAGAAATAGACATCAAATATACTCTGCAATACAAAATGACGCGCAACTATGAAAACCGAAGAAATCAGGATTTCGGCAGAACTCACGACATTCTCATCTATTTCCACTCCAGTGACATCGAACAACTCAAAACCACAGAGGTTGCCGAAGCATTTCTGCATCCGGTCACATTTATTTCACAATAGTATATGACTTCCCAGGCAGTTCCCTTTCTGATGTACCATAACATCTTACCTGAAGGCGATCCATACACTATTACAAAGGAAATGTTCCGGGAACAGATGGCATTGTTAAAAGAGAATGACTACAATGTGATCGCAGTAAGAGATTTTGTGTCGCAACAAAAAACATTTGAGAAGCAGACAAAAAAAATTGTGTGCCTGACCTTTGATGACGGGTATTCTAATAATTTTGAATATTGCCTACCCGAGCTGGAGAAATATAATTTTAAAGCCACTTTCTATGTCACAACATCTTTGATAAATTCTGAGATGGGATTTACAGAGGATCAGGTACGTACACTCTCAGAAAAAGGTATGGAAATCGGGTCTCATACGGTAAATCATGTCTTTCTTTCAAATCTTACAGATGACAAATTATATTATGAATTGGAAGAATCCAAAAAGCAGCTTGAAGATATTATTCAAAAACCCGTAACAAGTCTTTCGCTTCCCGGTGGAAGAGGGAATAAAAGAATTTTTACAGCAGCACAAAAAGCCGGATACGACACACTCTGCACATCTGTATATCACCCTAATGATGCCGACACATATCTCTTTTCTCTAGGACGGATACCTATAAAAAGAGACTGCACAATAGAACTGTTTGAGAGAATTGTATCTCTCGATCTTTCTGTCTGGAAATCAATGAAATTCAGACAGGATATAAAATTTATTATTCAGAGAATTCTTGGCAACAAGTTGTATCACTCGATCATGCTGATGAAGTACGAGTAATATGGGCTGGATAATTGCATTCTGGATCTCAGGCATAGTGCTCTTCTATGTCTATTTAGGATATCCTATACTGATACTATTTCTATCAAAATTGCTTCCCAAACCATATGTGAAATTCTCTGATGAAGAGCTGCAAAACACCTCACTGCTTCCTTCGATTAGCATTTTTATACCTGCCTACAATGAAGAACCTGTTATAGAGAAAAAGATCCGCAACACATTGGAACTCGATTATCCGAAAGATAAGATCGAGATCGTCGTCGCTTCTGACGGTTCTCATGACAAAACAGTCGAGATTGCCAAGCTCTATTCTGATAAAATCCAGATTATGGCTTACGCTGTGCGTGAGGGAAAAACGGGCTTGATCAACAAAACAATTCCAAAACTCAAGGGCGAGATCATAATTTTTTCCGATGCTTCAGCAATGCTTGCAGTAAATGCCCTGAAAGAGCTTATCGCTCCTTTTAAAGACCCTGAGGTCGGCAGCGTATCCGGGCTCTATATTCTTCGGGATGCGACATCGACTTCCCGCGCAGAGGGTGAGGGCTTTTACTGGCATTATGAGACCTTCCTCAAGACCAATGAAAGCAAATTCTACTCAATATTAGGAGCTCATGGTGCTCTGTATGCCTTAAAAAAATCTCTCTTCCGAACGCTTCCTCCCAACGCTATCAATGATGATTATATTCTTCCTATGTGTGGAGTTCAGCAAAAGAAACGCGCAGTGTATGAGCCCAAGGCGATTGCGGTGGAAGAAGGCACAACCTCAGTTCGGGGGGAGATGAAACGCCGCATACGCATTTCGGTCGGCAATTTTCAGCAACTCGTTCTTTTAAGGGGACTGCTCAATCCCTTCCGCGGGAGAATTGCTTTTGAATTTCTCTCTCATAAATTTCTCAGAAGCTTTTCATTCCTCTTTATTATCATACTTTTCTTTTCAAATATCTTTATCCCAATTACAGGATTTCGTATATTTTTTCTTTTCCAAATCCTCTTCTACCTACTCGGGTTGGGAGGTGCCATATTCTTCAAGAATAAAAAGATGCCTGTTATAATCACAGTTCCTTTCTACCTGGTTATAATCAATTATGCAGCTTTCATCGGGCTGTTCAAATATATTTCTCATACACAGAAAGTTACCTGGGAAAAACCACAGTGAGTAAGTACTACATCCGGCTTGCACGAACATATCTGACATCCGGAAATCACAAATTCCTTTCCTTTGGCAATGTCATTTCGGTTGTTGGAATTTTTCTTGGAGTATTTGCTCTTATTGTAGTTATGTCCGTGATGAACGGGCTGGAAGAGGATATTACAGAACGAATCATTGGACTGCATTCAGAGATTAAGATCTATGCAAAGGATTTTGCACCGCTTACGAACTGGCAAAATATTGAGAAAGATATCCAAAACAAAGCAATAACCGGGATCAGCCCTATTGTGCAAGCAGAACTCATGCTTCTCCACGAGAAAAAGGTAAGCGGCACTATCTGCCAGGGCATTAATCTCTCAAAGCATGACGACATCACATTTTTAATGAAACGAATATACATCGGCGCACCGACACAAGAGGAACTAAATGATG
>Ga0265596_1001314_pt1 | contig 11838 bp, 10 predicted proteins | sample saktaG_FD_190143 | JGI IMG/M metagenome (GOLD analysis project Ga0265596, IMG submission 190143) | Saline water microbial communities from Sakinaw Lake, British Columbia, Canada - sak_2013_06_06_60m | ecosystem: Environmental > Aquatic > Non-marine Saline and Alkaline > Saline ...
AAGGAGGGAATCATGTGACTGACGACATTAGTGGGTTGCAGTTTTACTCGGAGAGCTCTTAAAATACAGGCATGTTTTTGCCACCATTATTCGACCCCTATGTAAGTGAAAACCTTGAAAGGAGTGAGTATTATGCACAGGCGTAAAGTCAAACTCTTATTGTGGCTCGCGACGGTGCTCTTCGTCTTGGTGCTGATCGTGGTGCCAGTTCTGGCGACAGAGCAGTTTACCCTCACCGTGGAAAAGGACGGGGATGGGACCGGGACGGTGATCAGCGACGATGGCAAGATCAATTGTGGTGCGGACTGTGAAGAGACCTACGAGACTTTCACGTCGGGGAAGCTGGGCCCCCCCCTCGGGGTGACGCTGACGGCCACCCCGGACGAAGGTTCGGTCTTCACTGCTTGGGGACAGGATTGCGGGTGCGCCGGAGACCTCCGTAGCAAGGTCGGCTTTGACCCCGGCACAGGGCCCTGCACCGTAGGCATGGCTGGTGGGAACAGGACCTGCACTGCCACCTTCGGCTTGCCGGTCGGCGGGATCGCCATGCCGGTGAACAAGCTGGGGCTATTGGCTCCGTGGCTGGGGCTGGCGGCGCTGGCTTCGCTGGCTTCGCTCGCCACTCTCACGGTTGCGCTGGTCAGGAGGCGCAGGGGTTAGAAATCCATGTTCTCGGATAGAGCACAAGGCAGAGGGTTCTGGCAGGTGGTTCGCCAGAACCTTTTTGCTTGAGGGCCGGTGTATTGGGCTGGACAAAAGGGGCTGAGCAGGGTATAATCCCTAGAACCTGAGCACGGGCATGTTTTCCTCAACAAGAGCAAGTTTTTACTGCGGCTTTGGCCCACGCCGGCCGCCCGTTCCCTCGGAAAAGGATGAGTACACCATGAACCAAAACGAGCTCCCGCACAACTTAATCAGAGGACTCCTGCTGTTTGTCGTCGCTGCCTTGCTGCTCGTAAGCCCGTCGTCGCTGGCCTCAAGCGTGCCGCTCACAGAAGTCTATTTCAACGACACGCCAGACCTGGTGGTAACGGGCATTGATTTCGGCAATAATTGCACCAACGATGATATATCAGGCAGCGTATCGGTCACGGTCAAGAACGAGGGCACCGCGACAGCCAATAACTTTCAAGTGGCCCTAGACACAGACGGCTGTCTGAGCTTTTCCGACAACCAGACCGTGACCACGTTGGACCCCGGGTCCAGCATCACGGTGACTTTCAATATCAGCGGTTCCTGGGCCAATTGCAGCGATTGCGGTTGTGACTTTACCGCCACAGTGGATGCTACCGACGCGGTAGCTGAATCCAGTGAAACCAATAACGCGTTGACAGAAACCTACAACAGCCTCCTGCCCAACCTGCGAGTCACCAGTGTGACTCCATCGTTCAATTGCGCCGCCGACGGCAGCCTCACCGGTAACGTGGCCGTTACCGTGGGCAACAACGGCTGCGGCGATGCCGCCAACGTACCCGTTCAATTGACCTCCACCGGCACCTACACCTTCACCAACCAGACCGTGACCCTGACCCAGGGCGCAAGCACCACACTCAATTTCGCCTTCACCCCCACCGCGGCCAACTGCGACGTGGACTTCACCGCCACCATCGATCCCTCCAACACCTTCTGCGAATGCACCGGCAGCGACAATTCCGTCACCTATAGCAACTTCACCCCCAATATCCCCGACTTGACCGTCCAGGCCGATACCCTGTCTGCCAGTTGCAGCAATAATGATGGCGAAGTCAGTGTAACAGGCGGTATTACCATTACCAACAACGGCTGCGGCTCCAATCTCACCTCCGACATTCCCATGCGCTTCACCCTCTTCGACAACACTGGTTGCAGCGGTAACCAAGTCGTTCAGTGGACCGAAACCCTCTCGCCTGTCAACATCGCCGCAGGCGGCGCCCAGGTGTTTACTATCACCCCCTACAACATGACCGCCGACCTCTGCGACAACTCCACCGACTGTCAGGTGTCCATCCGGGTGGAAGCCGACTACACCGACTCCATCTGCGAATGTGACAGCACCGACAACACCCTGTGCACCGATAAATCGTTAACTATTCCCGATCTGACTGTCAATAGTGTAACCCCAGCCAGCGGTCCTAACGGCAACGGAACGGTGACCGTGAATGTTGGCAATGCCGGCTGCGGCGCCGCCAACGGCGCGGTGGTGCGGTTGACCTCTGACTGCGGGTTAGATTTTTCCGATCAAACCATTGACCTGGCCACTTCCGCCAGTACAGACCTGGTTTTCAACTTCACCCCCAACTGTGCCGATTGCGTCTGTACCTTTGTTGCCACCATTGATCCAGAGAACGACATTTGTGAATGTTCTGGTGCCAATAACGGCATGGCAACTGTGTCGGGCACCATGACCATCGTCAAGGACGCCGTCCCTGATGGGGCCCAAGACTTCTCTTTCACCGGTGACCTGGGCGACTTTGACCTGGACGACGACCCCGGCGATGCCATCTTACCCGACAGCAGAACATTCGTCCTGGCTGCCGCTACTTACAGCGTCACCGAAGCGCCGGTTCCCGCCGGCTGGAACCTGGCCGTCATCGTCTGCGACGATCCAGATGGCGGCACCACCACCAGCCTGGGCACTGCCACCGCTACCATTGACCTCGATGCTGGTGAGATCATCGCCTGCACCTTCACCAACACCATCCCGGTCTCTGTGACAACGGCCACCGGAACCGGCGTCGCTACGTTTGAATCAGACAAAGGCGTTATTCAAGACCTCACCGCCGTATCTGAAGGTACGCTTACCTGCCCTGCCGAGGGCAAGCCCAACCTCGTCTTCGTGCATAGCTTCTTCTCCTTCAGTATCACGGGGCTGACACCTTGCGCCAGCGAAACGGTGGTGGTAACGATAAAACTACCATCAGCCGTTCCTGTAGGTGCCGAATACTGGAAGTGCCATGACGGTGCATGGCTTGATGTGACCTCGTTGCTGGGAGAAAACGACGGAGACAACGTGCTGACGCTCACGCTCACTGATGGCGGGCTGGGGGACGATGACGGGGTCTGCGATGGGGTGATCGTTGATGATGGAGGTCCTGGGCAGGAGCCTCCAGTCCCCGTCGGCGGGATCGCCGTGCCGGTGAACAAGCTGGTACTGTTGGGGCCGTGGCTGGGGATGGCAGCGCTGGCTTCGCTCGCCGCTCTCACGGTTGCGCTGGTCAGGAGGCGGGGGGGCTAGGGCTTTGGGCATTTCTGTCAACGAATACAAACGAATAAACGAATGGAGTCTGCCGTTAGAACTTATTCGTTTATTCGTTGCCTCATTCGTTGACAGGATGTGTCAACCAAATTGTGAACTGTCCTTGCGGGGTGCCTGTCACCTCCAACTGAAAAGCCATCAGGGGTCTCAACCCCTGGTGGCTTTTTATATTGTGGGGATGCTGGGATGCATACCCATCAAGCTAAGACGGCAGCCTGTGGGAAATGGTTGCTGGCCAGCTACGCTGTAGTCAATTAGCGCGTTCCTGAGCCAGCCGCTCCATTACCCACATACGGATCAACGCCTGGTAGTCGATGTCTTTACTCTCTGCTCCAGCTTCTAGTTCTTCAACCACACGGGCATCCAAGCGGAGCGAGATCTGCTTCTCGGAGGGGCGGGCATCTACAAACATCACCTCCACCAGCTCAGTATTGTCCAGATACTCAGTGGAGTTGTGAGTGACCCAGAACTCAGCTTCTTCCTGTTCGTTGACAAAACGGGGTAGTTTCGACATTTGGATCTACTGAGTCCGCCACCCTACGCGGCTACTACCTGCGCCGTCTCGCTCTCTGTAGTGGGGAACAGGACATTGATCACGGGCGAGGGCAGATTCACTGCTTGCTGGAGGTGTTGAGTGGCCTGAAAGACCTGATCCACCAGGTTCATGACGTTGATGGCCACAGGCCCAGGGACGGATTCGTGGCCGTTGGGGCAGACGTAGGTCCAGAGTCCCTCGATTCTGATCTGCAAGCCCTCACGCTCGAAAGCCAGAGAGGACTTCTTCAGACTCATCGTACTATTACATTCTGAACAAGGTCTTGTAGGTCTCATTTCTCTTTCACTCTCTTCCTGCGAATCTGAAAGTTGATCCATTCTCTACTATCAGGGATGTAAGTGGTGGTGATTTCGTATTCTTCCTCCCAGGAATAGTCAACCACGATATGCACGGGCATTCCATGCGGCACGGTAGCATAGAGCAGGCAGCGGTTGCGCTCAGGATACTCCTCAATGATCTTGCCATGAAGGGCGACATACAAGTGTTCTAATGATAAGGTAAAGGGACGGTTTTGTCAAGCCAAAATCCAAGATCCAAAACCGTTGGCGTCCGTTAAATCCTGCTGGCCCGTTGTTCCAATTACTGAAACGTCGCGTCGGCGGGCATGCCCGGCTTCAGGCGGTGATCGGCGTTATCCAACTGGATCTTGACGGCGAAGACCATGTGCACCCGCTCTTCCTGGGTCTGCACGTTCTTGGGTGTGAACTCGGCCTGGGACGCGATGTGGGTGACCTGGCCGGTGAAGACGTCGCCGTAGGCGTCCACCGTGACCTCCACCGCCTGGCCCAGCCAGACCTGCCCCAGGTCGGTCTCGGGCACGTAGACGGTCAGGGTCACCTCGTCCAGGTTGACCAGGGTGAACAGCGATCCGCCGGGCGAGGCCAGTTCGCCAGGGTGCACCAGTCGCTCGACGATGATGCCGCCCACCGGAGCCGCCAGCGTCATGCGCTCCATCTGAGCGTCCAGCGCCTTCAGCGCGGCCTCGGCGCCAGCCAGCACTGCCCGAGCCTGGGCCACGTTGGCCTCCAGCAGCGAGATCTGCTCACGCCGGGCACCGGCCTCTAACAGATCGAGTGACGCCTGGGCCTGGTCGAGTTGGGCCTGGGCCGCGTCTGTGCCAGCCTGGGCGATGATCGCGGCTGCCTGGGCTGCCTCTATGCCGGCCTTTGCCATGTCCACGTTTACTTTCGCTGCGTCTACGCCTGCCTCGGCCTGGGCCAGTTGCGCCTGGGCGGCATCCACCCCAGCCTGGGCCATGTCCACATTGGCTTCCGCTGCAACGATGCCTGCCTCAGCCTGGGCCAGTTGCGCCTGGGAAGCATCCACCCCAGCCTGGGCCATGTCCACTTCCTCGGAACGAGCACCGGCTTTGACTTTGTCCAGTTGAGCCTGAGCCTGGCTTACCGCGGCCTGGGCGACGCGAATCTGTTCGTCGCTGGCGCCTTTGGCCGCCAACTGGTGCTGCAACTGAGCGATGCGAGCCGCGACCTCCGCCGCACCGACTACCGCGTCAACCAGATCCTTTTGGTAGCCGGGAACTCCGGGAGCACCCTTGGTCGCGTCCCGTTCCAGTTGTGCCTGCCAGAGGGCGTTGCGAGCCAGATCCCAGTTCAGCTTGGCGATCTCCACCGTTTCCTCGTCCGGGCCGGCCTGCCATTGTTCCAACTGGGCCTGCGCGCCCTCCACCGCACTCTCGGCGATGGCAACGTCATCTTCGGTAGCTCCCGCTTGCACCTGAGCCAGTTGCGCCTCGGCCCTGTCGAGGTCTGCCTGGGCAGCCGTCACCAGCAACTCGGCATTGGTCTGGGCCACCTCAGCCGCCGACACCTGGGCCTCGGCTCCGTCGAGGTTCGCTTGAGCGGCCGTCACCAGCAGCTCGGCATTGGTCTGGGCCACGTTTGCCGCCGACAGTTGAGCCCTCGTCACCTTCAGCTCGGCTTCGGCGGCGGCCTGTTGGCCCTGGGCCGCTGCCAGCCCAGCTTGCGCGCTGTCCACTTGTCCCTCGCCCATGGCGACCTCTTCGTCACGGGCGCCGGCCTCGGCCAGGGCCAGTTGCGCCTGGGCGGCCTCCAGCGCGGCCTGCGCCTGTGCTACCGCTGCCTCGGCCTGCTCCCGCTGGGCCAGCAATATGGTCTGATCCAACCTGACCAGCACGTCGCCCGCTGCAACCTCGTCCCCCTCATCAGCCAGCAGGGCCACGATACGCCCGCCCATCTCGGCGGCGACGGTCACCTCCTCGGCCTCAATGGCGCCAGAGGCGAACAATCCCCCAGCCTTGCGCGCCGGCCGCTGCACTGGACGCGGAGCCGCGCTGCTGGTCGTCTCACCTCGCATCTCAGCCACGAAGTCATCCCAGGCGGCCGGGTTGAGTCGAAAGTAGAGCCAGCCGATGCCGGCCGCGCCCGCAACAAGAGCCACAACAACTGCGAGGATACCAAGTTTTCGTTTCATTGAAATTCTCCTGTCTGTGCGTGATGCGTGAAACGTAAAACGTAAACGCCTCTCATCACGATCCACGTTTTACGATTCACGTTTTACGGCTGCGATGAACACGTCTTCCAGCGACGGGGCGATGGATTCCATGCTTCGTATCTCAACCCCAACCTCTTGCAAGGCTGCCTTGACCTGGGGGCGGTGAGCCTCAGCGCCCTCGGCCACGACGTGAATCAGCGCGCCGTAGAGCGACACCTCGTCGAACAGGCCGGTCTTCCGCAGCACGCCCATAGCGACCTCCGGCGCGGCGCAGTCTATCTCCATCACCTGGCCATGCATCTTTTCCAGCTTGATTTCCTCCGGCGACCCCAGGGCAACCAGGCAACCGCGTTGGATGAAGGCCAGGCGGTGACAGTGTTCTGCCTCGTCCATGTAGTGCGTGGTCACAAAGATGGTGCGCCCCTCGTCCGACAGGGTGTAGAGAAGATCCCAGAACTCGCGGCGCGAGATAGGATCCACCCCGGCGGTGGGTTCGTCCAGGAAGATCATCTCTGGCTCGTGGAGGATGGCGCAACCCAGCGCCAGCCGCTGCCGCCAGCCGCCGGATAGGTTTCCGGCCAGCTCGTTCTCGTGCCCATGAAGGCCAGCCATGGCCAGAACGTAAGCCTTGCGTTCCTGAAGTCGCTTCCTGCGCACGCCATAGGTGCCGCCGAAAAAGTTGAGGTTCTCGGCCACCGTCAGGTCGTCGTACAGACTGAATCGTTGCGACATGTAGCCGATGCGCTGCTGAATCTCGCCCACCTGGTGGATGATGTCAAAGCCAAGAACGGTGGCCCGGCCGGCCGTGGGGGTGATGAGTCCCAGCAGCATGCGGATGGTGGTCGTTTTGCCCGCGCCGTTGGGTCCCAGGAAGCCGAAAATCTGGCCCCGACGGATAGTGAAGTTGATGTGATCCACGGCCATGAAATCGTCAAATGTCTTGGTCAGATTGACAACTTCGACAGCGTAGTCATTCACAGTAGTAAGCTCCCATCACGGTTCAGTTTTACGCAGCACGTGAAACGTGATCTACTTCTCCTCCAGCCGCTTGCGGATGAGCGAGATGAAAGCCTCTTCCATCCGTGGGCGGGTCTGACGCAGGCTGACCACTTCTACCTTCTCGGCTGCCAGCGCCGCTTCGAGTTGGGACTGCCGCAGAGCAACGTCATCCACGAAGATGTGCAACAAGTCCCCGTAGGTCTGCACCTCCAACACTCCCGGCAATCGAGCGATCACCTCCTGCGCTGCCCGCAGGTTGGTCAGGCGTAATTCCAGCAATTCGCCGGCTACCATTCTCTTGATCCGCTCCGGCACATCGCAGACGATGATCTTCCCCTCGAACATCAGTCCCACCCGCGCGCAGCGCTCAGCCTCGTCCATGTAAGGTGTGCTCACGAACAGGGTCACCCCTTCCAGGTGCAACTCGGTCAGGATGTCCCAGAACTCGCGGCGGGAGACCGGATCCACCCCGGTGGTTGGCTCATCCAGGAAGATGATCTCCGGCTTATGAACGAGGGTGCAGGCCAGGGCCAGCTTCTTCTGCATCCCGCCGGAGAGGTGGGTCGCCCGTCGCTTTGTGAACTCCGTCAGGCGGGCGAAGGCCAACAGCCGCTCGATGCGCTCCTGGCGCTCGTCGCCGCGCACACCGAAGACGTCGGCGAAGAAGTTGAGATTCTCCAGCACGGTGAGGTCGCCGTACAGATTGAACCGCTGAGCCATGTAACCGATGCGTTTCTTTATCTCCTCGGCCTGCTCGACAGTGTCAAAGCCGGCCACTGTGGCCCGGCCCTCAGTGGGGTCCATGATGGCTACCAGCAGACGAATGGTAGTCGTCTTGCCGGCCCCGTCTGGACCTACCAGGCCGAAGATCTCGCCCTGGCGGATAGCCAGGTTCAGGCTGTTCACGGCCACCGCGTTCTTGAATTTGCGGGTCAAGTTATCGGTTTGGATGATGTATTGGTTGTTATCAGACACGATTTACTCCAGTCTCTTCCGCAAGCGGTTGGCGACGAGGGCGTACCCCTGTAACTCGCCCAGGCCAGCGCCTTTGACAAAAACGTTCCGGCTGATGAGGACGAAATGGGTGGTGGAACATCAAAGCCTCCATTTTGAGTGCCGGGCCCATGATGGCCAGGGGAATCAGCAGGCCAGACATGAAGAAGCCGGAGAAGAGGAAAATGATCATGGAGCCGATGATGGCCACCTGTTGGCTGTTGGTAAAGACGGAAAGCAGCAGGGAAATGCTCATGGTGGCGAAGAGAAAGACGGCCGACAGGGCCAGGTAGAGCCAGGGGCTGCCTCGGAAGGGCACGCCGAAACCATAGACGGCGGTGGCTGCACAGAGCGGCACGCTCAACAGGCCGGCCAGCACGTAGGGGATGAGCTTGCCCACGATCAGCTCGCCACGGCCGATGGGCGTGACGATCAGCCCTTCCATCGTGCCCCACTCCCGCTCGCGGGCCAGGGCCAGCGAGGCGGCCATGGCCGGCACGCTGAGCACTACTCCCACCAACGCTGGGGGCAGGGAGACGGTGGATTTGAGGGAAGGATTGAACCAGGCTCGCAGCCGCAGGTCAATGGGCGACAGATTGGCTGACGACAGGCCGGCCCCTGCTAATTGGCTCTTGAGTTGCCGGGTGGCAAAATGCTCGGTGTGTGCGCTGATGTGTCGGATAGCGTGGCCGGCTGTGTTTGGGTCGGTGCCGTCCACCACCACCTGCAGGGTGGCGGTGCGCCCTGCCTTCACATCCTGGGCAAAGCCATGCGGGATGATGACTACCGCCTTGACTGAGCCGCGCATCATCAACTGCTCTACCTCGTCCAGGCTTTGCGGCCAGGCCTCCACGCGCAGCGCGTCGGTGCTGCCCAGTTGAGCCAGGTACTGGCGCGACAGGGGGCTGAGGTCCTGGTTCAGCACGCCGATGCCCACGTCTTTGATGTCAATGGAGAAAGCGTAGGCCATGGTCACCAGGGCCAGCACCGGCGAGAGCAACAGCAGGATAAAAGAGGTGCGATCCCGCGTGATGTGCCACCACTCCTTGCGCATGACGGACAAGACCCGTCGCCAGTTCATTAATGTTTCCGACTCCTCAGATTTCAGAGCTACATCTGAAGAAGGCCATCACCAGCCCAAAGGCAGCGATGACCAGATCATCCGTCGGCACGCCTGCCCTCCACCCCCAGGCCACGCAACACCAGCGTTTCCGCGGCGTCCATGACCTCGTTCCAATCGTGAGTCCACAAGGCAGTACCCAGCGCCATCACGATCCCGTCAAAGAGTGTCATGATCACCAGCGCCGTCGCCGGGGGAGAATCGGTGCAGAACTCGCCGCTGGCGACGCCCTCCTCGACGATGCGAGCCACCGTGCCCACGTAGGATTCGTAAAGCTCGCGGGTCAGGCGCTCCACGTCCTCGTCGTGGCGGGTCAGCGCCCAGGCCTCCATCATCATCACGCCGAAGAAAGGCACCATCTCCTCAAATTTGGTGCGAATAAGGGTCAGACTGGCCAGCAGCTTGTCCGTGGCACTGGCCTCCTCGTCAGCCACGACGGATTCCCACGCCTGGCCAAACTGGGCCATGATCTCCTGGAACAGTGCCAGGAATAGCTCTTTCTTGCTCTTGAAGTACCAGTACAACGTGCCCTTGCTCAGGCCGCTCTCGGCCACGATGTCGTCCATTGTCGTGCGGTGATAGCCTTTGCGGTTGAAACACGTCAGGGCCGCCTGGTAGATCTGCGCCTTTCGCTCCTCCGAAACGTCCGGTCTAGGCGTCATTCAGCTCCCCTGTAACTACCTTGACAATATTACATCCTTTTTATCGCTTGATCCGCCGCAGCACCCACAGCATGACCGCTGCCAGGCCAATGGCATCGGCGGCGCTCATTGCCAACCGCAACCCGCCCTTCAGTCCGATGGCTGGAGATACAACCTGATAGGCCAACAACGCCCAGGCCACCGCCAGTGCTGTGCCCACTGCGATGTCCACCGCCAGGCCGTAGGGCGGCTCGCTGTTGAAGACCATCGGCAGCAGCCAGGTTACCAGAACACTTCCCACGATAGTGACTAGCAACAGAACGACGATCATTTCCTCCTCCTTCTGCTGTCTCTTTCAAAATCTGATTTCTAAACTGACTGGTCAGTCTAGTAATAGTATACCAAAAAAACGGGCATTTGTCAAGGACTTCTTGGCTGTTTTCAGACAATTCAAGAGGAGCATACCCATCACTTCCGGCCGAAAAGCCACCAGGGGTTCAAACCTCTGGTGGCTTTTTGTGATGGCCTGCTCCTTCCCCTGGCAGGGGGGGCCTGTCCAGAAACCCTTCCCCCTCGCAGCAGGGGGAAGGCGGACTATTCGATGATGAGCTCACCATCCTTTCAGGATAAGAGGCAGGAAGATCGGAGTCTGGGTCGGCTCTGGGGTGGCGGTCGGCGTGGGAGTGGGCGTCGGCGTCGGGGTCGGTTCCACCGGTGGATACTGGTACAACACCGCGTCCAGGTTATTGTCCCAGTTGTTCGCTTGTACCCTATCGGCCATCTCAGCCACCGATGCCAACCAGACGTCCTCCCGGATGCCCCCCGGCCCGGCGGGAAAGCCCCAGGGCCGGATGTCGTGCCAATCGGCGGGCTCGGAGTTGGCCGGGTTGTCCGGGAAGCCGCTCTCGTAGCCCGGGTTGATGGCCTGGACGTAGGCCAGGTCAGGGTTCAGGCGCACCCACGATAGCCCCGCCGCGTCGGTGAAGCCGTCCCACGCCTGGTGGATGTGGGGCTTGGTCTCCGCCGCCTGCACGTGGTCATCCTGGGCGAACACCAGCATCACCTTGAGATTCGGCGCCTGGGTGACGAAGGCCGGGTAGTTGTGAACGGTGACGCGGAAAGGCCACGCTTCCACCGTCTCGGTGTACGTCGCCAAATCGTCGGGCCAGGTTTCGGGTGTCAAAGCGCCGTTGTCCAACAGGGCTTTGGTGATGTCACGCGAGTAGTATCGCTTGTCGTCCCACAGCTTCGGACCCTTGTCGTCAAGGATGTATTCGGGGTGGCCATTGCCCGCCGCGAAGTAGGGGCGGTCCGTAGATTGCGGATCCTGGTACCAGCCGACGGTCGAATAATCAACGGTGACGGTTATGGGGCTGTAAGCGTCCTCATCGTAGAAAGGGTTGTACACGGGATTGTGCTGATCGTCGAAATGCCCCAGCTCACAGGGATACATCTCGTCACGGGTCGGGTTCTCCTGCCCGACCAGATACTTGACCGTGGGCAACTCCAGACCATGGTGAGCCAGCACGTTGGTGGCTACCACGCCGGCATGAGATGATGCGAACAGCCCGATGTTGTCGGTGAGCGGCGTGACGGCGACCAATTCGTCAATGGTGTATCCATCCACGTTGGGAATCAGGCCAGAGGCGAAGCGGATCACGTCGCGCAGAACCTCCAGGGAATCAGCCCCCCCGTAGTCGTACACGCCTTCGCTGCGAGCGCCGGATTCAACATCCACTCTCTCCGGCCACAGGTAAGAAACGGTGATAGCGCCGATCTGCGTCGTCTGGTTGACTCGGTGAAAGTCGTTCCCAGGCACAAA
>Ga0265596_1001316_pt1 | contig 11827 bp, 13 predicted proteins | sample saktaG_FD_190143 | JGI IMG/M metagenome (GOLD analysis project Ga0265596, IMG submission 190143) | Saline water microbial communities from Sakinaw Lake, British Columbia, Canada - sak_2013_06_06_60m | ecosystem: Environmental > Aquatic > Non-marine Saline and Alkaline > Saline ...
AGTTGTGTTCCATCATTCCTACCAGTCCAATCACCAACAGCAAACAAAGGCAAAAACTCAATAGTCCCAGTATAACCACTCTCAACAGTAAAACTATTCAAATTCTGAGGCATTGTATTATTAGTTATATTACAATCACCAGTTCCTGTTCCATTAAACACAACATCTTCTTGTTCCAAAGGCACATGACCTAAACTCCAGCATGATGCATTATCAAAATTCTGAGTAACAGAACAATTCCATATATTATATATACCTGTTGCATTTATCTCAATACTCACATCATACAACACAGGACTATAATCCTGGTCAAAACTTGTATTTCTATATACCCATGCTTTATACTGAAAATATCTGTTATCAGATATATTTGTTAAATTAAGAAAACTATAACTTGGTTCATCAAACCAACTTGCAGAAGTATTATCAGGCCCTATAAAACTTTCTGTATCGCATGAAGCATCATCACAACTCCTTACCTGCATTAATATATTATTACCAAAACTTTCAAATCCATGATATACTTGATAAACAGTTTTATATACTCTATTAAATATTCTATCTGTTCTGTTCACACTATAATTTCCATCATAAGCATAAACAGTGCAATTAAACCATTTTCCATACACAGGATTTTCAACAACACTTGAAACCAAACTTTCTGAACTTAAATTCAAAACCTCTTCCTTAAAAAGAGAATCTCCAACATACCATTTAAAACTAACATTAACTTCAGAACCCATTGTATATCCTCTTGTAGAACAATTAAACAATGTATCTCCTGCACTTGAATAAGTTAAATTAGGACTTTCAACATAAGGACTTGAATAATTATAATATCCAATTGTAACATTAGATAATTTAGGACTAAATGTTTCATTTATTCTCCCACTAACATTCCTATATAAAAATGCCTTATATTGAAAATACTGATTTTTAGGTGTTAATGTAACATTTAATCTATTATAGCCAAAATTCTCAAACCAAGTTGCAGAAGTATTATCAGGTCCAACAAAAGTTTCACCAGAACAATCAGCATCATCACAACTCCTCACCTGCATCCATATATTATTCTTATCCCAAAGAAACCCATGATAAACATCTGACACATTTTCATAAGTAAGATTCTTCCCACTTTCATTCATATAATAAGGATCTACAATATAATCAAACTCAATTCCTAAACAACTCATATTCTCTTGACAAACAATCTTTAAATCAAAAACATCTAAACTCTCACTATCATTTAAACCACTTCCAGAACTCCCATCTAAATAAGTCTTATACCATCCCCTTTCACTTATATTACTAATCACAGCAATAACTTCTTCTCCATCCTCTCGATAAACTTCTATAGATGCAGTATTATTAATAAAATAATTAACCAACCAGTCATAACCTTCAGAAGTTAACTCTGAAGATAAATTATCAAGCTCTGCCTGAAGACTTTCATCAGACTGCCCCTCTGCTACAACTCCTGCTAAACCAAGAACTCCAATTATCCCAACTAAAACTATTATCAGATTAATAATTCCATTTCTATTAATTTTTTTATTCGCCATTTTCATCTTTTATGATTTCCCAATAACCTCCTTTTGCACCCCCCACCCTTTTCAAAATATTTTTTTGCTTAAGTTTAGCAAGATTATTCTCTATTGCAGTAGTGCTTATTCCAATTTTCCTAGATAATTCTGGAATAGAAATAAACTTATTTCTACTAATTAATTCAATAATTTTTATTTGATTTTCACCCAACTTTTCACCCAACTTTTCACCCAACCTTTCTACCAACCTTTCTACCAACCTTCCACTATCTTTAACTTCTTCTTCAGCCAATTCCGAATATTTTTCATTAGGTTTAAATGCAATATAAAAATAATTTTCTTCAACATCAATTTCAGGAAATGGGGCTCCTTCCTCTTTACAAATCTTCTCCATTCTCCTAATTCCAGAACCCATTTTTTCTCCAAATTCAATTCTAAAAAACATTTCTGTAATTATTGGATTTCTTCTAAACTTGGTTTTTCCTAAAACAAAATTCTTTGGCTTTCTCCAATAATCTTCCATCTCAATTCTATCTGGAAAAATAGCAAGAATATTATTATGTCCTGTCTCAAAATAATCTTTATGCATTACTGAATTTATTACAGCTTCTCTAATTGCTTCTAAAGGATATTCAAATATCTCTTCTCTTGCAGGTTCGCCTGTAAATTTATAAGCAACCCTATTATAAAACTTAACAAACCCTATAACCTTCTCAACGATTTCCACTAAATTTCCAGTTATTTCTTTTCTATCAATGACATCGCTTCCTTCTTTATCCCTATAAACAACAACAGTATAAACACTTTGCGGAAAAAATTTCTGTGGCTCTTTAGCAAAAAACAAAACTCCCGCATTATTCATTCCTTTCTCATACAAAACCCCCAAACTTTCCAATAGGTTCTTTTTATCCAAAACAGAACTTATTTTTGCTTTCTTAATATAATCTAAAAATTTATTCTCATCAAAATCTTCTTTAAAATTAAATTTCTTATTAATCTGATTGTCAAATTTTATCCTCCCTTCATCTACAGCTAAACTAACAATCTCATCTCTATTCATCTTCTGAGAATTAGCTCCAATCCTCATATAAAATCCTTCCTTGCATCTATAAGGTTTATCATCTCCCTCTTTAACTTCAATAATTAAAATATTCTCAAACTTTTCTAATCTAATTTCAATTGAAGGGTCGCAATTTCTAACAATATTCTGAATATCAGATTTAAACTTGTTAGTTATATTAATTCCTATCACTTCACTATTATCATTAACTCCTAAGAAAATCCTCCCACCTATAGTATTAGAAAACGCAACTATATCTTTGTCTAATCTACTTACATTTTCCTTAAACTCTATCTTCAATCCTTCACCTTCTTGCAAAATAAATTCTAATTCTTTTTTATTCATTTTAACTTAACAACCTCCTTTCTTTAGACAACATCCCCCTTATCTCATCAACCCTCTTTTTCTTTTGAAAAATATTATAAGGAATTTTTATTTCATCACTTCCAATTATCTTTAAATCAAAAGTAGAATAACTCCCAATTAAATTTACAAGCAAAACTCTATACCAACCCTCTTTACTAATATTTGTAAATTTAGTAATTAAAGTATCATTATCTTGTGTGTAAACTTCTATACTTGCTGTTTGATATAAATCATCTTCTGAATAATTAACTAACCAATCATAGCCTTCAGAAGTTAACTCTGCTGTCAGATTTGAAAGTTCAGCTTCTAATCCATCTTGAGATTGGCTTGACTCTGCAACAACTATTCCAATTAATAATATGCTTATTATTAAAATAAAACTTGCTATAAAAAGTTTGCTATATTCACAAAATATAGGTAATTTTTTCTGACGCAAATCTGACGCAAATCTGACGCAAATCATCTTTTAACATATGTTGTAGATTTTCCAACACCCCTCCTTTTTATTAATTTCAATTTAATTAAATAATTAAAATCCCGATTAGCTGTATCTCTTGTAATATCAAATTTTTTTTGTATATCTATACTTTGTATAAATCCCTGAGATTTTATTGTTTCAATAATATATTCTTGTCTTTCATTTAAAACTAAATCCTCTTTCCTCTCCTCAAAATCCTCTTTAATCTGCGATTTTGCATTATCACTTTTATCCTCTTTTTGCGCCATTTTTGCGCCATCATGACGCAAAACAAGATTATATGTTAATCCTCTTTTTCCTATTCCCACTCTCTTTAACATCCTTTTATGAACTAAATCCCCTAAATCTCTTGTAGCAGTTCTTCTGGAAACATTATTAATTTCTTGATATTCCTTATTAGTTATGCTTCCTTTTTTCTCTACATACTCAACAGCTTTAACTTGTCTTTCATTCAAACCAAGTTTAAGTAACTCCTCTCTTGCAATTGGCTTTCTAAATATAACCACAAAACTTGCTCCACTTTCTTCAAAAATAGGTTCAGGCAGACCATGATCCAAAGATTCTTTTATAATTCTATTTGTGCCAGTTCCCCACTGCTCTATATATTTTATTAAAAAGAAATTTTTACCAATTAAAGGATTTCTTAAAATAGAATCATGTTCTCCTTTCAACTCCTCTATTGTCAAATCTTCTAGTAATTTTCCAGGATTCCATATCTCAAGCCTGTCATCAAATATCCTTACCTGAATATTCCCATATACTCCATAATCCCTATGACAAATTGCATTTGTAATTGCCTCCCTTATTGCTTCAATTGGATACTCCCACTTCTCTACTCTTTCTACATCAACAATCTTAGCATGTAATTTAATATGCTCTTTAACAAACTCAACTGCATCATCTCTTTGCTCAATAACACTGCCGCCAAAAACTTTCATATCAATAAACTCTATTGGTTCAGTTCCTTTAAATCTTGCACATCTAACTTCAGACTGCATAATAAAATCCTGAGGATTCTTTCCAAACAACAAAACAGCACTATTAGTCAACTTCCCATCTCTCATTAACTTCAATCTCATTAAAGCTTCTTTAATTGAAACCTTTTCATCAATCCTCAACCCTCTTTCTGACTTCGCTTTTCTCAAAAACCATTTAACCCTTTCTTCATCAATATCATTTAATCTAGCACCTTTGCAAATCCTATTATCAAATCTTAATTCCTCTTTATGTCTCTCTAAAATCACTCTTTTATATTCATCTCTTGACAGTTGATGTGTACTTTTTCCAACTCTCTTATAAGCCTTACCAAAACATAAAACAGGTTCATCAGATATCTTACCAATCTCTACTAAAATTACATTCTTATTCTCAATTTCCAAAATCTTTATATTTGGATATATTTTTGGGTCAGTCTTTTGTTTAATATTATTAGCAAGATCTTCTATAGTCCCTTTCCCAATCTCAACACCTAAAATCTTCCTAGAATTAGAAATACCAAAAATTACTATGCCTCCTTTCATCCACGAAAATGCAACTAAAGTCTTTATAGCATCTTTCCATTCAGATAAACTAGTCTTAAACTCAACTCTTTCTGATTCACCTTTTTCAATTAACTTACTAATCTCAACCTTCATTTTAAATACCTCCATAATAAATTATAATAAAACTCAACTCCAAACAATAAAATTACTCCTTGCCTTATCTCGTTTGAAAAATCATGCTCTTTATTAAGAAAATTCTTTTCAAAATTTTTATAATTAACATAAACCGGACTTAATTTAGTATCTGTTCTCATACTTACTCTTTTTGCTGTATTCTCAATATCTTTTTCATCCTCAACTTTTTGAAATACTAATAATATATCAACATCAGATTCTTTAGTATAATTCCCTTTAGCATAAGAACCAAAAATTAGTACTACAAGAGGCTTAATCTCTAATTCAGAAATAAAATCACTTACTGAATTTCTTATAATAATAGGTAAACTAAGAAAATTTTCTGTATTAATTTGTTTTAGATAAGCTATTGTTTTTGGACTTTCTTTAAGAATAATTTTCAATAAGTTAGCTTCTTTCTGCTTTTTAATTACTTTCTCTTTTTCTAGAATATCAACAAATCTCTTAACATTAGGAAGCCCGGTTTTAACTAATCTTGAAAGTTCTCTTAAATGAACTCCCCTATGATTTTTTTCAAGCTCTTTTATTATTTTTAGTTTTGTTTCCATTTTAACCTGATAATATTTTATTATCAATTGATAACATTAAGTTATCATATTTTATAAATTTAATTAAAGAATAATTAACTAACCAATCATAACCCTGCTCATCTAAATAAGAAGTTAAGTTATCAAGCTCTGCTCGCAGACTTTCATCACTCTCCTCACCTTGAGCTATAACCGATAATGATATTAATAATCCAATTAACACAATACCAACCATAATCAACAGATTATTAGTTATTCTTGCTCTTTTTTTGTTTAATAAATTAAATATCATTTTTCACCTTATTTTAATTTTTTCCATCATAGCATTTATATTTTTAAAAAACTTCTCTGCATTATCCAAACTTTTCTGTGCTGGCTCTAAATTTGCCTGAGGCAGTTTTTTATAAGTGAATTTTCCTCTTTTTGATTTTTCTTTTTTAAAAATTCCTAAAAGCTCATCAGCTTTAATTACTATAGATTCATAAATTTCTAATAAATCATTATCAATTTCTCCTAAAAAGGCTAATCTCCTAAACTCTTCATAAGTTTTTTTATGCTCTTCAGGAGGTCTGGTTTCTATATTTCTAATTAGAAGATATGCTTTTGCTGAATAAAAAATACAATAATATGCATTACTAATAACATTACTAAAAAATGTTTTACCTTCTTTTAACTCAAATCTTAATTTTAATTCATTATTTCTGGAAAGTTTAAAGATAGCTTTTGCTAAATCAAGTTCATTTTCAGCTCTTTCTAAATACAATAATTCCTTACCTGAATCCATTTTTAAAAGCCTCTTTTATTAATTGATAGTAAATATCTGCATTGAAAAACAACTTATGCTTTCTAAAAATCTGCTTCCCTAAATTTTCATCTTCACTTAATAACATTTTTACAAAATCATCAAAAGTTATATAATGTTCATCTATTTTTAACAAACTTTTTAATTTAATTGTATTGAAATAAGGTTTAATTTTTTTCTCTACTGCTTCACTTCCTATTAAAAAACAGATATCTAAATCAGAACCTTTTGTCTGTTTACTTTCAGCATAACTCCCAAAAATTAAAAAACAATAATTTTTTATCGGAATTTCATTTATAGTTTTAATAATTAAATCTAATTCTGGAAAATCTAAAGAATTCTGAGCTTCTATATACTGAAGAGTCTGTATAAGAAAAGGATTTTTCAAATTTAAATTATATATATCAAGATTTCCTTTTCTTTTTGAAACTAAAAGTTTATTTTTTGTTAATAACTTCAATGCATTAAAAACCCATGGTTTTGTTCTTTTTTTAGAGATTTTCATAATCTCAGAAATACTAAATTCTCCAAAAATATTATTTCTCCATGCTTCTAATAATTTTATTTTTTTGTTTTGAATCATTTTTATTTTAAGCATTACTTATTTAAATAACCTTCGTTACTTTTTTTGGTAGCTCTATCAACCTCCTTATCTCATCAATCCTCTTTTTCTTTTGAAAAATATTATAAGGAATTTTTATATCTTTTATCTTCAAATCAAAAGTAGACTGGCTCTCATTCTCACTTAAACCAGTGAGAAATGTTTTATACCACCCTTCTTCACTAATATTATTAATAACAGTTATAAGTTGGTTGTCGTTCTCTCTATAAACCTCTATACTTGCTGTCTGATATAAATCATCTCCTGAATAGTTAGTTAACCAACCATAACCTCCTACTCCTAACCCCTGTTCAAGTTGAGCAAGCTCAGCTTCTAACTCTCCACCACCTTGAGCCTGAACTAATAATGTTATAAATATTATTAACATAATCCCAATTAACAAAATCTTTCTATTCCCTATTTCACTTCTTTTTTTATCACCAAATCCTTTGGATTTGAACCCACACCTAAAGGTGTGGGTTTGTCTTGGATTTGGTGAGACCAGACTAAAATCTAACCAAGATTTTGCCACACCTTGAAAAATGTGGTTAGATTTTTGGCCTGTATCTCTTTTATTTCTGGTGTTCATTTTCTTCTTTCATTTCCTCTTTTATCACATAAAATAATTTTTCTAATCTATCAACAAACTTCTTAGCTCCATCAATTACTTCTCTCGCTTTTCTTTTTTCAAATTCTTCTGAAACATCATACTGTGCAGTTACCCTACTTTCTTTAACATCCTTTATATCATCAATATAACTGCTTTCTAAATTTGCATTTTTCAATAACTCAAGATAATTATTTTCTAACATTCCTTTTTCAACAAAATAAAATTCTAAAGCACAAATACTAGCATTATGATTATCAGATTTTAATCCAAGTTTAGCTAAACAAGCTAAAACAGCCATATACATTGAATAATATCCTTTAACAACAACCCAATCATGTTCTTTAAAATCAGCAATATTCAAAACATTCTTAACATCTTCATTTTCAGAAACTTGATAATCCACTTGCATTGCAATTAAATTATTTCTAGCCTTCTCTAAATACTTTTCAGCAATCTCTTTATATCTTTTATTCTCACTTAAAAGTCCTTTTCTCTTATAATTTTCAACTCTTTTTTTCAAATCCATTTTAATTTCTCCATAGATTTAATTAATTCATTAAAATAAACTTCAAACCCATACAAAATAATTTTTTCATCAAGTAAATTTTGGGTGAATTTATTTCTCTCTATTAACATATTTCTAAATTCATCTAACGTTACAACAACAGGAGAAATATTCAAATTATATTTCATATTAATTGTATTACTTATCCTTTTAATTTTTCCATGCTCTTTATCTACAATAATGAAAATATCAATATCACTTCTTTCTGTTCTTGACTTTCTAGCTGTTGAACCAAATAATAAAATCATCCACAAAGAAAGTTCTTGTATTTTTTCAATAAATTCAATTAAACCTAAATTAATCTTTTTGCTTATTCCTTCAATGAAATCCTGCATTTTCTCAAATTCAATATTTTCTAATTCTTTTATAACAAATCTATTTTTTAGATTAAGTAAATAAAAATGAACATTCCCTTCTCTTTTATGTTCTAAAAATCCTTCTTTAGTTAACTCATTTAAGTATGTATAAATCGGTTGATATGAAAGTCCAATTTCTTTTGAAACTTGTTTAATAGTTTTCCAACTATTAATATCAAACACTTTTAAAATATCTTTTTTGTTTCTAAGTTTTTTCATTTTTATTGGATAATCCAATAAGTTTATTGGATAAACAAATATTTAAATTTTTCTCTCTTTTCATTTTTTCTCCAATTTTTAAAAAATGAAGGCTAGAAAATCTTTGATTTTCTTTGTTTTCATTTTCTCACATAACATTTTTAAAATACTCCTGATACAAACTTTTCTTTAACCCGCAACTATCTCCATGATTCATATAAGCTTCCCATGAATTAAAACTTTCCACTAGTTTATCAAAACTCAAAACATTTAAATCATATTTCTTAATTTTCTTCTTTATCCTGCATAAAAATCTTTTAATAGTTCTTTTTCTAATCAATCTATAATCTTTATAAATCACATAACCAAGAAAATCTATTCCTAATACAACTGGAAAAACCTCTGATTTTTTAGTATGTAATTTTAATTTAATTGAAATTAAAAATAATCTAATTTCCTCTTTTATTTTATAAAGATAAAACCTAGATTCATGCAATATAACAAAGTCATCCATATATCTAATATAATATCTTACTCTCAATTTGTGTTTCACAAACTTATCTAATTCATTTAAATAAATATTAGCAAATAATTGGGAAGTTAAATTTCCAATTGGAATCCCTTTATCACAAAATTTTACATAAGAACTTTGGGAGACAGAAAATTTTTGATTTTCTTTTTCATAATCAAAAAGTCTTTGTGATTTATTTAATCCAATACCACTATCTATTATTTTATCTAATAACAACAATAATTTTCTATCTCCTATTTTTCTTCTAATAATTTTCTTCAAAACCTCATGACTTACACTCTGAAAATATTTTTCAATATCACATTTTAAAACATAACTCTCCTCATTAATTTGCCTAATAAATCCCTGAACCCTATCTACACCAGCATGCATGCCCTTACCTCTTCTGCAAGCATAACTATCATAAACAAATTGTTTATCAAAAATAGGTTCAATAATATTATATATAGCATGCTGAACAACTCTATCTCTAAATGGTAGGGCAGAAATCTCTCTTTTTTTTGGTTCAAAAATAACAAAATGTCTATACTCTCCTAATTTATAATCTCCTGATAACAATTCTTTTTGCAACTTGATTAATTCGTTTTCTAAATCATAAGTAAATCTAAGAACCTCTGCTTTACTATTTCTATTTTTCCGTGCTTTTAAATAAGCATTATAAAGATTTTCAAAACTTACTACTTTCTCAAACAAATTTTTATATGTTTTCATCTTACATCTAAAATAATCAAAAAATATAAAGTTTCTGCAATTTTCAATCCTCAAATGAATCATCTTACTAACTGCAGAAACCTTTTTAATATTCAGCTTTTCAGCTTGGACTTGGATTAATGTAATCCTAAAAAGCTCTGTTTCATATTTCCTTAAAAATATGAAATCTGGCTGAATCATAAGATTATTGCAGCAACGAAAGCCGATATTGCTATTCGAATCAGACGGAGCATTGTTCAAATTCGCATAAAACACTCCAGCATCAGCACCATTATCCCAATTACCTCCGCGTTTCACAGCACGGTCCGAAGCTAATTTTAATCCAGCCCAATCCTTTTTTAAGGACAATAATTTGTTATTTTCCATTTTCAATTTTCCCAAATTTTTTTAATAATCCTCCCAACATTCTTCCAATTTCATCAATTTGTTTAACACCACATTCATATTGTGAAAAACTAATAAACTGCAAATCTTTAGACATCCTAAAAAAAACTCTTAATTTATCTAATTCAATAATAGTACTCTTTAATGAAGATATTTTATCAAACTCATTATTTGATTGTATAATACCTTCTAAAACATTTAATGATATATTCTCAACTTTTTGTGCCATTGTGTATTTTTCAGATTTTGGAAATTTAATTAGCAAAAAATGCAACCATTTAATAAATTCATATGTTTTATGAAATATCTTCATATCTTCTAACATTTTTTCTCCTCAACCAAATTTATTTTATTTTCCATTTTATTTAACCCCCTATTAAATAGAGATTTATTAAAATCTTCTTTTGACAACAAAACATATTTATAAACCGATTTAATTATCTCATTACTTCTAGAAAAATTTGTATTTCTTTTTTTCTCATAATAAGTATATAAAATTGTTTTGATTCCTTGCTCTTCTAAATTTTTTATTACTGGAACAAAATCAGAATCTGTCGCAACAAGAATAATTTTCTTAATATTTGAATATTTTACAGGAACATTAGTTAAATCCATTGTAAGAAGAACATCTACTGCCTTTTGCTTATATTCAAACTTCCCATCAATTTTTAATCTTTGACATCTTCCTTCTCTAACAACCCCTCTTTTTCTTAATTTATTCACAAATCTATCGTATCCATCTTTTCCCTTCTCTTCTTCCTTAATAGGAATAGAACTCTGAAAAGGGGGGGCAGTATAATAAAAAATATTATTATAATTAAGTTTTTGTTTTCTTGACAAATTCTTTGAAAATTTTATCAAATCATATACTAAATACTTTCCATTTCCAAAATGTTTTGACAATTTAGATAAAAAGTTTGCACCTATAAATACTAAAGTATCCTGAAAAAAAGACTCATCCGGCGACCTCGAAAGATCGCCAGGGAGCATGTTATTATTATCAAAACTTACTGGTTTATAAACTTTTTGTTTCATTTTTTCTCCAAATTTATTTTTCTTATTTTCCATTTTTCTTCCTTTTTCTATCTTCCTCCATCTACTTCAAACCTCAAAATCAAAAATTCGCACAAAGCGCGAACTCAAGATTCCAAGATTCAAGATTACAGAGGATTACTGCAGCAACGAAAGCCGCGATCGCTATGCGAACCCGACGGAGCAGTGTACAAAATCGCAGAAAACACTCCAGCAGCAGCACCATAAGCCCAACTACCTCCGCGTAGCACAGCACGGTCCGAAGCTGTATTAGCTAAAAAATAAGCTCCATCATCCCCATATTTATCAGTATTATCATTTGGTGATGTCTGCCATCCTCCTGTTGAATTTGCATAACAATAACCGTTACTTCCTGAATTACATG
>Ga0265596_1001318_pt1 | contig 11814 bp, 10 predicted proteins | sample saktaG_FD_190143 | JGI IMG/M metagenome (GOLD analysis project Ga0265596, IMG submission 190143) | Saline water microbial communities from Sakinaw Lake, British Columbia, Canada - sak_2013_06_06_60m | ecosystem: Environmental > Aquatic > Non-marine Saline and Alkaline > Saline ...
TGGTCATTCATAAATTCCAATTCTTCCTTTATACCCACTTGTGGATTCCTTTGATGGCAGAGGATGATAGAAATCAATATTTTTAAGGCCACCTTTTTTCTTTAAAATCTTTTCTTTTTTTAGAATTTCTTCTATTTTTTTTATGTCACAATATTTACTTAAATTTTTCAATTCTTCTCCTTTGAGTTTATACTTTTCTTTTTTCTCACATAATTTTCTTACTAATCTTTGGGCTAAAACTAAATTTAAAGTGGAGGAAAGTAAAAATGGCTCTACTCCCATATCAACCAATCTGGGGAGAGCTCCGGCAGCTGAATTAGTATGCAACGTTGAAAGGACTAAATGACCTGTTAGAGCGGCATTAATAGCTAAAGAAGCTGTCTCTTGGTCTCTGATTTCACCTACCATAATAATATCTGGATCTTGTCTCAATAAAGATCTTAATCCTGAGGCAAATGTTAATCCTATTTTGGGATTAACTTGAGTTTGGTTAATTCTGGGCATTCTGTATTCAATCGGATCCTCGATTGTAGAAATATTTACTCCAGGAGTATTTAAAATTTCCATTACTGAATATAATGTAGTTGTTTTACCAGATCCCGTAGGGCCAGTTACTAAAATCATGCCTACTGGTTTTTTTATGGCATTTTCAAGCCTTTCCAATGTTTCATCACGTAAACCTAGGGCTTCCAATGTATATCCTTTAGATTGTTCCGACAAAAGACGCATCACTACTTTTTCGCCATTAAAAACTGGTAAAATTGAAACTCTGATAGAATATTTGTACTCTTCTAATTTTATTTTGAAACGACCATCTTGGGGAAGTCGATGCTCATCTAATTTTAGATTGCTTAAAACCTTTATCCTAGCAACAACACCTGATTTAGTAGCTAACGGTAATGTCATTGCATCTCTTAAAATCCCATCTATTCTGTATCTAACTAACACTTCTTTCTCCATAGGTTCAATATGAACATCAGAAGCTCTCTGTAAAATTGCATGTTTCAATAATGTGTCTACAATTTTTATTATCGGTAATTCTTTGGCTTGTTCTTCTAATTCTGCCTTTTCTTCTACTTTTCCATTGGAAAGTTTTTTAATTTTTCCTTTTTCCAAGATTGATTTTTGCCCGATATCTTCTGCGTTGCGCGATATAATTTCTCCAAATTCTGTTTGTAAACTTTCTTGATATTGTTTCAGAACATTTTTTATACTTCCGGGAGTAGTTAATCTTGGTAGAATTTTTAAATCTGACTTTTTTCTAATAAATTCTATTGTTTTTAGATCATCTGGATCAAGCATTGCTACTTCCAAGCATTTGCCTTTTTTTCTAAAAGCAACAATATTATTAGAACGAGCAATTGGTTCCGGAATAATTCTTAAAATTTCATTAGAAATTTTTTCCTTTTCCAAATTGACAAAAGGAACTCCTAAAATATATGCTTCTAGCCTTAGTATTTCTTTTTCCGATATCAGCCCCTCGGAAACTAAAACATCCTCAATTCTTTTGTGAGTTTCTCTTGCTTTTTTATCGGCTTCAGCAAATTCGGATTCATTAACTAATCCCGCATCTAATAGAAAAGCTTTTAATTGTTGAGGTTCTACTCTCATTTATTAATTATGATAATATCTTTTCTATTTTTCCTAATATCTCTGCTAAAGTATAATTCGCCTTGGTTAGGTAGGTCATAGCCCCTAATTCTAATGCTCTTTGGACATCTCCTGTATTTTCAAGATTGGTCAAAATAATAACTGGAATATCTTTTGTCTCTTGATTCTCTTTTAGGCCTTTTAAAACACCAAAGCCATCCATTTTAGGCAAAATAAGATCAAGCAATATTAAATCTGGTTTTTTTTCTTTGGCTAATTCTAAACCTGTCTTGCCATCCATTGCTTTTATCATTTCATATCCTTGTTTGGATAACATGTCGCTGAATGTTGTTTGGAGGGCAGATTCATCTTCAATAAATAAAATTTTTTTACCTTTCTTAGAAATTTCCATATTTTTTTGTTATATTGAATCTTTTAGAAATTTTAGTAAATACAGGATTTCTAATAAGATTCATATAATTATTATTTTAATTTATTTAATTTGCTTGTTGGTTTAATTGGTAGACTAAACCAAAATGTTGAACCTTTATTTTCTTCCGAAGTAAAATTAATTTTTCCGCCTAATTTTTCAATAACTCCTTTAACAATAAAAAGTCCTAAGCCTGTACCACTTGTCTGTTTTTTAAGGACATTTCTAGCCCTAAAAAACTTTTGGAAAATATATTTTTGATCTACTTTTGGAATCCCAACTCCTGAATCTTGGACCGCAAGATAAATATTCTTTTGGCGCTTTTCAAGTAAAATATCCACTTGGCCCTTGCCTTTTTGATAACGGATTGCATTATCTACAAGATTTTTAAATGCTTGCTTTATCCAAAAAGAATCGGAAATAATATTTGGTATATTCTCTCCTTTTTTAAAATTTATGGTTATGTTTGACGCTAACAAAACAGGCTTAGATTCTATAATAGTTTTTTCTATTAAATCAATCATTGAAAAGCTTTCTTCTTTAAGGTTTAATACGCCTGTTTGTATCCTGGAGACAACTAATATATCATCAATAAGCTCCTGCAGTCTATCAACATTTTGTTTTAAAATAGTCAAATAATCAAGTTGTATTTTTTGAACTTCTCCTGTCCCTTCTGACATCAATAATTCTAACGCGTATTTGAGATTTGTGACTGGCGATCTTAATTGGTGTGATACTATACCTATGAATTCCATTTTCATTCTTGTTGATTCTGCTAATCTTTCAAAACTATGAACAATGATATAATCAATAGTTACCAAAATCGACGTTGAGAAAAGTATAATTAAAGTTACCATTTGAAGGTCATTTATTTTCTCTATGGCTACAAAATAGGAAATAATAATTATAGCTATGATAATAAGCCCCATTACTAAAAATAAAAATTGAGGACATTGCCAAAGAGGAAGTCCATATTTCCTACATTGCTGTTTAATATTTAATTCGTCACAAAATTTTTTAAAAATCATATTGTTCAAGATAAAATTATAATTATATTATTATATCATAATTGACTCTAACAAAAAACTATAATATACTTTTTTACATCGGGGTGTAGTGCAATTGGTAGCACAAGTCCTTTGGGAGGATTTAGTCTGGGTTCGAGTCCCAGCACCCCGACATTCTAAATCATAACCTATTTTAACAGATAAAAATTTGGTATTTAAAGGAAATAAATTTGTTCTTTAAAATTGGACATTTGATTATTGTTTGCTATAATATAAGAAATGGGTTCGATTAATCGCAATCTAAATTATGAAACCTTTAAGTATCAGACAAAAAGCTATAAGTTATCGTAAGCAAGGTTATTCTTATGGCATGATCTCAGAAAGAATAGGTTTATCAAAAAGCACACTTAGCGATTGGCTTAAAGAAATTCCATATAAGCCAAATAAACTAGTTAAAAAACGTATAAGAGGAGCACAAATGAAATCAGCTCAATTTAAGCATAGCCAAAGAATGGCGGATATTAAAAAGATGAAAAAATTAGCAAAAAAAGAATTAGGAAAATTAACTAAAAGAGATTTGTGGCTGCTAGGTATTGGGTTATATTTAGGGGAAGGAACAAAACTTCAAGAAAATATCCAAATCATTAATTCTGACCCAGAAATAATAAAGATAGCCATAAAATGGTTCAAAAAAATCTGTGGTCTTAAAAATGAAAACTTTGCTCCTCGGATTCATTTATATCCAGACAACGATATAAGCACAACTATCAATTATTGGTCAAAAATAATAGATATTCCAAAAACACAATTCGGTAAAACACAAATCGATGTAAGAACCGATAAGTCAAGCAAAAAGAAAAGAAAATTACCTTATGGGACATTACAGTTAGAAATCAGAAGTTGCGGTAAAAAAGAGTTTGGGAGAAGTTTGCATCGCCGAATTATGGGATGGATTGAGACTGTGACTATCAAATAAATATGCGGGTGTAGCTTAGTGGTAAAGCTCCAGTTTTCCAAACTGATGACGAGGGTTCGATTCCCTTCACCCGCTCTTGAATAGAATAATTGGGTGAAAAAATATCTAATTTTCAAAAAGAAATTAAAGCCAGCTTTGTAAGGCTGGTTTTTTATTTAAAAAATCAAGAGAATTCGCTCCACCAACAACTAAATCACAAACTATTATGGTAGTTATTCCATCACAATCTCCAAATTTTATAGTAACTAAAATTATATTAGATTTCCCTTTCGACAACTGGTACTTGCACTAGACTCGAACCCAAATTTCTCGGTTTAAAAATCTATGCTTTACTAATTAAGCCATAAAAATTGGTGATCTTTTTATTATAGTAATTCAAAATGGAAATGATCTCCTTCATCACAAAATTCTGCTGATAAGTCATTTAATTCATAGCCCGTACCATAGCCAGGACACCACGATGGACCGTCTTTATGGCTATTGTCTTTAAGCCAATTTTCAAGCCCAGAAGAGTCTTCAAGATCTACAACGGCTTCACCATAACCATGGGGTGTATTATCATCATGCCCAAATGTTTCGGTCCCCCCTGTAATTAGAACATCACAGTTATTACAAGCTTTTTTAATCTGACCTAATTTTTCGATAATGCTATTTGGAAGACCGTTAAGACAAACATAAGTGTTATCAGTACCTCCACACTCAGCTACACTATTATTACAATCTTCGTTAGGACAAGGATGATAAACCTCAACGCCGAGTTCTTTTAATTTATCTATTGCTTCTTTGTGGCCAAGATAAGGCCCTAGGGTTTCGGTACATTCTATAGTAATTTTCCCTCCAGGGGCAGTATCTATACCGAAAAATATACAAAACCATCCATTATCGGAGGGACCTTGGTTTTTTAATATCGTAGTAATTGGATCTGTAATTATGCAACTTCCACTTCCTTCTACAAAGGTCTGTCCATCTTCACAGTTTAAAGTGAGTTTTTGTTCGTTTGTTCCAAAAGGATCAGTAGTCGTTGAGGTTGGAGTTGGAGTTGGAGTTGGGGTTGGAGTTGGGGTTGGAGTTGGTGTTGGAGTCACGCTAATTCCACCTTCTCCTATTGGACAATCAATATTAAAAACACCATTTCCATCAGCCCACTGGTCTAAGGTAGTCCAATGCTGGACTCCGAGAACAGTAAGAATAGTTCCTATAATTAAATAAGCACAAAGAATTATTGTTACTCCTATAACTACAGAGGTTATCAGTTTTTTAGCTTGGAGAAGTAAACTCGGATTACCTCCGGCAAAGTAAAACATTATCCCCGCTATAAGAATCATCAGGATGACTATCCAAGGAAGAATTCCAATTAAAACAAAATCTATTATTCCATCTAGCATTACAAAAAGATGACAAAATTCACAACGTTCTGTCACTTCTTCGCTCTCTGCTGCCTCGTCTCCAGAAGCAGGAGCTGCTTCAGATTTGCCACAAGGAACCAATCCTTGATAATGGATCTCTTTACCACCATATCCCGTGAAGTCCCCAGCTGAAACTGAAAAAGAAAATAAAAGATTTCCTATAAAAATAACTAAAAGTAAAAAAATAATTACTTTTTCCATTTTTTTAAAATAGCATAAAATTATTTATTTAACAACTTTTTTAGGGATATTGTCCACTATATTAAAGATGGTTCGAACATTTTTCACCGCTGAGCGAAGCGAGACAACTCTTCAATCGTTGACTTTTTCTCGGTGGTGCCCCCGGAGGGATTCGAACCCCCAACATCGGCTCCGAAGGCCGAGGAGATATCCAGTTTCACCACGGGGGCAATTTATATCAATTTCAGATGTTCTAATGTTCCCTCTTTCCAACCAAGAAATTTTCTAAACAATTCTACCCCACCAGCATCAACCTTTAAGCATCCTTTATAGCCCGGGTTTCTTTTAACCTTGTGGGGGGTCGGCTTGTATGTAATTTTAATCTGGGATAAAGGTACCTTCAATTCTTTGCTCCAAAATTTTTCACATTCTTCGTGTGCATATATTTTATGGATATATAATCTAAACCTTACCTGTTTTTTAGGTATTTTACAAATATCATTTAACCACCTTATCATAATTTTAATGATAACAGGGTCTGAATTTATAAAACTAAAACTTCCTGTTTTTTGCGTACCTTCACACCAATACAGAGTTACTCCCAAGAAAAAGAGAGGATCACGAATTAATCTTGATACTTCCTCTTTTGCCCCTTGAATGGTTTCATTTATTCTTTTTATCCTATTTTCTCTGTGAGTTTTTGCAGCTAGATACCTCGATTTCATCCTTCCTTGATTAGCCCTTTTTACAACTCTTTTTTGTTGGACAGGAGTTAATTCAATATACCTAAGCCACCCCGATAGGGTCCCCTTAGATAGATTAGATATTCTTTCTCTAATTTCTCGATGAGTCTTTCCCTGCTTTCGTAATTTAATTGCGTAAAATTTATCTTTGAGACGCATAGTCTTAAAATTGAACCAAGAATTTAGGTTATTTTATTATACTATGAAAGTTCGCATCTTACAATAAAACAATAGAAAAATTGAAAAAAATCAATTTTTAAGGCATAATAATAAAATATGAAATTACCCAAACAAGTACAATTTGTTATCCAACAATTAGAAAAAAATGGTTTTCAGTCCTACATTGTTGGAGGATGTGTCAGAGACATATTACGTAAATTTGAACCACAAGATTGGGATATTACAACTAATGCCAAACCAGAAGAAATTATAAAAGTTTTTCCCAATAATTTTTACAACAATAATTTCGGAACAGTAACTGTATTGCCTGACTCAAAAAAAACATCCGAAAAAGGAATTGAAATAACACCTTTTAGAACGGAAGAAAAATATACGGACAAAAGACATCCCGATAAAATAAAATGGGCCCAAACAATTGAACAAGATTTATCCAGAAGGGATTTTACGGTTAATGCTATGGCCATGGATTGGGAATTGAAAATTATAGATCCTTTTAACGGACAAAAAGATTTAAAAGATAAAATCATCCGAGCCGTAGGCGAACCAGATAAAAGATTTTCGGAAGATGCTTTAAGGTTAATGAGAGTTGTTAGATTTGCTATCACTCTAGGGCCAAATAAAATTTGGGAGATTGAAAAAGAAACAAAAAAGGCAATTCAAAAAAAAGCTGAACTTCTAAATTTCATTTCCAAGGAAAGAATAAGAGATGAACTAATGAAAATAATAATGTCGGAAAGGGGAGCCCAAGGCATTGAAACATTAAGAAAATTAGGACTTTTAAAATATATCATTCCGGAACTGGAACAAGGATTTGGCATTGGCCAAAATAAACATCATATTTATCAGATTTATCAACATAATATTCTGAGTTTAGAATATGCTTGCCAAAAAGGCTTTTCAAAATATGTTCGCCTCTCCGCTCTTTTACATGACATTGGTAAACCAAAAACAAAACAAGGAGACGGATTAGATTCTACTTTTTATAACCACGAAATATTAGGAGCGAAAATGGCAAATGAGATATTGCAAAGATTAAGGTTTTCTAAAAAGGATATCGAAAAAATTGTAAAATTAGTGAGGTATCATTTATTCTATTACAATGTGGGGGAAGTTAAGGAAGCATCGGTCAGAAAATTAGTTCGAGAAGTCAACCCAGAAAACATCAACGAACTTTTACAATTAAGAATGTGCGATAGAATTGGGTCTGGCGTCCCCAAAGCCGAACCATACAAATTAAGACATCTAAGATACATAATAGAAAAAGTTTCTGAAGACCCTGTTTCCGTTAAAATGTTAAAAATTAAAGGAAGTGATATAATGCAAATTCTGAAAATTTCACCTGGCCCAAAAATTGGTAAAATTTTAGACGTGCTATTAAGTAATGTTTTGGACGATCCCACGAAAAACAAAAAACAGGATTTAGAAAAAGAGATTAAGAAGATAAATAAATTAAAAGAAAAAGATTTTGAAAAGTTAGTAGAGCAAGCCAGACAAGAGATAAAAAAAATAGAAACAAAAAGAGACGAAATGAACAAGAAAAAATATTGGGTGACATAGCCTAAGTTTATCAGGATGTAGTATAACAGTAGTACCCAGCGTTCGGGACGCTGGAGCCTGGGTGCAACCCCCAGCATCCTGAATAGTAGGGGCCTGTAGTATAATGGCATTATACTGCATTCGCATTGCAGAGATGGGAGTTCGATTCCCCCCAGGTCCACCATAGTTCGGTTGGCATTAAATACCGACAAGTATAATCATTGACAGGATTTTTATATTCTGGTAACATTATAAAAGTCCGTGGTTCGCAACGGACATTATTTTTAACAATATGGATTTAAAAATACTTACCTCGGCTATAATGGAAATTGCTGAAGAAAGGGGAATATCTCAAGAAAATGTAATCAAAATCATTGCGGAAGCAATTGCCTCGGCCTATAAAAAAGAATACGGGAAGAAAAGACAAAAAATAATTGCTAAACTCAATTCCAAAACGGGTGATGTTAAGTTTTGGCAAGTCAAACAAGTAGTTGATCAAGACATGATTTTATCCGAACAAGAGATAGAAGAATCTAGAGAAAAAGGGAAATCTGCTTTTGATGAAAATAATATAGATGAAGTAAAACTTCATTTTAACCCCGAAAGACATATTATGATTGAAGAGGCCAAAGAAATTGATTCCCAGATAAAACTTAATGATGAACTAGAAATCCCCTTAGAATCCAAAGAAGAATTTGGCCGAATTGCCACTCAAACAGCAAAACAAGTAATCCTTCAAAAGATTAAAGAAGCTGAAAGAGAAGAGATATTAAAAGAATACAAATCAAAAGAAGGAGAAATTGTTTCCGGAATTATTCAGAGGATAGAACCAGATTCAATATATTTAGATATTGGAAAAACCTCTGGCATTTTACCAAAAACAGAACAAATACCAAAAGAATTTTATCGTCCTGGTCAACGACTTAAAACATATATCTTAAAAGTAGAAGAAAGTGCTAAAGGACCTGTGATTTATTTATCTAGAATTTATCCAAAATTAATTTCCAAACTTTTTGAATTAGAAGCACCTGAAGTTTCAGCTAAACAAGTTATCATTAAATCAATAGCTAGGGAACCCGGCTCCAGAACCAAAATGGCCGTAACAGCTACAGAAGAAGGAATTGACCCAATTGGTTCCATGGTTGGGCAAAGAGGAACAAGAATTCTAGCCGTGATAAATGAATTAGGAGGAGAAAAGATTGATATTATTGAATGGGCCGAAAAACCGGAACAATACATTATAAATTCTTTATCCCCTGCAAAGATTGCGGAAGTAAAAATTATGCCCAAAAGCAAAGCTATTGCTTTTGTCCCTGATGACCAATTATCTCTGGCCATAGGAAAAAATGGGCAAAACGTGAGATTAGCCGCAAAATTAACTGGTTGGAAAATTGATGTCAGAAGCTTGAGTCAGGTAAATGAAATAGAAGATGAAGAAAAATCAGAACAAGATAAAGAAAAGCCTCAGAAAAAAATAGCAAAAAAGAAAGAAACAAAAGAGAAAAAACCCAAAAAAGAAAAAGCAAGTAAAGTAGTGAAGAAAACAAAAATTTCCAAAAAATCTAAGAAAGAATCTTAAATTTTAATAGTCTATAATATCTTTTTATGAGAAAGAATAAAAAAGCAGAGGTTTATCCTCTGTTATTTTTATTACAAAGAAACGTTATTTTTTAAATTTAGTTGCCTACAGAATTCCCTCTAGAATATTTAGCAAATGGATTTTCAGCAAAAATAACTGAGAAATGGACATGGCATCCACGATAGTCAGCTGGGACAGTATGCCCAGTATGTCCTATATAACCAATAATTTGTCCTTGGAAAACTTGCTGTCCGGGATACACTATATCTTTTGACAAGTGTCCATAATAGGTGATAACTCCTTTTAAATGGGAAATCTTTACAAAATTTCCCCCTTGGCTTGTATACCCTGTTTTTTGAACTACGCCTGCTGCTGCAGCAAAAACTGGTTCGCCACATTTACCATTTGAAAAATCTATAGCATTTTGCCAATGAAGTCCCTGAGTAACCCCACAAGGGGAAGGAATAGGACAGATAAAAAAGCTTTGATTCAAACTAACTTTCTCATATTTTACATCTATGGTCTTGGGCATCTGGCCATTAGGAATAATTAATGTATCTCCAGCATAAATTTTACCTTGATTCGTAATATCATTAAAATCAATAATACTATCAACTTTTACCTTGTATATTTCTGCTATTTCGCTCAAAGTATCTTGTTGTCTTACCGTATGTAAAAGACCAGTAACTGGTAAAATAATAATTGTTTTACCAATAGAGATTTTTGATTTTTCTGTTAAATCATTTGCCCAGAGTATTGTGGGCAAGTTGATATTAAAATCTTCGGCAATAGAAGAAAGGGTATCTCCTGATTTTACAATGTATTCAATAATCTCTGTCTCTTGCCCTACTCCCCATGTCCCTAAAGCTTTGCCCGAAATGTTAAACGGAGGAGCGACAGCTTCCAGATCGCTTCCTTGAGTCAAATTCAAACTAAAATATGAAACCTCCAAATTTGCTTCGGCTGATAAATATTGACTTTTGTCTAAGATTTCGGCCCCTAAAACAGAAGAATTTTCTAAGTCACAAGGTCGATTTAAAATAAAAGCCGTGGAAACCAAACCCACGGATAATAAAATAAGTAATTGCTTTGCTCCTACTAATTGCCTTATATTCGAGCATAAATAGGAAAAGAGAGACTTAGTATATCTCCCTGTTAATTTTCTAACAAGTTTTAGTTTTTGAGGAATATATTTAATCCAGAAATTAATTAGAATATCTTGCCTTTCGCACACTTTTTTCTTCTTTAATCTTTTATATTCACTGTTATCTATTTTATATGAAAACAATCTTCTGTCAACCCCTATTTCTAATTTATGTTATAATCTAAAAATGAATTTAATTCAATTGAAAAAACATAATATTAAACCTAATAAGCGATTGGGGCAGAACTTTTTAGTTTCCCCTGCTATTCTGGAAAAAATTATTAAAACATCTCAGCTTAAATCATCGGATATTATTTTAGAAATTGGGTCAGGCACGGGAATTCTTACCATGGCCTTAGCTAAAAAAGTTAAAAAAGTTATGGCTGTGGAAAAAGATAGAAGATTGGCTGATATTTTAAAAAAGGAATTGGATAATAATAAGATCAAAAATGTTGAAGTTATTAACCAAGATATTTTGAATGCTAAATATAAAATATTAAATACCGAATATAAACTTATCGCTAATTTACCTTACTATATTACCGCACCAGTTATCAGAATGTTTTTAGAAAACAATTCTCCAAAATTAATGGTTTTAATGGTCCAAAAAGAAGTAGGGCAGAGAATCTGCGCCAACCCTCCCAGAATGTCTAAAATAGCTGTGTTTACCCAATTCTATGGAAAACCAGAAATAGTCAGCAATGTTTCTAAGGAATGTTTTTATCCCCAGCCCAAAGTTGACAGTGTAATTCTTAAAATCACACCATTCAATAATTTAGATAAAAACATTGATAAAACTTTATTTTCCAAAATCGTCCGAGCTGGATTTTCCCAGCCCCGAAAACAACTCATAAATAATCTTTCTAAGTCTTTGAATATTGGGAAACAAAAGATAGAAGATTGGCTTAAGAAAAATAATATCCAATCAAAACAAAGAGCCGAAACATTAAAGATTAAAGATTGGATTAATTTAACAAATACTTTTTATAATAAATTATTGTGATATAATAAAAAAATCAATTATAAATAAAATATGAATAAAA
>Ga0265596_1001321_pt1 | contig 11804 bp, 11 predicted proteins | sample saktaG_FD_190143 | JGI IMG/M metagenome (GOLD analysis project Ga0265596, IMG submission 190143) | Saline water microbial communities from Sakinaw Lake, British Columbia, Canada - sak_2013_06_06_60m | ecosystem: Environmental > Aquatic > Non-marine Saline and Alkaline > Saline ...
GGCCCCGGGTGTAGCATCGCCAATCACTTTACCAACCTGCATTTCGCCTGTAGGCGGGTTTTCAATGTTTTCGTATTTTAAGGTAATATTCTCACCATTATCGGTGGAGTGGAAAATGGCGTAATGTATATCGCCATAGTTATCAACGTACCAGTCGGTGGAGATGTAGATTTCGCATGGGGAAGCGCCACGTGTTATTTGTGCATGTGTGTCAAAGATAAAAGATAAAAATAAAAAGATAAAAGTGCATAAATATAATATTTTGTTTTTCATTGGTGTATGTTTTTATTATTCTTAAAAATTAATAAATAAATATCATTTTTTGTGAAATTGAAATATAATTATCAGATTTAATACAATAGAAATAAATGCCGCTTTTAACTTTCCGGTTATTTTCATCTGTTCCGTTCCAGGTTATTTGGTTCTTATTGTTTATACTGTATTCCTTTATTGTTTTTCCGGACAGGTCATATATTTTTAATTCTGCTATACCGGGATTTTCCGGTAGCTGAAAGTTAATAACAGTTTTATCTGTAAATGGATTGGGATAATTTCTTAATACAATGTCTGTTTCGTAATCGTTATTTATTGAGGTAATTGTAGAATCCAAATTGTGAAAATAAGTGGTAAAAGTAACACCGTAATCCGTACTATAATCAATGTAAAGCCAAATATGGTCTCCTGCCGGGTTTATCCTGCTGCGCATAACATAAAATGAACCGGGTTCCCTTCCTGCAGTATAAAAAACCCGCCAATAATACAAGTTGATATAATCCGATTCGTATTTTTGTGTCCAGTTATATCCTGTATCTATGCTGTGAAAAATTTTATAATTAGAATTTAACCACCACGAAACTAAATATATTTCACCTAACTGTGTTCCTCGACTAATTTGAGGCCAATATCCACCAATTGACCAATAAGCTACTGAACTATCGATTGGGATTTCAGTGTATGTGTTTGCATAATCTATAGTATGGTAAAGATAAAACCCTTCTCCTGCATTACCATCAATCCCAAAAAATTCAGCATCAAAATGACCAACATCTGAAATTGGACAGTTAGGAGGGTCTGAAACAACTTCATAAGTTAGTGCATAGTCATTACTTTTATGAAGTAATCCCCAACCGCCTTTATAAATTATTCCTTCATACCCCCCCAGTATCTAATATAATCAATAAAATCTTCTCTGTATTCCCAACTCTCCCCATAGTCAAAACTCACCCAAAGTTCGTTATTACCATAGTTGTATAAGGCCCCGGGTGTAGCATCGCCAATCACTTTACCAACCTGCATTTCGCCTGTAGGCGGGTTTTCAATGTTTTCGTATTTTAAGGTAATATTCTCACCATTATCGCTAGAATAAAATATGGCGTAATGAATATCGCCATAGTTATCAACGTACCAGTCGGTAGAGATGTAGATTTCGCATGGGGAAGCGCCACGTGTTATTTGTGCATTAATAGGCTGTATTTGGTTAATAGTAAAAAATATTGCTATTAATATTACTATTATTATGTTTATTTGTGTTTTCATTGTAATTTAAATAAATTAAATTCTACCTAAATTTGGTTCCGAAGTTTCGGAATTCCGTATCGTTATAGCTGATAAGCGGTTTGAAACCGCTAACCAGCTAAATATACAAAAATTTCATCAGTCTTATCCTGGCGAAAGCTTTCAAAACTTTGAACCTTGAACCTTGAGTCCACTCCGAAAAGTCAAAAAAAAGAAGATGCTACTAAGACTCCAAAACACTAAGATACACAAAGGACAAACAATCAATACTTTAGACTTAGTGCATTCTTTGAGTCTTCGTGTCTTTGTGGCTAAAATGACTTTTCGGAGTGGACTCAACCTTATATCTTTAAAATTTATTGAAGCCTCTGATTAAGATATTTTTTTGAAATCTGCTTAACCGGGACCCAGGCTGCTGCCAGTCCTATTAAAAATACGGTAATGAAAACATAAACAAAATCCAATGCTTGCATTTGGACAGGGTAGGCATCAACAACGAAAGAATCGTCACCGGGTCCAAGTCTGATTATTCCAAACCGTTGTTGCAGCCAGCATAAAATCCCTCCTAAAGTCAGTCCGAGAATTGCACCAATAATTGAAATAAGTAATCCTTCAGTCAGAAAAATTCTTTTTATCAGTTTTTTGTTTGCTCCCATGCTTGACAAAACGGCTATGTCTTTTTTCTTATCAAGTATAAGCATTGATAATGAGCCAATAACATTAAAAGTGGCAATAAGCAAAATAAAGGCAAGAATCAGAAATATTGCCAATTTTTCGGATTTCATGATTTTGTAAAGCAATTCCTGTTGCTGAAATTGATTTTTTACCAAAAAATTTTCTCCTAAAGTATTTTGAATATCCGACTGAATTTTATCGGTGTCTGCATCCTGTTCAAGACCTAATTCAATTGAAGTAACTTCATTGGTATAATCAAGCAAATCCTTTGCAAACCGAATCGGAACAATAATATATTTCGAATCATAATCCTGTTGTACCGAAAAAACGCCTGAGGGTAAAATAAGCTCATTATTAAATGCATTTTCAAAATTCATAGAAGTGCTTTTTGTTCTTCTCGGTATGTAAACAGAAATGGGATTTGAAAAATCTTCCGGATTAGCTCCGAGATAATAAGCCACTCCTGCACCTATCACGGTGAAATTTTTGCCTTCTTTTTCAAGAATAAATTCACCGTCAATGATCATTGTGTCCAAACGGCTCATTTTTTCATAATCTTCGCTTACTCCTTTTATTGTTACAATATGCTGTCTGGATTTATGTTTTAAAAGCGCGTTTTCTTCAACAACTTCGGTGAAATATATAACACCGGGAATTTTCTTAATTTTTTCTGATGGAAATTCATTTGAATTGAATGTTTTTCCTTCTTTAACTGTAATTACAAGATCAGGATTAAAAGTATTAAAAAGAGAAATAACAAGTTTTTCAAAACCGTTAAAAACAGAAAGAACTACAATAAGAGCCATTGTGCCAATAGTAATTCCAATCACCGAAATCCCTGAAATAATATTAATGATATTATGGGATTTTTTTGAGATAAGATATCTCTTTGCTATGAATAACGAGAGGTTCAAATTTAGTTATAATTTATTAGTTAATTGTTATTGGTTATTTGTTCAAGATTCAATGTTTCAGGTTCTGATATATGAGTCCGGTCTATAAACTACAAATATCAAATTCCAAATTCCTTTCTACTTTCATCTTTTTACCCATTCGGGCTTACTTCGTGTCGCTTTTATCTTTTATCTTGACATCTATTTCCATGCTTTTACAATTAATCCTGTTCCGGTTTTATGAAGATTTTGCACATCAAGATAATTTAAAATCAAAAAAACAGGAAAAGTAATCAAGTAATAAACAGGAAGCAGAATAAAAAACAATTTTGAAGCATTCAGCATTTTAATCGGATATTTCATTGATAAACGCCATGAAATTTTCCCGGGTGTTCCGTAAACATATTTTGCTTCTGTTTTTGAGAAACCTGCGTTTTTTAATTTTTCCTGAATTTCCTTAATATTATATCCGTCTCTTACATGTTCGTCAATAAAAGATAACGAATCATTTTTGTTATGATCATGGACATCAGAGCCACCCTGGTCCGAAGGGGTTGATATCAGAACCATTCCTCCATCTTTCAGTGATTGATAAAAATTTTCAAAAACTTTTACGTCTTCTAAAATATGCTCCATCACATCAACTGAAAGTATAAGATCAAATGTATTTTTTTTGATAAAAGTTGTAATATCTGCGGTTTCAAAAAAAGCATTTTTCAGTCCCGCTTTTCTGGAGAAATTATTACAATCTTCTATTTGTTCTTCTTTAACATCAATTCCGGTAATTTTCCAATTGTTATTAAGTTTGGATAAAAAATATGAATATTGCCCAAAGCCCGAGCCTGCATCCAGGATATTTATTTCTCCGTATTTATTTTTAGCCCAGTCTTTAATTTCTTTTTTTACATGCCATGTGCGAAGCAATAAAATATCAAGCAATCTGTAAAATAGTATTCTTAAAAAAGGTGTCTTGTTAAAGATTTTACCGAGGCTTCGTTTTATCGGGTCGTATTGCATTAATAGATGGTCTAAAGTTAATTTTTTTGTGTTTTATTATTTTAAAAGACTTTCAATATTATCAATATAATCCAGTGAATCATCCAGATAAAATTTTAGTTCAGGAACAGCACGTAACTGGTTTTTTATACGAAATCCGAGTTCTCTGCGTACATCTTTTGTGCGACGTCTGATGTCTTCAAGCAATTCTTCTTTATTTTTTGTTGCAAATAAACTTAAATAAACTTTTGCTATTGACATATCATTTGTAACATAAACTTTAGTAACGGTAATTAAAGCACCGCCAAAAAGATTCCTGCTTTGCAACTGTAGAATTTCGCCAAGGTCTTTCTGCAGGAGTTTGGATATTCTATTTTGTCTTTTTGATTCCATGCTGCAAAGGTAATAATTATGAAATTAGTTTTATTGTAATAAAATAATTGCAATATAATTTTATCTTTGCATGAATAACTTTAAAATTGATTATTTAGTTGTAACTGAATGAAAAATTTACTTAAAATATTGAGATATGTTGGACCTTACTGGGTTTATGCGATGCTAAATGTTTTATTCAATATACTATCAGTATTATTTTCTTTAGCGTCTTTTGCATTGTTTATCCCTGTTTTACAAATGCTTTTTAAAACCACAGAAATTCCTGCCGAAGTTCCAGAATTTTCGTGGTTAAACTTTGATTCTGTAAAAGAAAATTTTTATTTTGAGATTAATAAAATGATTAGTGATTATGGAGAAATGGATGTTTTGCTGTATATATGTATTATCATAGTTGTTCTATATTTTTTAAGGAATTTGTTTCGCTATCTTGCCATGTATTTTCTGGCTCCTATACGTAACGGAGTAGTAAGAGATATTAGAAACGACATGTATTTAAAAATCCTGATATTGCCATTATCCTATTATTCCGAGCAAAAAAAAGGTGATATAATTGCCCGCATGACTTCCGATGTTCAGGAAATTGAATGGTCAATAATGAGTTCGCTTGAAATGATCTTCCGCGACCCTATAGCAATAATTTCATATCTTATTGCATTGTTCATTATTAGCCCTAATTTAACAATATTTGTGTTGATACTTTTACCGGTTAGCGGGTTTTTAATAGGCAGAATAGGAAAAAGTTTAAAACGTACATCAGTAAAAGGACAAAGACAATTGGGAATTATTCTGTCAATTATTGAAGAAACTATTTCCGGGCTGAGAATTATTAAAGCTTTTAATGCCATTAAAGTAACAGAACAAAATTTCAAAAAAGCAAATAATATTTATACGCGATTAATGATACGGCTTTACAGGAAACGCGACCTTGCATCACCTCTTAGCGAGTTTTTAGCTGCAAGTGTTTTGGTGGTAGTACTTTGGTATGGCGGCAAGCTGGTTTTAAGTCCCGGTAGCAGTCTTGACGCTTCAATTTTTATTGCTTACCTTGGAATTTTTTCTCAAATAATCCCTCCGGCCAAGTCAATTACATCAGCCGTTTATAATATTCAAAAAGGGTCGGCTTCGGTTGAGAGAATTCAAAAAGTGTTTGATGCTGACGAGGTAATTATTGAAAAACCCGATGCTGTTCAGATAAAAGAATTTAAAAACAAGATTGAGTATAAAGATGTTTCATTCTCATACGAAAAGGAAGATGTTCTGAAAAATATAAATCTTACTGTTGCTAAAGGAAAAACTATTGCATTGGTGGGTCCGTCAGGTGGTGGTAAGTCAACAATGGTTGATTTATTACCGCGATTTTATGATTGTTTAAAAGGCGAAATATTAATTGACGGAACACCGATCAAAGACTTTATTATTTCAGATATAAGAGGATTGATGGGTATAGTATCGCAGGAACCGATCTTATTTAATGACACGATTTTAGGAAATATTGCTTTAGGCATGAATATTATTAATGAAGAGGAAGTAATTGCTGCAGCGAAAGTTGCTAATGCCCATGAATTTATTTCAAAGATGGAAAAGGGTTATTACACAAATATCGGCGACAGGGGTGTGAAACTTTCTGGCGGGCAGCGGCAAAGAATAAGCATTGCACGTGCAGTATTAAAAAATCCGCCAATACTGATTCTTGACGAAGCAACCTCCTCACTTGATACCGAATCCGAAAGGCTTGTTCAGGATGCATTGTTTAAACTGATGAAAAACAGAACTTCGGTTGTAATTGCCCACCGCCTTTCTACCATACAATTTGCCGATGAAATAATTGTAATTAATAAAGGCGAAATAGTAGAACGCGGAAGCCATGCCGATCTAATAGCTCAAAACGGAGTTTATAAGAAACTGCATGAGTTGCAGGTGTTTGAGTAAGTCCGGGATAACAAAAATGTATAATAATAAAACTTGCTTTTTTTTAAGTAAATTTGTAATATGGTAAGATTTTAGAAAATGCTAAGTAATTACATAAATAAAATTTCACAATATTGGATTTGAAATGGATTTGAATTATGTTAAAATTTCGGAAGAAAAATTGTCCAATATAAAACCTAATTACAGATTAGGTGATATTTGGGTAAGCTTCTATTTAAATAAAGTTGTGGAAATGGAAAATCAAAATATGATAATTTTCAATGAATAACCTAAAACAAAAAATAAAAAACCTCTCTGCTGAATACTTCCATGAAATAATTGAAATCAGAAGACATATTCATCAGTATCCGGAATTGTCAAATCAGGAATACAAAACCTCTGACTTTATTGCTTCCAGACTTAAAAAATTTGGAATTCCTTTTAAGCAGGGAATTTTTAAGACAGGTATTGTCGGTTTGATAGAAGGAAAAAATCCATGTTCAAAAGTTGTTGCGCTGAGAGCCGACATTGATGCTCTTCCTCTTATAGAAAAAAATGATATAGAATATAAATCAAAAAACGAAGGTGTGATGCATGCCTGCGGACATGATGTTCATACTTCTTCATTGCTCGGTACTGCAAAAATTTTAAATGAATTAAAAGAACATTTTAGAGGAACCGTAAAACTGATTTTTCAGTCGGCAGAGGAAAAAATTCCAGGAGGTGCTAAATTTATGATTGAAGAAGGTGTTCTGGAAAACCCGAAAGTAGATATTATTATTGGTCAGCATGTTTATCCGGATCTGGAAGCCGGGAAAATCGGTATGAAAAGCGGGAAATATATGGCTTCGACAGATGAAATTACGCTAACAGTGAAAGGCAACGGCGGACATGCTGCAATGCCTGATTTAATTATAAATCCACTTGTGATTGCATCTCAAATAATTATTTCAATGCAACAAATCATTAGTCTTAATCCCAACAAAAATACTCCGACAGTTTTATCATTCGGTAGGTTTATTGCAAATGGTACTTATAATGTAATTCCCCATGAAGTTGAAATTAAAGGTACTTTCCGTGCTTTTGATGAAAAATGGAGATCCAAAGCACACGAACAAATAAAAAAAACTGCAAAATTAATTGCTGAAAATGCCGGAGGAACCTGTGAAGTATTTATTAACAAAGGGTATCCATTTTTGATTAATGATGATGTTATAACTGAAAATGCATATAAAAGTGCTGTTGAATATCTTGGAGAAGAAAATGTAGTTGATCTTGATTTACGCATGACTGCCGAAGATTTTGCGTATTATTCACAGATTGTTCCGGGATGTTTTTATCGTTTGGGAACAAGTAACAAAACCAAAGGTATTACTTCAAATTTGCATACTCATGATTTTAATGTAGATGAAAAAAGTCTTGAAATAGGAATGGGTCTGATGGCATGGATTGCTGTAAATGAGCTGGATGCTTAGATAAAAAACAGAGAAATAATGAATATAGCCTGAATAATTCACGGGTTATTATTAATATAGTATGAAAAAACTAATAGTAATTTTATTTTTTATTTTTAGTGCTAATTTTATCATAATAGCACAGGATTACAAGACCGGTATTGGTTTGCGTGTTGGATTGGACTGGGGCTTTTCCGTGAAACATTTTTTAAATGAAAATCAAGCTATTGAGGGGATTATCGGGTCAAGGTGGAAAGGATTTCTAATTACAGGCTTATACGAATTTGAAAATCCTGCATTTAATATTCCCGGACTTGCCTGGTACTATGGAGTTGGTGCACATTTGGGCTATTGGAAAGAAAATAATTATGATATTTACTGGTGGGAGAATGATCATACAGGCGGATACACTATTTTAGGGGCAGATGCAATTATGGGCATTGGATATACATTTAATAATGTACCGGTTAATATTTCTATTGACTGGAAACCTGCAATAAATTTTTTCGGAGATGTAAGCTTTTGGGCAGATATGGGAGCAGTCACAGTTATGTATGCTATAAAATAGTGTCTTTATATAAAGACGATTTTTATAAATTAACTTTGTCTTTTTTTGAAAAGTTTTAACCATGAAAGTTAAAGGTCAAGAATACAGAACTGTTTGGATGGAAGGTACATCGGTTTTTATGATTGACCAGAACATGCTTCCATTTGAGTTTAAGATTCATGAAGCAAAAACATATTTTGACACCTGTTTTGCTATCACAACTATGATAATACGCGGTGCAGGTGGTATCGGAGTTGCTGCAGGGTATGCAATGGCACAGGCATTTTTAGGAGCACCGGAAAATGATTATTGGAATTATGTTGAGCAGGCAAAAGAAGATATTGAAGCTACAAGACCAACTGCACAGAATTTATTTTATGCTGTTGAAAGGGTTTTTAAAGCAGGAAAAGCCTCTGTTGAAGATGCTGTGATGGAAGCACGTAAAATTGCTGATGAAGATGCACGGGATTCAAGAAAAATAGGGGAATTCGGAAATGAATTAATCAAGGATGGCTTCCGTATTGAAACTCATTGCAATGCAGGATGGCTTGCATTTGTTGATTATGGAACTGCCTTATCGCCGATTTATTTTGCTCGTAAATCACGAAAAAAAATATTTGTTTATGTTGATGAAACGCGTCCGAGAAGTCAGGGTGCAAGGCTTACCGCCTGGGAATTGAAAAACGGAAAAATTCCTCATGTTATTGTTCCTGATAATGCAGGTGCGTATCTGATGTCGCAGGGCTTGGTTGATATGATGATTGTCGGTGCCGACAGGATTGCCAAAAACGGAGATGTTGCCAATAAAATAGGCACTTTTGAAAAGGCAATAATTGCAAAGGAATTCGGAGTGCCGTTTTATGTTGCAGCACCCACATCTACTATTGACATTAAATGTAGATCAGGTAAAAATATCATTATTGAAAACAGGAGCGAGGATGAGGTTTTATATCAAACAGGTATTGACAAAAACAACAACATTGAAACCATTCTTGTCTGCTCTCCGGGTTCTAAAGCATTAAATCCGGCTTTTGATGTAACTCCGGCAAAATATATTACGGGAATAATTACAGAGAAAGGAATCATAAAACCTGATCATACTGAGATAAAAAAACTGTTTGATTAAAGCACCAAAACTTGTCCGTCCGGATAACAATAAACAAATTAGAAGAGGTGATTTTATCTTTTACTCCGCTCCAGGAAAAATATGTTAAGGCACTTCCTTTACATAAATCTCAGGAAATAATTGTTGATAATGAAAAAGAATTAGTATTTTCTACAAACAGATCATCCCTTCAGGATTAATACTTTTATAATTGCTTTTAATCCAGGCACAACATCTTTTTTATAAGAATTTTATCCTCAGTTATAAATTGATAATAATAAATACCTGTTTGAAGATTTTTCGGACTGAATATTAATTGGTATTTTCCGGCAGTTTTTATTTCATTTAAAATCTCATCAACTAATTTACCTTTAATATCATAGATTCTCAAACAAATATTAGTTGTTTTATTGAGTTTAAAACTGATTATTGTTTTATCTTTGAATGGATTTGGTTGATTTTTTAAATCGTAATTATCTGAAAAAAACTCTTCTATTTCGGTTGAAGGTCCATCCCAACCGGCCATACGGGAGATCATCCACCAGAATGCTCTTCCTTTCAGGTTACAATTCAGGGATTCAGAATGAGCGCAGGAGCAATACCAGCAGAGGTCGGAACCGGGATTTGCTTCACACCATTCAGTTGCCCAGTTGCCGAGTAAGGTGCCACCGGGACCCGAATAATAATTGCAATTATCTGTAGCATATTCAAAATAGGTTGAATCAGGATCATAACTTTCAATATCGGCAAAATCAAAAAGTATTTTATCATTATTTAGACAATAATCCCTTATTTGCTGGTTTCTGGCTTTTAGATTTTCCCATGACCAGATATCCAGATGCCCTGTCATATAAATAAATTTTACATCAGGATAATCATTTTCAAGCTCTGTCATTTTGTTGAGGTAAATATTAATTCCTTCTTCGGTGTTGTCGGAGCAACCACCGCACCATGACCACATAACAACATTCCTGTCATTGCCCGGCTGGTTCAAAACATTTCTTGTAACTTGCGCCCAGCTTGTATCGCCGTTGTGTCCAAGGTCAACTCCGCTGTTTTCCTGATATGATAAAGCTCCACCGGCACCTGATGAATTATAAGTGTATGGCTCACCAATATTATTTTGAAGATTATTAATACCTGAAGTTATCTGACTGCCATGTGATGTATGCCCGTACCATACCTTAAAATCTTCCTTAGCCTGATTGACCCATACATCAGGTACTAATGAAAGTCCTGTACAAGAGTGGTTGATAATGATTGCCTGGGCAAAAACAGAAAAGGTATAAATAAAAAATGTAAAAAATAAAATACTGAACTTTTTCATCCTTAAAATTTTGGTTTATGATGTATTATTACTGATAAAATACCCATATAATTTTATTTTTTTGTGTAAACCTTTTTGTATGGGTGTTTCTTGATAAATAAAATTTTTACCAAAAATAGTGAAGAATTAAAAATTAGAACAGAAAAAATTTGGTTAAAAAATCTTATTTTTTAATAAGGTTTCAAATATTTGCTATTTTTGAATGATTTTTAGTATCATTCATATAAAAAACAATCGAAAAAATAACCCAAATATAAAGTGATGAATTACAGACACATACTCATTTGTTCATTTTTTACTGTCTTAATAATTTCAGGATGTTCAAATCAAATGAAGAAAGATAAAGCTGAGAAAAAGATCCCGGTTAAAGTCTATCATGTTCAACAGGAATCTGTTCCTGAAGTAATGCAATTCAGCGGTAATATCTTGCCATTAAAAACTATAAAATTTGGCTTTATGGTAGCCGGGAAAATAAAAGACGTTTATGTTAAAGAAGGTCAATATGTTTATGAAGGAGACCTGATTGCAACAATTGATCCTGTAGATTATGAATTTGCGCTTCAGGCTTCCGAAGCACAATTTATTGAAGCCAAAAAAGAATTTACAAGGCTTAAAACCCTTTATGAGAAAGCTAGCCTTACCCAAAGTAATTACGACAAAATAACCGCACTTTATAATGAAGCACAAGCTGATTATAATTATAAAAAGAAACAACTGGAGGATACTCGCCTATACTCACCACATGAAGGCTGGCTTGCGATTGAAGGTGTTGAACCGGGGGAGATAGTTCCACAAGGTATGCCATTATTTGCTATTGTATACACAAGAGAAGTATTTGCCCAGACAACGATTCCCGGGAATGAAATTAATGCAATTACGCTAAACATGGATTTATTAGTAAAGGTACCTGCAATAAAAGATACTCTTTTTAAAGGAAAAATTAGTAGGATAGGGTCAGTGGCTGATCCTTATTCAAGATCGTTTCCTG
>Ga0265596_1001328_pt1 | contig 11741 bp, 10 predicted proteins | sample saktaG_FD_190143 | JGI IMG/M metagenome (GOLD analysis project Ga0265596, IMG submission 190143) | Saline water microbial communities from Sakinaw Lake, British Columbia, Canada - sak_2013_06_06_60m | ecosystem: Environmental > Aquatic > Non-marine Saline and Alkaline > Saline ...
TTCATACATTTTCTGGCTTATTTCTTGCACGTTATAAGGATTTACCAAAATACCAGCATTACCTACTACCTCAGGCATAGAAGAAATATTTGATGAAATTGTCGGTGTTCCACAAGACAATGCTTCTAAAGGAGGTATCCCAAACCCTTCGTACAATGATGGATACATAAAAATATCTGCTGCGTTATAGAAAAATACTAATTCATTGTCTGGGACATATCCTGTAAATATTATTTTCTTATCTAAATTAAGATCTTGAGCCGTCTTGAATATTTCTTGATATCCCCATCCTTTTTTGCCAACGACAACTAGCTGATGCTTTATGCCTTTTTCTAAAACCAATTTATAATAAGCTCTAATTAAACCGACAACATTTTTCCTAGGCTCGAGAGTCCCTACATAAAGTATAAATCTATCTTTAATCTTATATTGACTTTTAATCCCATTAATTGCATTAATATTTTCTACTGGATGATAAATTGGATTCACAGTTCCATAAACAACATCTATTTTTTTCATAGAAACACCTAAAATTTTCTGAATATCTCTTTTGGTACTTCTAGAGTCAGCAATTAATCTATCTGATCTTTTAGCCGAAAGCGGAATAATTAATTGGAAAAATATCCTTTTTGTAAATGTGTGCTTCTTTGGGAAAAGAAAAAATGTCATGTCATGAAAAGCAGTAATACGTTTGAACAAAAACAGCAAAGGCGTTGTGTAATGAATGGAATGTAATAATTTTATTCTTTTCTTTAAAAGAATAACTGGTAAAACAAATTGCTCCCAAAGAATCCTTAATATTTTAGATTGAAGAATGTTGTTACATAGTATAATGTGAAAATTCTTCTTTTTGGGATCAAATTCTTCGGCTTGATTTCTTTTTACAAATATCCAATACTGATTTTCATCATCAAACTTTCCTAGTGCTTTAATAAGAGCTATGGCATATTTTCCAACCCCCGTTTTTTGACTTGGTATAGAAGTTAAATCAATTGCTATTTTCATATTTTTTTACAAGTTTATCTTTTAATTCTAAATCAATCAAAAAAACACTAAAAATTAATAACCAATACCATAAAGAATCCTTAAATGAATAAAAAAAACCAGCGAAAAATAAAAGTCCATAGCAGATAAGAAAAAATGAAATTTTTTTATTAATATCAATATAACTATATATATTGATTAATTCATTGTTTTTTGCCTTTATAGCCCTATTTTTTATGTTTATAAGATAAGTAAGCCCAAAAATAAATATTGACAGATAAAAAACAAAACCAATTATCCCCAATTCCAGATAACTATTAATAAAATCACTTTCAGGAGACCATGGTGCTTTAAAATTTTCAATGCCTGGAAGGTTATAAATGATTTTCGAATCACTTAAAAATCCTCTCCCTCCATTTCTGTATCCAAAACCGAAAAACAAAGTTAGGAAATTATTTGAAATGGCATTCCATCCTTGAGTAAAATAATTCAGATGCCTTTGTGTGCCAATTGATTCTACGTCAATTCTTTCTGCGAAAATCTTTATTGCATTTTCACTTCCTTTTATTATAAATAAACTCATACTCATAACTATCGATATAATTAACAATAAACTAAATATTGTTTTTAATTTATTATTCAGATTAAGAGAGATTTTCATTTTATATATTAGTTTTATCAAAGAAATAAAGAATGTAATCAATAAAAGCATTGATAAGGCAAAAAAAGCCGTTCTAGAAAATGTCATGAAGAAAACTAAAAAAGAAAATAATAAAACAATTCTTTTAAACCAGTTATTTTTCCAAAAAAAATAAATCCAAGCTATTCCTATTAAAGTCCATATACCAAGATAAGCCGGATCCCAATGTAATCCGGTAGTTCTAAAAATGGGATAGAATAAAAAATTGGTCCATCTATGACCTATTTCAATTCTCAAGAAATTATTAAATATTACCTTATTTAATTCTATTCTTTGAGAATACCAAGCTATTAATTGCAACAGAGAGAAAAATATTTGAATCAAAATTGACACAATAAAACCTTTGAGAAAATTCTTAAAGAGAATAATCTTTACATAATTAGAGGTCAAAAAAATTAACAATAAAAATATTGATAATATCGCAAATTTGAAAACTGCTTTAAGGGAAACAAACAGCCAAATGAAATCTATCCCCTTCATAAATAAAATCATTCCAGATAAAATTATAATGGAAAAATAAATTATTAATATCAAATATAGAATTTTTGTACTCGGAGAAGTAGGAAAACTATCTTTTTTGTGAGAAAAAAGAAAAATGAAAAGAAAAAGAAATAATAAATAATAAAAAATGTCAGAAGGATAAAAGTAAAAACCAGCAACATTAAATTTAAATGCTTGAAATGTACAAGTCAATCCTAACAAGAAAGCCAATACTTTTATTATTTTCTTACCTGTCACTATTTTAGACTTCATTAATGATTAACCCTATGTTGATTTATTTTCCCTGTCCTTTCTTTAGTGCCATCCTTAAATGCTAAAAAAGTCATTTTTATTAATTCGAATCTCCTTTTTAAAAGCCATTCTGCACATCTAAATAATCTAGCTGGAATAAATAATATCCAAAAAGTAATTTTTTCTTCTAGGTTTAATAATTTCTTTACCAATAAGATTCTGTTCCGTACAATATAATAGACATTTTCAGGTTTTAATACTTTATCTAAAGGGAACTCCCTTTTGTGATAAACTTTTGACCTACCGGCCATTAAAATTTTCAAACCATTTCTCTTTGCCCTCAAGCAAAGATCTATTTCGTCACAATACATAAATAAATCTTCATCTAAAAATAAAGAATATTTTAATAAATATTCTACCCTTAGCATCATTGACGCTCCATGTACCCTTTCTGTTTCCCACCAATCTTTGTCAGAGTTTAAATAATCTAACCTTATTTCTGCTTTTAATTTTTTATCTACCTTGGAATTAGTAAAGGTAATTTTCTTCGTATAATAGTCAGCTATAACAGAGCCAATAATTGCTACTTTTTTCTCTCGAAGTGTAATTTTTATTAATTCATCAAGAAAATTTGATTCAACGGTTGTGTCATTGTTTAGTAATAATACATAATCAGAACCATTTTTAATTGCTTTTCTTATTCCCGCGTTGTTGCCACCGCAAAATCCTAAATTCTCTTTGTTTTTAATTAATTTGACATAATCTTTATATTTTTCTCCTAAAACATCAGCATCATTTCCTTTTGAACCATTATCAACAACAGTCACATTATAGTTTGAATAAGTGATTTTTTTTAAGGATTCTAGGCATTCAATTGTATCCTTCAATCCATTCCAATTAAGAATTATTATTGAAACTTTTGGGTAATTCATTTTTCTTCCATTCATTTTTAAAAAACTTATTACAAAAATTCGTCTTTAAAAAATATTATCTATCCTCTTAATATAGAAACAACCTTATCTATCGATACCTCTAAGACATCTAAGACAGGGTGTTTAAACATTGATTTTTTACCATCAGTCAGTAGGCTTAACATTACAGATAGTTCTGTACAACCTATCACAACACAATCAATATTATCAAAAGTATTTATTTGATTTATAAATATCTCTTTGGTTTCCCCTGAGACTTTATCTTGTTTAACATCTTCAATAATTCTTCTTATGTTCTTGAAATCATTTTTTTTTGGATATATTATGCTAAGATTTTCATCTACCATATGTTTCTTATAAATATTAGCAACAATCGTGCCTTCAGAAGCCAATACAGCAATCTTCCGATAATCTCTCTCCTTGCACTTTTTAATAGCAAGGGTAATCATATCTAAAATTTCTACAGGAACAGTTATACATTTTCTAATATCACCAATAAAATAATGAGCTGTATTACAGGGAATAAGTATTATGTCTGCTCCACATTTAGTCAAATTTCTTATACCGTTACACATACCATCTACTATTTCTTTTTTATGTTCATTATATAAAATTGCTCTCACTCTACTAGGAAGTTTTGGATTATTATCAATTACTATCCTCGGATAATCCCATTCCTTCCTTATTATAAATCTCTCCAAAATTCTTCTGAAGGTGTATACTGTAGCGTAAGACCCCATTCCACCCAATATTCCTAAAACCTTTTCATCTTTTTTAATCATTTTTTTCATATACAAAGAAACAATGTTCTACCTTTTTTCTATGAAATATTTTATCCAATGACATTTTAAAACAAGACAATCCTTTAAATATTTTAGACTCAAAGAAATGCAAAACCTTAAATGGGATTGCCCTATCTAGACCAAGCTTACAAGATAACCATGGAGCAATATAACTCTCTTTGGTCTTTATTAATTTAAAACTAAAATTCGAAAAAATATTTTTATATTCATTTACAGTTCTGTAAATTACCTGATAATCACCTGTTTCTGTAATTCGCTTATTCGTTAAACTGATTGTATCACGAGATATTATTAGAGTTTTCTTATCGGACATCTTAGTTAAGTTATTTATTAATTTCATAATATCTACATCATTCAAATACTGAAGAAAACCACTAAGATAAATAATATTATATTTTTTATAATCACAATAATTCTCAGCTTTTTTACAAATAAACTTGATATTTTTGATATTTTTCTTTCTCTGAATTGACTTAGCTAACTTAATCATTTCGTCAGAGAAATCAATAGCTGTAACTAATTTACATTTACTAGCTAAGAAAAAAGTCCATCTACCACTTCCGCAACCCATCTCTAATACTTGATCATTTTTATCAATATTAATTATTGATTCAAAATTTATTTCCTCTTCGATTTTTCTATATTTCGCAACAAAAGAATTTTTAATCAACATTCCTGATTGATATTCCTCACCACTAGAAAATTCAGCTTTTTTTGCTTCATTTTGCCAAAATTTATTCACCTTTCGATAATTGATCATCTTCATAAAAAATTATATTTCCCCAAGATTGATTTTCTTTAATAGAAAATCTATTAAATTATAACTCACCAAAGATAATTTACCTCGTTTTGTTATTTTATCTTCACTAAAAGCACAAACATCATCTCTTTTAATCTTCGGACTATATATAGCAAAAGGCACAGGTTTGTCACCATGAACTCTTAAATCAGTAAATGTATAGTGATCTGGTAAAAATACTATTACATAATCACCAAAATAAGAATCTTTCATGTATTTAAGTAATGGTCCGACTATCTTTTTGTCTATTAATTCAATAGACTTAATTTTATTTTGAATATTCCCTTGATGTGACTCCTCGTCTGGAGCATTAATGTGAACTAATACAAAATCATTTTCCTTAATTTTACAAATGGCATTTTCGAGTTTCTTCTCGTAATCAGTGTCCATATAGCCTGTGGCTGTAGGAATATGGTCAAAACTCATATCAGCTACAGAAGCTATTCCTTTTAAAAAATCAGACCCACAAACAATTGCACCTCTCATATTATATTTCTTAGTAAAAGAAGGGATGTCTGGTTTTGAAGACGCACTCCATAACCATAACATATTCGCAGTAGAATCTATCTCTATCTTTATTTCTCTAAGAAAAGTTATCGAATCCAACATAAAGTTATTTAAAAAATTGGCAACCTCGATTCCCTTAGAAGTTTTTCCTTTTATTAAAACGTTACTTATATTATTACCTATATTATTATGTGGCTCATAACAAACAATTTCCTTTGGAGATATTTTTGAATCTCTTAATATTAAAATATTTCGATAACTCTGACCATGACATAACTCTACCTTATTTTTATATTTACCTGCTATTAAACCTTTGTATTTCTCAATAATTTTTGATGCTTTTTTATCCAAAATCTTTGAGGCAGTAAAATCGGATATATTCTCTTCATAATCCAAAGAAATAAGATTACACCTAAAAGCAATATCATCTTTTTTAAGCTTTATGTTCTGAGCAAGAGCTTCAAAGGAAGCTCTCCCAAAAGGATAATATTGAATAGGTCTATATCCTAAGATTCCTAAATGTGCAACTATACTTCCCACGGGCAATTTCTTAAAACTAGTCTTTAACATACCACAACACCCTTCTCTCGTTAAAAAATCAATATTGGGTATATTAGCTACTTCCAATGGGGTCTTGTCTTTTAATTTTTTTAAAGGATTGTCACTAGCGCCATCAGCAACTATAAAGATTATTTTATTTTTCTTTTTAAACTTCTCTTCAGCTACCCTCAAATCGTGAAAATCATCTATCTCAACCCATTTTAAATTATCAACATTACAAGCATAAATTGGTTCTTCTTCAAGATGCTTTTTAAAAACAACGTCATAATAAATGTTTGTATTCTTATTATCAATTTCTTCTTTAAGCCATTTTGACAAAGACTTACTAAGACTTCTATTAATCTTTAATATCCCAACTGATTTAAAAAATGTTGATTTTGTCTTACTAATACTATTTTTTACAATTTCCAAATCAACGATTCTCCCCAATCTATTTGTAGTTAATCTGCATCCATCCATAAACTTATCAAAAGAATCTATAACCCAATAAGATTTCGAATCATCGCACTCAATGACTCTATCGATAATTTTTTCTTCAAAAAAACAATCACCTTCTATTAATACAAACCCATTCTTAAAATAATCTCTTGCTAGCCATAAAGAATACATATTGTTTGTACGATAATAAATATCATTATATACATATTTAATTTTCAAATTCCCAAATTTATTCCCAATTTTTTTATAAATCTTTTTATGTAGACATCCTGTCACCAACACTACTTCCTCAAATTTTTTCTTATCTAAAATTTCTAATGCATTTAATAAAATAGGCTCTCCATTTACCTCCGTTAAACACTTTGGGACGATCTTTGTAAATGGTTTTAGTCTATTTCCTATCCCTGCTACTAAAATAATTGCCTTCATAAATTTTGTATTTTTTGTCTTAATAAATTTAAAATACGTTTTAATTTACTCTTCTGCTATTGAGTTTTAAAAAAATAGCAATAAAATAACGTAACATAAAAGAAATTCCATAAAACAATAAAATATACTGAGAAACATTAAAAATTATACCAATTATTACAACCATGATTACAATAGTATCATAAAAAATATTATCAGATATCTTTAATATAATCGATTTAATCTTTTTATTAAATCTATTAAATTTTGAAAAACTTCTACAAAAATCCTCGTCTATTTCTTTGGCATAATAAGAAGATAATTTGAATAATAAAAAGAATATTATTACACTCAATCCCAAGATTAATACTATTGGGTTATGGAATAACAAATGTCCAAACATTTTATAATTATTATTAAATATCTTAAAAGATAACCCAAGAAACATAAAAATAAAAATAATGTCATTGGCTATAAAATCTAAAAACTTACCTTTTTTAGAAAAGACCTTTTTATACCTCGCAAGTTCTCCGTCAGTTAAGTCAAGTACTAAAAAGAGATATAAAAATAATACACCTATTAAATCATTGAGATAGCCATTTAGTGCCAAAAATATCCCACCAATAACTCCACTAAGAATCATCAAAAAAGTAACTTGGTTGGGGGTAATCGGTGTTAGAGAAAAAATCCAAGTAAAATAAATAGAAAATTTATTAAGTATTTTTTTACTACACCATGAGTCATAAGAATTCTTTTGACATATTTTTCGCATTTCCTTTATGGAAATAAGTTTTTTCATAAAATTTGAGATATTTTAGACTACTTTAAACCATTTTTTATAAAATCCTTGATAGAAAAAGTAATAATAACCAAAGGAAAGAACAATTTCTGTTAAAATTACAGCTATAACGGCACCATAAACTCCAATAATAGGAATAAACATAATATTAGTTCCAACATTTACAAGAGTAGCTATACATTGTATCTTTACTACTTTTTTTTGTAGATTTACCGAACATAAACTCATACTAGCTACTTGTTTTATAAAGCCAAAAAATATCGCAATAGATAAAAATCGAAGAATAATAATGGAATTATAATATTGTTCTCCGTAGATAATTTTAATAATAGATGGTGCAAGTAAAAATGTAAAAAAAGAAATGAATAGTCCTAAAGAAAAGAAAATCTTAAATAATTTCTTGAAACTCTCCACTATGCTTTGCTTGTTTTCTATAAATAATTTAGAAAAATATGGAAAGATTGAAATTGTTATGTATTGCGGAATCAAAAAAGTCAAAAAAGCAAAACCATAAGCAATGCTGAATATTCCAACATCTTTATCATTTTTTGTTATAACGGATAAAAGAATTATATTTGATCTACAATAGATAGTAGTGAAAATTACTCCTATGGCAAATGGCCATGCTTTCTTTAAGATTTCATTACAAATTTTAAAATCTATCTCTAAAAAGAACTGAGAAAAATAACGCCAGATAAACAATAAAGAAAATAAGATTCCAACGAGCACTGCTCCAATATAAGCATAACTTATACTAAGGATTGAATCTTTGTTCAGCATGAATAATCCCACAAGTCCCAATAGACCCAAACTTCTTATTCCTTGACAAAGAGCTTCATATTGCATTTTCTGATTTGCTCGAAAAATAGATTGGAAAAAGTCAGCAAATGTGTTTAAGACAGTATAAATCCCCAAGAAGTAGACCAGCTTTACTATTTCAGGATCCTTCCCAAAAAACTGAATAATCACAGCGATTAAACCCAAAGCAATTAATCCTAAGACAAATTTCATCACTATTATATTGTCAAGATATTTAGCAGTCTTAACTTTATCACGTGCTAACTCTCTGATAGCCAAAAGCCCAAATCCAAAATTAGGCAAGAAAGCAAAAAGAGCAGTAAAGCTTAAAGCAAAAGCCCATTGACCATAAATTACTGGACCAAAATGACGAGCTATCCAAACAATCACCAAAAAACTTACGCCTTTTTGAACAATTCCTGTCAAACCTAACCAAAAAGTATTTTTAAAGATCGTTTGTTTTACAGTTTTGTTTTCCAGTAATAAAGACCTTATGTCAATAAAATTTCTAATGTTCATAATTTTTCAACAATCAAATATTCTTTCTTTCTTTTAAGCCCTTCTCCCTTATGAACTTGGCCGACTGGAAAAGAGATTCGAATTTGCCAGCATCACTCCAAAAACCATTTATAGTTTCATATGTAACCGAACCTTGATTAACATAAAAACTATTAACATCTGTAATTTCAAGCTCTCCCCTTCCAGACGGTTTTAATGTTTTAATTATATCAAAAACCTGACTGTCGTACATATAAAGACCTGTTACTGCTAAATCAGATTTTGGCTCTTCTGGTTTTTCTTCAATTTTAACAATCTTTCCATCCTGAATTTCTGCCACTCCAAATCTTTTTGGGTCAGAAACCTTCTTTAAAAAAAGTTTTGCTCCTTTTTCTTGTTTTTCAAAATCATCTACATATTGTTTTATGTCATCTTCATAAATATTATCTCCCAAGATAACTGCAACTTTACCCTCATCTGCAAAATCTTCAGCAATTCCCAAGGCTTGAGCTATCCCGCCAGCCTCTTCTTGTACAGAATAAGACAATCTGACTCCAAATTTATGACCATCTCCTAAAAGTTCAAGAAAGTCTCCAGCATGACCTGTCCCTGAAATGATTAATATTTCTTTAATTCCGCCATCAATTAAAGTTTTTAATGGATAGTAAATCATCGGTTTGTCATAAACCGGCAAAAGATGCTTATTTGTTACTCTCGTACAAGGCAAAAGCCTTGTTCCGTGACCTCCTGCTAAAATTATTCCCTTCATATTTAAATTAATATATTTTTAAGACCTTTTGCTATATTGTCTTTTATAGTATTTAAGATATTCTCCTGATTTTATCTTTTTCCACCAGTCTTGGTTTTCCCTATACCATTCTATTGTTTCTTTCATCGCTCTATCAAAACTGTATTTTGGTTTCCATCTAAGTTTCTTTGCTTTCTTAATGTCCAAAGCATAACGAAAATCATGACCCGGCCTGTCTTTAACATATTCTATGCAAGTTTTATCCTTGCCTACTCCTTCTAAGATCATCTTGGTAATTTCCATATTTGTCTTTTCATTCTCACCACCGATATTATAAATCTCACCAATCTTTCCTTTGTGTAAAACCTTATCAATTCCAGCGCAATTATCTAAAACATAAATCCAATCACGAATATTTTTTCCTGTTCCATAAACAGGAACTTTCTTCCCTTCTATTAAATTCGTAATAAAAAGGGGGATTAGTTTTTCAGGATATTGATAGGGCCCGAAGTTATTTGAGGAACGGGTGATTAAAACAGGCAAATTAAAAGTTTTATAGTATGCTCTTACTAATAGATCTGCTCCTGTTTTTGATGCAGAATATGGACTATTCGGTAAAAGATTATCTATTTCTTTAAATTTTCCTTTTTTTATGCTCCCATACACCTCATCTGTTGAAATCTGCACCATTCTTTCAATTCCATATTTTCTTACAGCCTCAAGTAACGTGTGGGTTCCGAGAACATCTGTTCTGATGAAAGCTTTTGGATCTAAAATGCTTCTATCAACATGGGTTTCTGCAGCAAAATTTATAACAAAATTTAGCTTTTCTTTTTTAAATATTCTATCAACTAATTTTTCATCGCAAATATCCCCCTTAATAAACTTATACCTGGAATCTTTTTCAACATCTTTTAAATTATCTAAATTCCCTGCATAGGTAAGCTTGTCAAGATTGACGACTTTGTAATTCTTATACTTCTTTAAAATATAATGGATAAAATTTGAGCCGATAAACCCAGCTCCGCCAGTAATTAATAATTTTTTCATATTTTTTTTAAAAATCTTTCTGTTGCCTCCTGCCAAGTTGGCAACTGATTATTAATAATCTTTTTTAAAGGAAAATTATCTAAAACTGAGAACTCTGGTCTTCTTGTCTTTAAATTAAAATCTTCCGACTTGCATGGTAAAATTTTACCTTGCCATTCTGATTTTTCTAAAATGAATTTTGCCCACTCGTATCTTGAACAGAAACCAGAATTAGTCATATGGTAAAGTCCGTATTGCTTAGTATCTATTAAATCAAGAGTTGCTTTGACAATATCTTCCGTAAAAGACGGAGAAAATACTTGATCTTCCACAACTTTAATCTCTTCTTTCTTTTTACTCCAAGAAAGAACTTTTAACGGAAAACTTGCTTCTGGATTATTACCAAAGACTGAGCTTAAACGAATTAAATAATAATCTTTAGAAAAATTTTGAATAAACTTTTCTCCTAAAAGCTTACTTTCACCATACTTACTAATAGGACAAGGAATGTCTGCAATTGTATAAGGAGAACCTTTTTCACCGTCAAAGACATAATCGGTACTGTAGTGCACCAAAACACAATTGTTTTCTTTTGTTATTAAAGCTAAGTTTTTAACAGCGACTCCATTTACCAGAAACGCAGTTTCCCAATCTTCCTCGGCTCTATCAACATCATTATAAGCAGCACAGTTAATTAAAAAATCAGGTTTATACTCTTTTACGGTTTTATCAACTTCTTTAAAATCGGTAACATCAAGTTTGTCTTTTTTTAAAGAAAGATGATTAATTCCTTTTTCTTCCAATTCCTGAGTAAAAGCTTGTCCCAATTGCCCATCTGCTCCAGTAATCAATATTTTTACATCATTTTTCATAAATAAAATTGTTGTCTGCTTTTTCTAATAATGGCCAATCTAAATCTTTTTGCAAAATTAATGGATTTTTAATCGGCCATTTAATGTTTAATGCCGGATCGTTCCATAAAATACCGCTTTCGTCTTCCGGCGA
>Ga0265596_1001329_pt1 | contig 11740 bp, 7 predicted proteins | sample saktaG_FD_190143 | JGI IMG/M metagenome (GOLD analysis project Ga0265596, IMG submission 190143) | Saline water microbial communities from Sakinaw Lake, British Columbia, Canada - sak_2013_06_06_60m | ecosystem: Environmental > Aquatic > Non-marine Saline and Alkaline > Saline ...
TTTGCTTTTATTGTTGATTTTCCAATGTTTGAATGGAAAAAGGAGAAAAAACGATGGGGTGCCGTTCATCATCCATTTACCAGGCCTCAGAGCAAAGATATCAATAAAATCAAAAAAAATCCCGAGAAGATTTTAGCTTATCAGTATGATTTTGTTTTAAATGGTTATGAAATTGGAGGAGGGAGTTTAAGGTCTTACAAGCCGGAAATTTTAGAGGCAGTATTTGAAATTATGGGCCACAAAAAAACCGAAATTCGCCAAAAGTTTGGCCACCTATTAGAGGCCTTTGAATATGGGGTTCCGCCTCACGGCGGGATTGCTCCGGGACTTGATAGGTTTTTAGCTGTGTTATTTAATGAGCCGAACATCCGAGAGGTTATAGCTTTTCCCAAGACCGGCGATAGTCGTGATTTAATGATGGATGCCCCTTCAGAGATTTCGGAAGAACAATTAAAAGAATTAAAAATTAAAATATCTAAACCAAAAAGAGGTTTCAAATAAAACCTCTTATTATAAATAATAAATAATCACCAATTACCAAACATTTGAATATTGAAATTTGTAATATTGAAATTTGTTTGGTTGTTGTATCTTTATGAAACTTCATAAGTTTATGCGATACATAATAATATCATCAGTCGTCATATTAATGGTATGTTTTGTCTTTCCAGCACATGCTAAATCCTTAGAAGATATAGATTTACCTTCTATGCCTACTATTGACAAACCAATCAAAGATATGACAATACCGGAGCTCCAGGCCAAGACATCAGAAATATTAGCAGCAATACAGCAATTGCAAAATATCTTAGTCCAATTAACCCCTCAAGATGGTTCAGGGCAAGCAGTAGATATATCTGGAATACCGTCTAATTATACATTTGATACTAATCTTAGATATGGAACTTCTTCTAATGCAGTGAAATATCTTCAGATAGTATTAAATGTAGACCCAGACACAATAGTATCAACAACGGGATGGGGCTCACCTAGCCAGGAATCAATGTACTTTGGTTCCAAGACCAAACAGTCAGTAATCAAGTTCCAAGAGAAGTATGCTTCAGAAGTATTATCTTCATGGAACATTTCTAATGGCACTGGATATGTAGGAACATCCACCAGAAAGAAGATTAACCAACTATTAAAGCAGTATTGTTCAGATATTACTCCAGGAGAGCCACTAACATATTGTGGTGATGGAATAATCCAGACGCCTAATAGCAAAGGAATCTACGAGGTCTGTGATTCAGCTAATCTTAAAGGCCAGACATGCTATGGATTAGGATATGCATCAGGAACCTTATCTTGTTCTTCTGATTGTATAACATATAATACCGCCAATTGTGTCAGGTCTTCTGACGACGACGGCGGAGAGTGCGGAGACGGAGAATGTAATGGAAGTGAGAATTGTTCTACTTGTCCTCAAGATTGTGGGCCATGTTCTCTATTGCCCCAGGACTATATCTCTTATTGGAAGTTTGAAGGAAATACTAATGATGAAAAAGGAGTAAACAATGGAACATTGATGAGAAACGCAAGCATAGGCATTGATTCAGAAAAAGGAAATATTTTAAGTTTAGGCGGATATGGAGATTATGTTGAAGTTGCTGACAGCGGCTCTTTGGACATAGAGAGTCAGATAAGTTTATCTGTTTGGGTTAAGTTAAAAGGTTATAGCAGCTGGCCCAAAATAATCATAAAACCTTATCAAACCTATGCAGATCCCTGGGAACTTTATGCTATAGATCTTAGAGGAAGCGGAGATACTCCAAGATTTAGATTTATTTTAACTGACGGCATTCCGGGAGGAAATTCAGCAATTCTTGTTCATAACTCCACTATTTCGTTAAATCAATGGTATCATATTGTCGGAACTTATAATGGAAATACAGCAAACCTGTATATTGATGGAAACCTCATAACGAGCCAATCGGCTGATTTTGATATTGGAATAAACAATATGCCATTAGGTATTGGAGCAAGGTTGGGAATGGATGATGTTAATGGTTTAATAGACGATGTAATGATTTATAATAGAGCTTTAACTGCAGCTGAAGTTTCAAGCATCTATGATATTCAAAAGATTGAACCAACTGCTCCTGTCTTAGCTTCAATAGGCAATAAATCAATAACAGTAGACACTGCTCTTGCTTTCACCATCTCTGCTCAAGACTCTGACAATGACTCCCTTGCTTACTCAGCCACCAACCTGCCGAGCGGAGCTACTTTCAATGCCACTACTAAGACCTTTTCCTGGATTCCTTCTCAGGTAGGTAGTTATGATGTAACCTTTACTGTCTCAGATGGAGTATTAACAGACACGGAAACGATAACTATTACAGTTTCTCTTGGTGCCCAGAATTATACTTTAACAGTTGATGCTGCCAATGGAACAGTAACGAAAAATCCCAATCAAACGAGCTACGTTTCAGGAACTCAAGTTACCCTTACTGCAATGCCTGCCGCAGGATATATATTTTCAGGCTGGTCCGGCGATTTAACAGGAACAACCAACCCAGCAATCATTACAATGAACAGTAACAAGACAATTACAGCTAATTTCAGCCAGATGACCCTCTCCGTAGACCTCAAGGTATCCACTAACTCTTATGCTTGGCAGAATTCTTTAAGCGGAACAGCTCCTCTAACAGGCGTAGATTTAAGAGCAGTTGTTTCTGGAACAGCAACAGGCACTATTAATTATTCTTTTGACTGCAATAATGATGGCATTTGGGAGTCACTGGACAACCCAGAATACAAAGGAATAACCCAAACAACCAAAGAATTCACCAACGGATGCTCTTACCCTAATCCAGGCACTTACATAGCTAAAGTAAGGGTAGAGAGAAATGCGGTTATTCCTGTTCAGGATACAGTGATTATTACCGTAAACCCGGTTGCTCCTGTCTGCGGCGACGGCTCCTGCAATGGCACTGAAACCTGCTCTACTTGCCCTCAAGATTGTGGGCCATGTTTTATAGAAAACACTTATTATATTGATACAGCAAATGGAAATGATAATAACGATGGAAGTTATAATACTCCATGGAGAACAATAACTTTTGCGAAAAACGCTGTATCTTCTGGAGATACAATTATCGTAAGACCTGGAGATTATTCTTCAGAAGGGACCATTTCATTAACCAATGGAGGAGCTGCAGGCAATATGATTACTATAAAATCTGAACCAAGAAGACAGGCTGTTATTGCAAAATTAAATATAAATGCTCCTTATATCAGAATAGAGGCTTTTGAAATAACCAATGATATTGATGGAAGAGAGGGAGGGGGGATAATTATAAATAGTGATAATATTGAGATTATAGACAATTATATTCATCATATTTGGTATATGGGAATATCCTCTCCAGGAAGTAACAATGTTTACATAGCAGATAATTACATGTATCATGTTGGCTTTGGCATGGTTATTGATGGGAATGATTGGATTGTTGAAAATAATGAGATTGAAAGGTTGTTCCAATCTGTCCCTATAGCTCAAGGAGGATCTGATGCGGATTTTTCAAGATTTTTTGGAAGAAACCATATCATCAGAAATAATTATTTTCATGGAAATGTGCAAAGTGAAATAGGCGATGCGCATACTGATTGCTTCCAGACATATAATGTTGGGGGTAGTTTTGCCCATAACATAACAATAGAAAAAAACAGATGTGAAGGATTTTTTATTCAGGGAGTAATTGCCCGAACATCTACTACTGGCTATTTAACTGATATCAAGATTAGAAATAATATATTTGCAGGCAATGGAAACAATGCGTGGGGAGTAATGGGACAAAATCTCGAAGATGTTGTTATTGTAAATAATGTTATATCTAATATAAGATGGTATGGTGTTGGGCTTAATGACGCATCTGATAATGCAGTCATCATGAATAATATATTCTATAATATAGCTGGTGAAGTTTATTATAGCCAGGGGGCAAATCTCAATGGTGATTATAACATTATTTATGGAGGAGGAAGTACGCCTCACATTGGCGCTCATGATTTAGTTGGTGTAAATCCTTTGTTTGTTAATCCTGCAATCTTTGATTTCAGATTGCAGAGCAACAGCCCCGCAATTAATGCTGGAATAAACACATCTATCTATGGTGTAATTGAAGATATTGTAGGAACATTCAGACCCCAGGGAGCTGGATATGACATCGGCGCTTATGAATATGAATATACCAGGCCTTCTTGCGGAGATGGGGTTTGTGGAGCAGGGGAAAACTGTCCTGCAGACGCCGGAAACTGCGCAGATAATATTTGTTATGAGCCAACGTGTATTAATGGATGCGGTCAGACAGCTGTTATTTACGGTGGGAATGATGAATCCTGTTTGTCTCCGAATATGTGCAACGGTGCTGGAAATTGCATTGCCGGCCCTTGCGCAGGCATTACTCAATGTTCTGGTTATACTGTTCAGAATGAATGCGAAAACAATGACTGCGGTGTTACGGGAAGTTGCCAGTGGAATGCTGGGGTTTGTGAACCAGCTTCTATCCCGATAACTACATCTATTTCCCAGTTTGGAATAACCTGGACATTTTCTGGATCAGTTGAATATGGACAATTTGCAAATGGAGATTATTGGGTTGTTGGGCCTGTAACAATAATTAATATTAATCCTGCTTCTGGTAATGATGGTACGGGAAGAATTGTGAATGGCTCTATGATTAATCCTTCTCCAACATCAGGATATTTGCAGGGATATGACAGTACAATGTATGGGAGTTATGGCCCCCAGTATTACACTCCAAGCCTTAATGTTGCCCGTCCTAATGGACAGCAGCTTTCGTCAAGCAATCCTTTAACAATCCAAACTGGCTCTTTAGTTTCAACAATAGGTCTTTCACCAAGCCATGAGCTTTATGGCCGTACAGTATTACAAACAGCAGCAGTACTGACAGTACTAAGCTCACCAGTTCCTGAAGGAAGTTTCAGACCTCCTTATTCTGGAAGTGATAAAACAATAAAGTTTAATAAAAATCAGTTAGATCATTCTTCTCTTGCAAGGCTTGCTCCTGTAGCAAGCACACCAAGATTAGAACAGCAACAAGGAGATGGAATTTATGATTCTGTTGAAAGAATGTTTGAACGTCCTTGGCTTGATCATATACCTCTTTATGGAGGAATGGGACGCCAGCACCATCCTACTGATAACATGCCTAACTATGGAGGTCATTCGACAGGAGTAGGGGCAGAAGTAGGTATTGGTGCTTTAATGTTAAACCTTGATTATACTAACCAACAAAAAGAAACATTACTAATTCGTTACGTACAGACAGGAATTGATCAGTATGGAATTATTCAGGATGGAGGAAGAGAAAACTTTATAGGTGCTGGAGCTCAAACACCTGGACATAAACTTCCAATTTTATTTGCAGGAGTGATTCTTAATGATAATAATATGAGAAATATAGGAAGTGTGTCAGGAGAATATCTTTATTCTGGAAGTTATGGTCCAGGCAACCCCCCTCCAGATTATGTTCATTTTGGAGAAGATGACCAGACATTTTATGTTGCTCAGTTAGATGTGGATGTAACTCATAGTGGTTCCTGGAATCCAGATTCAAGAGATGCTCAACGAATTCCATATGATACAGGAGATATAGGGCTTCCTGAATGGGGGATAACACATGCTGTAGGACCCGGACATAGCAATAAGTATTGGGGAACTGCATACAGGACAATTGCCGGACCTTCATTCCCAGGAATGGTGCTTGCTACTCATATCATGGATATTAGGGATTTATGGAACCATGATGCTTTATTTGATTATACAGACAGATACATGGATGTGGAATCAGGATATGTTCCTACTCTTTTTGTCCGAAACATGTGGAATACTTACAGGGATAATTATGGCTGTGTCTGGACTCGCTATAATCAATCTGATATTTATTCCAATGGTCACAATCCTTGTGAGTAGCCCTGAATAAAATGAAAAAGAAATCTAAAATTTTGTTAATTTCTCTTATTTTGAGTTTGCCTTTTTGGTGGGGGATGAATATTTTGGCAAAGGATGTTGAAGATTTTTGGTTTCAGCAAAAGATAGTTAAAAACCCAGAAATATTAACTGCAGCGATAAGTCAAAAAATTTTGGAAAGGAAAATAAAAGAATTAGAGTTGGAAAAGCTGCAGGAAGAACATTTAGAAAATTTAGAAATTGAGGCGAGAGCCGCGATTTCAGTTGAGGTTGACAGCAAGGATAAGGAAAGAATTTTATTTGAAAAAAACTCTCAAAAACCCTTAGCTGTCGCTTCTTTAACTAAATTAATGACAGCTTTAATAATTTTTGACCTTGATGAAACCTACAGTTTTTCCCAAATCATCACAATAACCAAAGAGGCAGTTGAACAAGAAGGCAGTTCCAAATATGGCGATTTAGAAGTAGGGGAGAATTTATCAGTTGAAGCTCTGCTTTATACTATGTTGATTGAGTCAAGTAATGATGCTGCTTTTGCCTTATCTCAACTAATTGGACAAAAGGGGTTTGTTGATTTAATGAATCTCTATGCTAAAAATTTAGGGCTTGAAAAAACTTATTTTGTTAATCCAAATGGTCTTGAGCCGGATAATCTTCAAGAGCCAAAGAATCTTTCAACTGCCAGAGACCTTGTTAAACTTTCAAAATTTATATTAAAAAACTATCCTCAAATTTTTGAAATCACAGCTAATCAATCCTATGAAGTTTTAAAACCAGACGATTCTCTCCATCATTTTATTCCTGAAAATACTAATAAACTTTTAGGAGAAATTCCAGAGATAATCGGAGGAAAAACCGGCTGGGCCGTTGAAGCAAGCGGTTGCCTACTTTTAGTTTTAGATAATCCTGATAGTAATAAATATTATATTAATATTGTTTTAGGAGCCAAAGACCGTTTCGCAGAAATGAGAAAACTCATTGATGCACTTAAATAATATGAAATCCCTTTTGAGATAGAGATTAAGATATAACAAGTTAATTAACTTGTTATTTTATATAAATAAAAAATGGCCCCATAAGGAATTACTTATAGAGCCTTTTTATTTTAATTTATTTATGATTTTTTCTTTTGTGGCGGGACAAGAACTTTTGCAAAAGAAAGAAAAGCGTTTTCTGGAATCTGGCCATCAATTAGGTAAAGTAAATCTTTGTCTGAAATAACGAACGTTACTCTAAATTCTCCTTCAAATTTTCTCTCTTTAAGCAATGCAAGAATTTTATCAAATGGATTAGATTTATCTCTACTGTATCCATGTCTTAATATCTGTCCCATTTTTTATCTCCTTTTCCAGATATCATTTTATTTATCGGTTGTTTAAAGAACATAAATTAATCTTATAATATATTCTAAAATTTATCAATACTTTTATTGAATAAAAAAGAATAAAGTAATATAATAAGACAATGAATGAAATTACGATAAATGTTATAAAGATTTTTGTGCTTGGAGCAATGAGTTTTATTTTAGCTTTTTGGCTGACTCCGATTTTGACTCATTTTTTGTATAAACACAAACTTTGGAGAAAAGAAATTAGAACTAAGTCAATAGACAATAAAGAGCTTTTTTTCTTTAAGAAATTTCATTCTGAAAAAGAAGTTCATGTTCCAAGATTCGGAGGACTGCTTATCTGGACAAGCGTTTTAATTTTAGCTATTGTTTTTTTCTTACTGGCTAAAACAGATATCTGGTGGTTTAAAAAATTAAACTTTTTAAGCCGTTCTCAAACATGGCTGCCTCTTTTTGCCTTAATTGCAGCTTCTCTTGTAGGGCTTACGGATGATATTCTTCAGGTGTTGAAAAAGGGTAGGTATATCGGAGGAGGTTTATCTTTAAGATATAGGTTATTTTTAGTAACTTTGATTGGTTTAATTGGCGGTTGGTGGTTTTATTATAAGCTGGGCTTTCAAACAATTCATATTCCCGGAAACGGTGATTTTTTTATAGGGATTTGGTATATTCCTCTTTTTATTTTAGTAATGCTGGCAACTTACAGCGGGGGAGTAATTGATGGTTTAGACGGTTTGGCCGGAGGAGCTTTTGCTGTAATCTTCGCTGCTTTTGGAGGAATTGCTTTATTTAACGGCCAGATTGATTTAGCTGCTTTTTGCGCCGTGGTTGCCGGAGCAATTTTAGCTTTTTTATGGTTTAATATTCCGCCTGCTAGATTCTATATGGGAGAGACCGGAATACTTGGTCTTTGCTGCGCCTTAACAGTAGTTGCTTTTCTAACCGACTCTGTTTTAGTTTTGCCGATAATCGGCTTTTTGCTTGTTATTGAATCTGGTTCTGTGATTCTTCAGCTTCTTTCTAAGAAGTTTTGTCAGAAAAAAGTTTTTCTGGCAGCTCCTATTCATCATCATTTTGAAGCTAAGGGATGGCCACATTACAAAATCACAATGCGATTTTGGGTAATAGGTATTGTAATGGCCATAATCGGAGTAGCTATAAGGTTGCTTGGATAGACATTATAGCTTCAAAAATAAAAGGACAAGTGTGTTTTTTACTCTTGTCCTTGTTTTATTTGTTTGATAAATTCCTTGATTTTTTCAATTGTCCTTGTTTCTTTTTTCTTATTGCTTTTTCTAAGCATTTTTTGTATTTCTGATGTTATTTTTGGCAAAGCATACATCATCGGCAAATCTAAAAGATATCTTAAATCTTTTTCAGTTGGATCAAACTTTTTTATTTTTTTCCAAAGAGCTGTCCTTATTTTTGAGTTTGTACTTTCATCAAAGTATCTTATTAATATTTGCAACGATTTACGATTGCCAAAAAAGCCTGCATCAATTCTTCCGAAAAGTTCTTTTATTGCTTCTGGCATTTTTTCCTCGGCCAATTCAAGCAATTGATCTCCGGTGGATATATCAAACAAATCTTTCAAAAATTGAGAATTTAAATTCTTATTGTTTTCTAAAATATCTTTAGCAGCGTTAAGCATATCGTAAAAATGGGCAAAATTAAGATTATTTCTTGTTAGAAATTCTATTAATGCTCTTTTTCTTGTCAAAAAATGATCTGCCCTGAGAACAATAAGAATTAATTTTTCTGGACTTAATTTATTTTTATGTCGTCGCCAATAAATATCAAACTTATCCTTGATAGATAAACTTCTTTTATGTTTTCTGGGTTTCTCTTTTCTTTTTCTCATTATTTCCCTTTCAAAGAACTATTGAATATACTAATACATATTAAAACTTATTTTAAAATTTGTCAATTTCTGCTATAATATTAAAATGATTGGAGTTTTTGATTCTGGCGTTGGGGGATTGACCGTTGTTAAAGAGATTTTTAAATATCTCCCAGAATATCAAATAATTTATTTTGGAGATACGGCTCGGCTTCCTTATGGAATCAAAGGAGCTGATTTTGTACGGAGATATTCAGCAAAAATTACAAATTGGCTTCTTAAAAAAGAAGCTAAAATTATTGTTATTGCTTGCCATACTTCTTCTGCCTGGGCTTCAGAATCTTTAAAAAAACAATTTAAAGGAACGCCAATTTTTGAAATGATAACTCCGGGCGCCAGAGAGGTATTGAGAGCAACTAAGAATCAAAAAATTGGGATAATAGGAACACCGGGAACCATTAAAAGCGGCTCTTGGGAGAAAAAACTTTTAGAATTAGAGCCGAATTTAAAGATTTATTCAAAGCCCTGCCCTTTACTTGTGCCTTTGGTTGAGGAGGGCTGGGTGGATAAAAAAATAACTAAAGAGATAGTTAAAGAGTATTTAGAAGAATTTAAAGAAAGAGGTATAGATTCTTTGATTTTGGCTTGCACTCATTATCCAATATTGGAAAAAGCGATTAAGGAAGTAATGGGTGCAAAGATTAAAATTATTAATCCGGCAGAAAGTTTAGCAAAAGAGCTTAAATTATTTTTGAATGATAATCTCCAAATTGCCTCTAAAATCAAAAAAGGCAAAAGCCACCAATTTTTCTTTAGCGACGAACCATATAATTTGGAAAAAATAAGCAATTTTTGTCTTAATAGGAAAATCAAACCAACAATAAAAGATCCTTTTTAAGTATTATTATGAAACTTTTTAAAAACAAAAAAGTGACTATAATGGGATTGGGATTACTTGGCGGGGGAGTGGGAGTAGCTAAATTTTTTTGTCAGCAAGGAGCAGAGGTTTTAGTAACTGATTCAAAGACAAAAAGGCAGTTAAAAGAGTCAGTTGATAAGTTGAAGGGACTGTCTATTGAGTTTGTATTAGGTAAACACAGAAAAGAGGATTTTATCAATACTGACTTGGTTATTAAAAATCCCGGCGTCCCGGCTGATTCCCCTTATCTTAAAATTGCCAAAAAACATAAAATTCCCATAAAAACCGATGTCAGTATATTTTTTGATTTATGCCAAGCTCCAATTATTGGAATAACGGGAACTAAAGGAAAATCAACCACGGCTACTTTAATATATTTATTATTAAAAAAGAAATACAATAAAACTTTTTTAGCAGGCAACATCGGAATTTCACCGCTGGAGATTTTGTCAAAAATAACCGAAAAGAGCAAAGTTATTTTAGAGCTTTCCAGTTTTGAACTAGAGGATTTAAAACAAAGTCCTCATATAGCTGTTATTACTACTCTTTTTCCCGACCATCTCAATAGATATAAAAATTTTAGAGAATATATTAAGGCGAAAAAGCCGATTTTCAAGTATCAAAAGAAGAATGATATTTTTATTTTAAATTATGATAATCCTGAGGTAAAAAAACTCGCCTCAGAAGCTCCTTCCAAAGTTTTATTTTTCAGGAATTCTTGCATTTCAGCTGCTCTTGTCGTTGCCAAACTTTTTAAAATTTCCAAAAAAGATATTAAAAAAGTTCTCTCTAATTTTAAAGGTGTCCCCAACAGGCAAGAGCTAATTACTGCAAAAAAAGGAGTGAAATATATTAACGACACCACTGCTACCACTCCTCAATCGGCAATCTTAGCAATAAATACATTTAAAAAGAGATTTCCTAATTCAGGAATTATTCTTATTGCTGGTGGTTTGGATAAAAATTTGAATTATAAAAATTTAGCAGAGGAAATTAAAAGGAATGTAAGTTCTCTAATTTTATTACCTGGTACCGCTTCCAATAAAATTAAAAGGGAGCTTGGCTTCTTTAAAATAAACTGGGCGAGGTCAATGAAAGAAGCGGTAAAAAAAGCGGTAAGTTTAACTCAAAAAGGTGATATTGTTTTGCTTTCTCCTGGAGCGGCGAGTTTTACCCCGTTAGAGGTTAGAAGAACAAAGAGAAAACACAAGGCTCGTAGACCTCTAACGGGGTTTAATTTGTTTAAAAACGAATTTGACAGAGGAGAACAATTCAAGGAAGCCGTAAAAAATTTTCTAAAGAAATGAGAATTAAGAAAAAGCAAAAATTTGATTATATATTAGCTGTTGTGGTAGCCGTTTTAGTAATTTTGGGGATTTTAGTTTTAGCTAGTGTCTCCGCTGCTTTTTCTCAGGAAAAATTCGGTCGCACAACTTATTACCTTTTTCATCAGATGATTTGTGGATTAGCCCTTGGAATTATATTAGGATTTGTTGCTTTTAAGATAAAATTATCAACTTTAAAGAAATGGGCCTGGCTCTTTATTTTAATAAATCTAATCTTTATGGCTCTGGTTTTTATTCCGAGATTGGGTATTGTTGCTGGTGGAGCGCCTCGCTGGATGAATTTGGGCTTTGTTTCTTTTCAGCCTTCTGAATTTTTAAAGCTTACTTTTATTTTTTATCTTTCTGCCTGGTT
>Ga0265596_1001330_pt1 | contig 11735 bp, 9 predicted proteins | sample saktaG_FD_190143 | JGI IMG/M metagenome (GOLD analysis project Ga0265596, IMG submission 190143) | Saline water microbial communities from Sakinaw Lake, British Columbia, Canada - sak_2013_06_06_60m | ecosystem: Environmental > Aquatic > Non-marine Saline and Alkaline > Saline ...
GGAAGGGGGGATTTCCATATTTGTTTCTTCGCTGATTTTAGCCAATAGTCGCTCTCTTCTTTTCTGGGTTTCCTGAAACTCTTTTTCTTGGGTGATTCCGTCTTTAATACTTTTCTTTAATTCTTCCAAATTTTTAAAATTGCCTAATGTTTTAGCGAATTCATCGTTTAGCTCGGGGGTTTCCATTGATTGAACTTTTTTTACCTCAATCTTAAAATCAATTTTTTTGCCAGCTAATGTCTTATTATTAAAATCATCGGGGAATTTTATGGAAAAATCTTTTTTCTCTTTGGGCTTCAGGCCGTAGAGATTGTTTTCAAAATCAGGGACAAAATGTCCTTCGCCCAAGAGAAATCTATCTTGATATTTTTTGTTATTTTCAATTTGGGGGGAATTGTATTCAATTTCCAAAAAATCGTTTTTCTTTGCCTCTCTATCCAAATTTTTAAAGATTGCCCGGGATTTTCTCAAAAACTCCAATGCTTCCTCAATCTCCTTTTCATTCACAGAGACCTTTTCTTTTTCAATGGAGGAAACTATTTTTTTGTAGTCGGGAAGATTAATTTCCGGTAAGACATCAACTTCGATTTTGAAAGAGAAAGGATTCTTGAAAGCCAATTTTAGAATTTTTACTTCCGGGTGTCCTATGACTTCCAACTTTTCTTCCACAATATAATCGGAGTATTTTTTTTCAATAAATAATTTTCCAGCTTCAGTCAGAATTTTATCTTGACCAATTTCTCTTTCGGCTATTTCCAGAGGAATTTTATTCGGTCGGAATCCTGGAATTTTTAAACCTCTTGTTAAAAGAGAGCAGGCCTTGTCTAAATAAGGGGAAAATTCTTCCCATTCAAAATTAAACAAAATTTCAATTCTGGAAGAACTTATTTTTTTGGTCTCTGCTTCCATAAAATCAGATTACGATTGACATTTTATACAGTATTTTGCTTGAGGGCATACTTCCAGTCGCCTATCAGAAATCGCTTTCTTGCATTTTTCGCAAATGCCGTATTTTTTTCCTTTTATTTTTTTTATGGCTTCATTCACCTTCTTTAATTCAAGCTCTAAAGAATAGGAAACAGAAAGAAGATTCCCATATTCTTCAACTCTATCCGCTTCTTCCTCTAAATTGCCACTTCCCAACTTTGGGTATCTTGTTATCCAGTCGTGCTTAACTTTTTTATTTTTATCGGCAAAAACATTTAGCCGTTTCTCTAATTTCTTTTTTTGCTCTTGAAGCCTTTCTTTTTGTTTTTCTAAGAATTCCTTATTCATATTGGGTCAAATTCTCTATTAATTTTAACATACTTTCGCCGGAAGTGGTAAAGAAGAAGTATTTCTCTGAAAATCCATAGCAGATTCCAAAATTGGGTTGGTTGGAATCAAGATAACGAAAACTTATATCTCCCTTTTTGGCGGATTTGAATCCTTCTCCAAAATTTGTTTGTGGTCCGGATAGAACAAATATCAGTTCCTGAAAATCTTTGGCTATTGTGTTTTCCCATTCTCCCATTAAACTTTCTAATCCTTCTTTCCCTTCCTTAACTTCAGAAATAAATCCAAATCGGTTGGTGTTTTCTGAAGAATAAACAAAAATTGTTGTTGTCCCTACTTTCTCCCAAAATTCTTCAATGGTCTTAACTTGGAGGAAGTCAAAAATCTCCTTTAAATCCAAAAAACTTTTGTCTTCGGAGTTTTGAAATAAAATTTGGGAGAAATTATTTTTTTCAAAATCCTCTTTCAGAACTTCTTCAAGCGATAAGCCAATGTTATCGGAAGGGTTTTCTATTTTTATAACGGTGGTTGTCGCCACAAGAATAAGTGGGGTTGGGTTTTCTTGCTCTTTGGCCGGTTCTGTGCTCGTTGCTTCGCTTATGGGGATAGTGCTCGTTGCCTCACTTAAAGGGAGAGTGCTCGTTGCCTCTGTTTGAGGTAGATTTGGGTTTTCAGGAGATGGCTCTTTTTCTTGAATAAAGTTGTGGGTAAGAAAATAAATTCCGACGGCAATTCCCAATATCAAAACAATAACCAAAACCCGAACGAAAAGTTTTTCCCAAAAAGATGACTGTTTGACAATCGGGCGGAAAACAATTTCTTTATTTTCTTCCTTTTCTTTAATATCCAAAGAAGGAAGACCTTTCCTTTGGTTTTTTCCTGAAACCCGGGTTAGAAACTCCTCCCTTTTCTTCCTTTCTTCCGGAGAAACCTTTGTTAATTTTCTTAAAATCTCCTCCTTGGATATTGGTCCTCTCGCCTTAAATTTTTCTTCAAACACCAACTTGTCCACGGAGGCCTTAACCTCCGCTTTTACTTCCAAAGGAACTTCATCGGGTAAAGGGGCAGGAGCTTCGTCGGGTAAAGAGGCGGGCTTCTCTCTCTCTTCTTGTTGTGATTTTAATATTTCTTCGGGGATAGAAGGGGCGGAAGGCCTACTCTTTTCTATCTCTCTTTGAGAAATTATTTGCTGACCTTTTTCCTTTCCATATTTCAGGAATATATCCAATTCTTCTATTTCTTCTTTTGTTTTGTTATCTTGTTTTAGTATTTCTCTTTCTTCAATCTTTACTTTTTCTATTTTCTTTCTCAGTTCTTTAAGATTTTTTTCCAATTGCCATCTTTTTTGTTCAGTTGTTTCCCTTATTTTTTCAATTTCCCATCTCTTTTTCTCCGCTTCTTTTTCTTCTCTTAGGTTTTTACTTTCTTTCTCTTCTTGTTCAATTATTTTTTGCTTTTCCTCCAATTCTTTTTCTTCTTTTAAGACGGAGGAAATTTCCTTATTTAACTTTTCTTCTTCCTCTTCTAAGTTATTTTTTATTTCTGATAATTTCCCCCTTCTCTCGTTCAAGAAGAACAATTGTTTTTTGAGGATCACCTGCCTTTTAGCAAAGTCCACCTTTTCCAATTTCTTAAAAATAATTCTTTTCCTTTCTTCAAGTTCTTCCTTGTCTTTCGTAATAATCCTTATTTTCACATCAATATCTTTGATTTGAGATTGGATTCTTTCTATTTTCTCTCCAATGCCCCATTTCTCTTTCTCTGTTTCCCTTATCTTTTCTTCTATTTCCCATCTTTTGTTCTCAATAAGGTGTTTTTCTTCGGGATCACTTGCCTCTCTTTCTTTTGCCTCTATCTCTATTCTTCTTTTTTCCACTTTTTTCTCTTTCTCCAAAATTGGGTTAATAATTTTCTCTAATTCAATTTCTTTTTCTTGGAGATTATTTCTCTCCATATCTAAAGGTTTTTTCTTGTCGAGAATTTTTTCTATTTTTAAGTCAATTTCTTCAATTTCTCTTTTTAAATTTTTCAAAGAATTTTTAGCTGTTTCTTCTTTCTCTTTTTTAATTCTTTCTTTTTCTAATTCGGCCTCCTTTCTTTCTTTTTCTTTTCTCTCTGACTCAATCCTCTTTTCTTCGGCCTCTCTCTTTTCTCTCTCGGTTTGAATTTGTTCTTCTTTTTCTTTTTTTTCTCTAATTTTTTCTCTTTCGGATTTTGATTCGGCTTCGGCTTCAGCTTCAGCTTCAGCTTCCCTTCTTTCTTTTTCAGCCCTTTCTTCTTCGGCTTCTTTCTTTTCTCTTTCGGCTCTGATTTCTTCTTCTCTCTTTTTCTCTTCCTCGAATCTCTCTCTTTCGGTTTCGATCTCTTTCTCTCTGATTATCTTCTGCCTTTCTATTTTCTCCTTTTCTTCTTCGGCTCTTTTTCTTATTTCTTCCACAATGGCCTTATCTTTGAAATCTTCCTTAACTGATTCTTTGAAATCCTTTTTCTTTCTCAATGCCTTTAAATCTTCTTTCATTAACAAAAGTTTCCCTGCGTTTAATATCCGGGAAACCTTTTCTTCGGTAAGTTTTTGAGAGGCGTTTTCAGGAATCATAGGCGAATAAAATTAACCTAATTTCTAATTGACCACGAGTGAGCGGAGCGAACTCGTAAAAATGAGAAAGGAGTTTTCATCGCATATCCTAATATTTAAGTTTGATAATTTGAAAACAGAAATCTGTTAACAGAAAACAGAAATCGGTAGAGAAATAAGAAAGCAGAAAACAAGAAAATTCCAACTGATTTCTGATATTTGTTTCCCCTACTATTTTCTGATTTCCGACAACTGTTTTTCAATTTCTAAAAGTCGTTATTGCTTGGGATTTGGTCATTGGGATTTGATTAGATATTAGAGCAATTAGAGCAATTAGACATTTTCTTTCTTTTTTATTTTGAATCCAGCTTGTTTGGCCGAAAGATTGATTCGGTCTTGGTCGTCAATGCCGACGACTTTTACCGGAACAATGTCGCCGATTTTAACCGCGTCTTCCACTTTTTCAATTCGAGAATCGCTAAATTCAGAAATATGAACGAGGCCTTCTTGACCGGGAAGAATTTCAACCATTGCCCCGAAGCCGAAAATCCTTTTGACTTTTCCCTGAAAAATTTCGCCTATTACTACTTCTCGGGTAAGATTCTTTACCCATTCAATCGCCTTTTCTCCCATTTCTTTATCTTTGGATGTTACAAAGACCTTCCCAGAATCTTCAATATCAATAGAAACATCGCATTCTTCAATAATCTTATTAATCATCTTTCCGCCCGGGCCTATTACGGTTCCTATTTTTTCGGGGTTGATAGATAAGACATAAACTCTAGGGGCAAAGGGTGAAAGGTTTTCTCTATGAGTCGAAATAGTTTTATTTTGGGTTTTCAATATCTCCAAGCGGGCTGTTTTCGCCCTTTCCAATGTTTCCTCAATAATTTTCTTATCTATCCCCCTAATTTTAACATCCATTTGCATTGCGGTTATCCCTTTCTCCGTCCCGGCTATTTTAAAATCCATATCTCCATAGTGGTCTTCCGGCCCCTGGATGTCGGTTAGAATTTTATATTTTTTTCCTTCCTTTACCAAACCCATAGCAACCCCGGCCGCGGGTCCTTTAATCGGGACTCCACCGTCCATTAAGGCCAAGCAGGCCCCTGAAACCGAAGCCATACTTGTTGACCCGTTGGAACTTAAAATTTCACTGACGATTCTAATGGTATAGGGGAAGTCGTCTTTGTTGGGGAGTAAGGGAGAAATGGTTTTTTCAGCCAAAGCCCCATGCCCGATTTCCCTTCTGCCCGGGCTTCTTGCCGGACCTGTTTCTCCCGAAGAATAGGCGGGAAAATTATAGTGATGAAGAAACCCTTTTTTAGCGGATATTTCCATTTCATCCATAAGTTGTTCATCGCCGGGGGCTCCCAATGTTAAAACGGATAAAACCCTTGTTTTCCCTCTAGTGAAAAGACCGGAACCGTGGACTCTTGGCAGAAGACCAATATCCGTCTCTATTTTTCTGATTTCATCTAATTTTCTTCCGTCGGGCCTTTTTTCTTTGTCATCCGGCGAGTTTAAAATGGTCTCTTTAATAATTCTTTCTGTCTCTTTTTCTAAAATACTTTCAATCAAACTGATTTTATTATTCTTTTCTTCTTCCGGGTTTGAGATATTTTCCTTCATTTTTTCAAATATCTCTTCTTTGAAAGATTCTAACCCATTAGACCTTTCCTGATTGTCTTTTTGATAGATAACTTTTTCTAATTTTTCTGTTAAAAACTTTTTAACATTTTTTTCAATTTCCTTATTTTCAAAAAGAGGCGGAAGGGCACTCTTTTTTTTGCCGATTTTCTTAACCAGGTCCTTTTGGAAATCAATAATGTCTTTCAAGTAGGGGAGGGCGAAATCAAATGACTCTAAGACAATTTTTTCCTCAACTTCTTTCCCTTGGAATTCAATCATATTGACTAAAATCTCTCCTTTTTCTTCTATCCCTGAAATAATAATTTCAAAATCGCTATTCTCCCTTTCTTCGTATGTCGGGTTTAATACCAAGTTGCCGGCTATTTTCGCCACCCTAACAGCTCCAATTGGTCCTTGCCAAGGAATATCGGAAATCGAAAGAGCAATAGATGTCCCGATTAAGGCGGGGATTATCGGGCCGTTTTTACTATCCCAACTCAAACAGCTTGATGTAATTTGAATTTCTTTTTTAAGTTCCTTAGGAAAAAGGGGGCGGATAGTTCGGTCAATCATTCGGGAGTTTAAAACGGCCTTGGTGGACGGCCGTCCTTCTCTTCGGATAAATCGAGAACCCAATATCTTCCCGGCAGCATAAAATTTTTCTTCGTAATTACAAGTTAGGGGGAAGAAATTTAAATCACTTCTTTCTTTGCCTTGTTGGGAAACACAGAGAAGAGATGTCTCTCCCATTCTAATTAAACAACAACCCGACGCTTGGTCGGCTAATTTTTCAGTTTGAACATCTATTTCGTTTTTATCTATTTTTAATTTAAAATTCATAATGAATATAATGTTTAATGCTTTGACTTAAATCCAAATATCAAAATCCAAATGTCAATTCAAATCCAAAGCTCAAATGTTGAAAAGCAAGTCCACAAAGTGGACGAGCCGAAATGATAGCAGAACTGTCATTGAGCGTTTCGCAAACTCGTTTTAGATTTTAGGGTTTGACATTGATTTGTAATTTGAAATTTGGATTTTGGATTTAAAAAACAGTTAAGTCAACTTTATTCAGGTTGAGAAATTGGTTAAAAATTTGATATTTAATCACTTTCCCAACAAGAATGTCTTTGGTTTCTCTCCTATGTCGGTGAATTCGTCAACCGCCTCTCTCAATTTGGAGGAAGTGGTTTTTTCAAAAGCTATGGCTTCAATTCTTTTTCCTTGGTTTTTTAAATAATCAACTAAGGGGACAAAGTCGCCGTCTCCGGAACAGAGAATGACGGCATCGACACTGTTAGATGCCCGAACAGCGTCAATCACTAATCCGACATCCCAATCGGCTTTTTTCTCGCCTCCATAAAACTCTTGGAGGTCTTTTACTCTTGTTTCTATACCTAAACTCGTGAGGGCCTTAAAAAATGGTTTTTCTTCGCCAGTTTTTGTCCTGACAACATAGGCAAAAGCCCGAACGAGTTTTCGGCCGGAAACCGCTTTTTTAAGAATTTCTTGGAAGTTAACCTTAGTGGAATAAAGATTTCGAGCTGAATAATAAAGATTTTGGACATCAATCAGGACGATTACTCTTTGTTCTTTATGTTTAGGAAGCATGATGAATATAATTTCTAATTTCTAATTATTTTAATGTCTAATAAAATCCCAATAACCAAATCCCAAATACCAAATCCCAATCAATTCTTAAATCTCAAAAGATTAAATTGAGCATTGGGGCTTGGGTTTTGATTAGAAATTAGGTTAATTTTATTTCTTTTCTTTTAGTCCTACCTTTTTCACAATACTATTATATCTTTTTTTATCTTTTCTCTCTAAGTATTTTAAAAGACGCTTTCTCTTAACAACCATCTTCAAAAGTCCTGTCCTACTATGAGTATCTTTCGAGTGCTTTTTAAGATGAGAGAGAAGTTTTTGGATATTCTCCGAAAGTAGAGATATTTGGACTTCAGGCGAACCACTGTCGGTCTCGTGAATTTGGCTCTTTTTTATTAATTCTTCTTTTTCTTTTGTTTTAAGCATAATGAATATAATGTCTAATTATCCTAATTGATTTAATATCTAATTAATGTCTAATGCCTAATTAGATTTAAAACTCTAAACTCTAAATCCTAAATAAATTTTAATCTTAAATATTTAAAAAATATTATTTAAGGCGATGAGAGATTACTCTCATTTTGACCTTCGTTTTCGCTTTGCGAAAACTCGGCTTTTGAATTTTGGACATTTGGATTTAGATATTGTTTAGGATTTAGAAATTAGGATTTAGGATTTATGGCTTGATTGGGATTTCATTAGTCATTAGAAATTAGATTAATTAGGTCAATTCTATCTCTGTGCCCCGTGAGGGATTCGAACCCCCGACCTTGAAGTTAAGAGCTTCCTGCTCTACCGGCTGAGCTAACGGGGCTATTATTTCACAAACACTTACCCATTAAGGTATCGCTATCGGACAATCTATTATGAAAAAGCCCTGTCCCCAGGAAGATAAACCGGCCCATTCGGTGGCACCAAGAATATTAAGAAAGATTCCGACAAGCATATAAGAACCGTAAATCAAAAACAATCCAATGACTACTCCGATTAAAACTTTTTTACCCTTCGTTATAAGTTCCGGTTTCCCTCCGCCGAAATAATACATCACTCCTCCAATGACCAACATTAGAACGGCTAAATAAGGGACAATGTTAACCAAGATATAACCGATTATCCCATTTAACATCACAAAGAAATGACAAAAGGTGCAAGGAACTCCGTATCCGCTATTGACCGAACTTCCGCCATCGCATCTTCCATTATTAACAGTTGCTCCTTCCCAACAGGGTTTTTTAACTCCACAAGGGACGAATCCTTCGTAACAAACACTAATCGAATTCGATAATTCGCCAGTATCAACTTTACCATTTTCGTTGTCATCTTTATATCCGCTATAAATTCCCGCTACTGCTTGAGAAGTTAAGGGGAAGATTATCCCGCCGAGAACAAATATTAAAACCAAGATAGTTATTTTTTTGGGCATTAGGTTATTATAGCAAAATTTTAATAAAAACGAAACAATTTTGAAAAACTATCCATAACAAGAATATCAAGAATGTTTCATTTTATTAAGATTAACCCATTTTTTAAAAATTTACAACACTAAATTTTTATTCAGAAGAAAGTAAATATTTATTAAACTATCAGAGTTCAACTTTAATAGTTTTCTCCAATTTACTTTTCAATTTTTTAAAACTTCATATTATTAAATGAAAAACCGGCGTCTTATCAATAGTTGATAACACCGGCTTTTTCAATTTTTTCTCTCTCAAATCAATATCCTTTATCTTTCACACAGAAATCTACATTCTTAACGGTCTGTCCCTTCTTCAAACTCACATAGTTTTTTTCGGGGTCAAAGTAGGAATGAGTATAAACGTCCCTACAAAACAGGACGTATTCTCCCGGTGTTAAACTAGCGAAACGGTATTTCCCGTTTTCATCAGTTCTTTTTGTTTTTCCTAAATCCATTTTGCCTTCCCACGGAGAGGGGCAGGGACCATTATCAAGGTTCCAAAGAAAAACCGTAAGACGAGAAACCGGTTTTTCGTTGGAAAAATCATAATATACCCTCCCCGAAATCGTCCCTAGGTCGCTACCAGGGGATAGAATATCTTGAATATCACATCTGAACAGAAAAAGAATGGTAAGAGAGAGAAAAAATAGAGCGACGATCTTTTTCATATCGCCCTCCTTTCTTTTCTTTTGTTTTTAAGGATTCCAGCTTTAATATTACCAAAAATAAACCGATTTGTCAACCCCTAAAACGATATAATCTTAGATTTAGTGTAATTTAAAAAGAGCGGCTAAAGTTTTTAGCGCGCCCTTATTTTTTCGACATTATTATCAACAAGATTACCAACGAGACACGGATTTACTGTTAAAACCTTGTCAATTTTTTTATTTTTCTTCTTTAATTTAAAATTTTGAAAATTTTGGATTGCTTTTTTAGTTTTTCACCTTTCGTTTTTAATTTTTTATTCTTATTTCCCTTTTTTATTTAGGTTCGTTTTGGGACGATCGTCCCAAAACGAACCTAAACATATCTATCCTATTTTTGAAGTAATTCATAATAAAAAAGTGAAAGAGGTTCTTTTTATTGTTGTTTTACTCTATTTAACTTACTTTTTTAATTATTTATCGTTTTTAATTTTTCTGGTGCCCTTGCCAGGACTCGAACCTGGAACGCGAAGTTCGAAGCTTCGTATGATATCCATTTCACTACAAGGGCTACACTAAATTCTACTAAAAAAATTGAAAAAAATCAAATTTTGTAATACTATACAGATATACGAATTTTATATCGATAATATTGATTGCTGTATCTGTAATTTGTAGATTAGCATTATATCTCTAATCCGCATAATGTTTATGGAAATTCCAAATGAAATAAAGAATATTATAAGCAAATTGAAGAAAAATAATTTTGAGGCCTACATCGTTGGAGGTTGTGTTCGGGATATAATGAGAGACATTGAACCCCAGGATTGGGATATTACTACTAACGCCAAGCCGGAGGAAATTGGAAAGATATTCCCCAAAAATTTTTCCGATAATAAATTCGGGACAGTAACGGTCTTAACCGACTCCTTAAAAAAAGAATTGGAAAAGGTGGAAATAACGCCTTATCGGGTTGACGAAAAATATACGGACAAGAGACACCCTGATAAGATTAGATGGGTTGAAACGATTGGGGAGGATTTAGCTCGCCGGGACTTTACTATCAACGCAATAGCGATGGAAATTCAAAATGCAAAAATAAAAAATCAAAATGAAAAACTAAAATTCAAAATTATTGATTTGTTTGAAGGAAGAGAGGATTTAAAAAATAAAATCATCCGAGTAGTGGGCAAAGCAGAAGATAGATTTTCCGAAGACGCCTTGAGAATGTTGAGAGGGGTAAGATTTTCGGTCACTTTAAGCCCAAAAATTTGGCGTTTAGAGAAAAACACGGAAGAAGCCATCAAAGAAAATGCTTATCTTTTACAATTTATTTCCAAAGAAAGAATCAGGGACGAGATAATGAAAATTATTATGTCTGAAAATGGAGCTCGGGGGATTGAAATATTAAGAAGATTGGGACTTTTGAAGTATATTATTCCTGAATTAGAAGAAGGATTTGCCGTTGACCAAAATAAGCATCATATTTACCAGATTTATCAGCATAATTTATTAAGTTTGAATTATAGTTGTCGGAAAAAATTTTCTAAATATGTCAGATTGGCTACTCTTTTGCATGATATTGGCAAACCGAGAACAAAGGCGGGCGAAGGGGTTGATTCAACTTTTTATAACCATGAAATTGTCGGAGCCCAAATGACATACCAGATTTTAAGCAGATTGAAGTTTCCTAAAAAAGAGATTGATAAAGTCGTGAAATTAGTTCGCCATCATCTTTTTTATTATAATGTCGGAGAGGTGGGAGATTCTTCGGTTAGGCGTCTTTTGAGAAAAACCGGGTCGGAGAATATAGATGAACTTTTAGAAGTGAGGCAATCAGATAGAATTGGCTCAGGTGTCCCCAAAGCGGAACCCTACAAATTAAGGCATTTAAGATATTTATTTGAAAAGGTGTCCCAAGACCCTATTTCTGTTAGGACATTAAAGATGTCCGGCAACGATATAATGGATGTTTTACAAATCAAGCCCGGACAGAAGATAGGACAGATTTTGGACTGCTTATTGGGACAAGTGTTGGAAGAACCAAGCAAAAATGATAGGACATACTTAGGAAAAGAAATTGAAAGGTTAGGACATTTGTCCGATAAAGAACTTGATGTCCTAACAAAATCAGCTCGGGAATACATAGATAAGATAGAAACGAAAAAAGACGAAATGACCAAGAAAAAATATTGGGTAGGGTAATAAAATGTCTAATTGCCCTAATTGTTCTAATGTCTAATAAAATCCCAATGACCAAATCCCAAATCCCAAATCCCAATCAAACCCTAAATCCTAATTTCTAAATCCTAAACAAATCCCAATGACCAAATACCAAAATCCAAATTACTTTATAAATCCAAAATCCAAATTTCAAATGACAAATCAAGCCCAAAATCCAAAACCCAAAACGAATTTACGAAACGCTCAATGACAGTTCTGCTATCATTTCGGCTCATCCACTTCGTGGACTTGCAGGCGATGAAAGATTACTTTCATCTTAGCTCGTCCACTTCGTGGACTTGCAGGCGATGAAAGATTACTT
>Ga0265596_1001334_pt1 | contig 11698 bp, 12 predicted proteins | sample saktaG_FD_190143 | JGI IMG/M metagenome (GOLD analysis project Ga0265596, IMG submission 190143) | Saline water microbial communities from Sakinaw Lake, British Columbia, Canada - sak_2013_06_06_60m | ecosystem: Environmental > Aquatic > Non-marine Saline and Alkaline > Saline ...
TATTGCTATCACAATAAATGCACTTTCTTCCCAAATAATACCTGTCTGACAATATCTTTCTCATTACTATCGTCGTAGTTTCGCTTAATTATAAGCTTTATTGGTCCGTTTTTGCATCAATCACCATTTTTATTATTAAAACATGAAAAAACTAGTTGAAGACCCTGAAATATCTAATTTAATAAAAAAAGAACTAATAAGACAAAAAGAAGTTCTTAATATGATTCCTTCTGAAAATTATGCATCACAAGCAGTTCTTCAAGCTTGTGGTTCTGTTTTAATGAATAAATATTCAGAAGGTTATCCTTATAAAAGATATTATCAAGGACAAGAAAATATTGATGAAATTGAAACAATAGCTATTGAAAGAGCAAAAAAATTATTTAATGTTGAACATGTAAATATCCAGCCTTATTCAGGAAGTCCTGCAAATTTTGCAGTTTATATGGCAGTTTGTGAACCAGGAGATCATGTTACTGGTTGGAGTTTGCTTGATGGAGGACATTTAACCCATGGATGGAAAGTTAGTTGCACTTCTAGAGTTTTTAATTGTGTTCAATATCATGTTACTGATGATGGGTTTGTTGATTTTGAAGAAGTTAGAAAAATAGCATTAGAGCATAAACCAAAACTTATGTGGTTCGGAGCAACAGCATATCCAAGAGAGTTTGAATTTAGAGAATTTGCAAAAATTGCAGATGAAGTAGGAGCTTATTTTGCTGCAGATATTGCACATATTGCAGGATTAGTTGCAGGAGGTGCTCATCCTAGTCCAGTTCCTTATGCTCATATTATAACAACAACAACTCATAAAACTTTAAGAGGTCCAAGAGGAGGAATGATTATGATTACAAAAAAAGGAATAGAAAAAGATCCTGAACTTCCTAAAAAAATTGACAGAGCTGTTTTTCCAGGTTTGCAAGGAGGACCTCACCAACATACAATATCAGGAATTGCAGTTGCTTTAAAAGAAGCAATGCAACCAGAATTTAAAGACTATGCTCAACAGATTGTAAGAAATGCAAAAACCCTCGCACAAACACTTATGGACAATCAAATAAAACTAGTGAGTAATGGAACAGACACTCATTTAATTTTAATTGATTTAACTCCCTTTGGTGTTGGCTTAGGAAAACCAATTGCAGTTGCATTAGAAAAAGCAGGTATTTGTGTTAATGCAAATTCTATTCCAAAAGATCCTTCAACACCTTTTAGACCTTCAGGAATCCGTTTAGGAACACCTATCTTAACAACAAGAGGAATGAAACAACCAGAAATGGAATTAATAGGACAATGGATTTCACAAATAATTAAAACCCCAGAAGATGAAGATTTACAAAAATCAATCAATCATAAAGTTAAAAAACTTTGTTCAGAGTTTTTGGTTTATGAGGAGTTGTGAAAATTCTCAGGATATGTTGTTTCTTTTTAGAAGTAACAAATAGAAAAGTTTATAAAGGGTATTTATTATAATAATTAAAATGGAAAGAGAACAATTTTTAAGTAGAAAAAATTAATATATATGCTGGTAGTTATGGTCCTGTGAATTTATCTCCAACTCAGGAAACTGAGGAACTTCCATCTCAATCTACAGAAATTGAAGTTCCTGGAAAACTTAGCTCTCTTGATAATTTACTTATAGCCTTGCCTGAAAGATCAATCATTGAGGACCATTGTGCAGTAATTCAAGAACAAGGTGATAAAACAGAACTTTTTACAACTTTTCCTAATTCTTTTTTAGATTCTTTAATATCTCAATATACAATGAATATTTCTACTCAAGGTAATACTCAAGGTATAAAAGGTACAATTAAGAGAGTAAAATATGATCCTTCAAATACTTTAAAAGTTTATCCAAGTGCTTTAGATTTTGTTTTACAACCTGGTGAATGGAGAGTATATGGTCCTGGAAGAACACATGGTCCTTCACATACCCAACCTAAAAATTTTTTTTACCTTGAAATAACTCCTGAAGGAAAAGCATTTGTAAAAGAAGGAAATGAATTGTCTTGCGAAAATCAAGACAACCTTGATTTAAGAACAATGGTTCTTTCTGCCGCAGCTTTAAATGTAATATATGATAAAGCTGAAAAAGAAGAAGAACAAAGAAGATTAAATAGGGGAAATCTTTATGACCTGGATAAAACAATGGAAAAGATAATAGCTCCAGAAGATAATCTTCCATTTAGTATATACACACCCGGAATTAATACAAACTTTGGTATAACTGCACATATGTTGAATGGTATGAGGGAAAGATGTTTCAGAAGATTAATTGGGAATACTCAATAAAACCTCCAAACCCACAAAACCTTATAAACCTCCTTTTTCTAAATTTTTAATGATAGCATTTAATCAACCTCAAAGAATTAAACAATGCCCATTAGAAAAAAAATTATCTGAAAATGCTCCTTTTATTGAAAAATTTCTTGAAAAATATAATGTTGGATTAGTTGCAGTAACAACAACTAATGAAAATGGTTTTTTTCAACTTGCTTATGAATTCACAGATGAACAAGGATGTTATACAATTGATGGAATAAAAAGAAGTTTGGAGGAAGAGGAATAACTCCTAACTCAAACTTATCAACCCTTTCAAATTCTCAAAAGCATAATCAGGATTTTCAGCTCTTAATCTTTCTTCATCATGATATCCAGTAAAAACACAAGCACTTTGAACACCTGCTTGTTTAACAGCTTGAATATCATAAATTGTATTTCCAGTATACAGAGTCTTATTTTTATTTATTCCAAATGCATCACAAGTTCTTTCCAATCCTCCAACTTTATCAACAACCCCTCCTAAAATAAATTCAAAATAATCATCAATTTCATAATCTTTCATTTCTTGTTTTAAGTTTTCTTCAGGATGTGCACTTAGTACACTTAATCTTTTTTCTTGCAACTTTAGAAATTCTAAAACATCTGGAACCTCAGAATACATTTTAGGAGGCATACTTGGAGATATCTCATTAAAATATTCTTTATATTGCTTGGTTAATTTCCCAGGATTTCCATAAATTCCATGGTCATTTAAAAATTCTACAACAGTTAATCTTGTTCTTTTTTTCCATTCTTCAAAATCAATTCTCTCTTTTCCATAATATTCAAGCAACTTTATATTTGCTTCATAAACAGGCCTTCTATCATCACTTATTACTCCACTCCAATCAAAAACAAAAAGTTCTGCCATCTTATCTCAATAATCAACTCCCCCATCAACACCTTTAGCTAAATTCTTTCCAGCAATTCTTGCCTGCTCACGAGCACGGCAGATTTTATTACCAGGATCAGAATAATCAATAAACCCATGAGTTAATTTTGTCCAAGGTTCTCGTTGATTTAACTGCTTAGCCATTTCCATTGTCATTGCTCTATAACTAGGATGTCCAGCAGGTTGAGTCCTTAATTCAGACAAATGCTGAAATTCACGAAGATTCATTCCCATTACAAATCTTATTCTATGATTAAATAAAGTTACATATTGAGCAGCAACATCCCCAATCCCACCAACTCTTTCTTTAACTAATTTATTAAGTTCTTCTATTTCTTTAACAACTTCTAAAACCCTATTTTCAAAACCAACTTCAATAACTTCGGGAGGCATAACAAAACCAAGCTCTGTTGAAAGCAACTGCCTTTGCTGTGTAACCATTCTATGTCTTTGCAAATCCCTATACTCAGCAAAACAACCTAATAAATCAAAAGTAATTGCATAACCATTTTCCAAACCCCTAGGAGTTCTGTCACGACGACTCTCTCTTTCACCAACATATTCTTTCAAAATATCTAATTTTTTTTCATAACTTAATTCCTTAACCTCTTGCAAAATTTGCTCATAAGAAATATTTGCATAAGAATACAAAATTCCAGTTATTATCTCATCAAAATATCCTGCTCTTGAAACCAACATAACTTTATCATCTTTAGGAACAATTTCAGAAAACAAACTCCTAACAATCTCCCTCATTTTTTTATTTCTATTTCTAAATCTATCTGTTTCAAAATTTCTTTTAATAAAAGTTGGAATAACTTTATTTAATTCTTTTTCAATTGCATAACCTCTTTCTTTTTCTTCTTTTAATTCAGAAGCTTTCAAAGCATTAATTAAATTAGTAAAAAATCTTCCATTGCCAAAAATTCCTAATTGAGATAAAGTAGAAGAAGGCAAAACACAACGACCAACATCTAAAGCAGCACATCGAATAGTAAAACCATAAGCATTTTTAAAAGCCCTTTCCTCATTCTCATTAACAAGCTCATGTTTCTTAACTTTCTTTTTTTCACCATCCCTATCAATCTCAATTTCAAATTCATTTTCAGAAAATTGTTCTTTAAAATAATCCTGTAATTTAACAATTAATTCAGAATAAATCTCAAAAGCCTTGTCATTCACTTTTTCATATTCATACAACAAACCAGCTTCAATAATCTCCTTAGGTCTAAGATATTTATATTTATTATTTTTATCTTTTTGATCATATTTAACATAACGAGTAGATTGTTCAATAGGCGAACCTCCAATTCTCCTATCTTCAATTGTTTTTATTAAAATCATAGAAGCATTTTCAATTCCTAAATGAACACCTTCTAATTCTCCAATAGACTCATCTCCAAATGCATTTAAAATTCTGTCCATTAACTCTGTCCCTTTTTCTTGACAAGGTTCACCATCTTCATCTAAAAATTCATTAATAAGAGTTAATTGCATTCCTGTTAAAGCTCTTGAATAACGAGCCAAAGCACCCCCTGTCAACTCAGAAGGAAGATTATGAATAACAAAATTATCCCTCCCAATATTAGTAAAATATTTTTTCAATTTTTCTTTAATCTCATCAGGAACTTCATCTATTGATTTATACTTCAAACCTTTTTTCAAAATAATTTTTTCAAAATTATTTATAATTTCTTTAAAAACTTCTCCCTCTGTTTGCTCTCCATTAATAATTATGATTTTTTCATCTTTAAGAATTTCTTTAGCTTTATAATAATTTTGCTTCAGTCTATTTATAAATTCAGTATTTTCTTCAAACTTATGCATATCTCTATTTTCTTTTTCCATTCTTCTAATACACTCTTCAGCACAAACATCTACAACAAAAGTGATATCAGGAACAGGCAATTCATCATGCCTTTTTATTAAATCTTGCATATCCAAACCTTGCGCAGTTTGATAACCAATAGTTGATAACTTATACCTATCACTAACAACAATATTTCCTTTTTCTAAATTAGGAATAATAATCTCATTAACTTGTTTTTTCCTATCTTCAATATAAAGCTCAGCAATTTTATTAGCTTGTGAAAAAGGATCATCATCTTGTCTAATAATCTTTCTAACATTTGTATCTTTGTAAGGATTTCTTGTCAAAACAACATGATTATATTTATTTAAATCAAATAAATACTCAACAAATTTTTTTAATTGAGTCGACTTCCCACTTCCATCCATTCCTTCAAATGCAATAAACAATCCTTTCTCTATTTTCTTTTCACTTTCTAAATTTTTTTTCACTATCTCATAAACTTCTTTATGAATATCCTCAATATTTTTTAAAGAATCAATACCATCAGGAACACATTTTATAGTTTTCCAATTATATTTTTTTGCAAGTTGTAAATAAGTTTCTTCAGCCCTTCTCAAATGACCAAAATTTGTTTCATGTCCATCTAGATTAACTTCTCCCTGGTCTCTTTCCTCTCTTAATTTAAAACTAGTTTCAGTAGGCATATGCAAAAAAATAACTAAATCCTCTTTTGGAAGTTCTAGCATACCTAATTCTAAATTTTCCAGCCAATCAAACATCTTCTCTCTTTCTTCCTCTCCTTTAATCTTCCCTCCCTGATGAGCCATATTTGATTGATAATATCTATCACTAATTACATTAATTCCTAAATCAAGTAATTTTTTTATTGCCTTAATAGAATCTCTTCTATCAGCAGCATAATATAAAGAAGCAACTTTAGGATCTACTTTATCAGGATCTTCAAACCATGAACCCTTTTCAACTCTCTGCCCTTTTCCTAAATAACAATCTCCAACAATATCTCCAGTCGCTGTCCCATATTTTGGAAATCCTATAAACTCGCAATCAACCCCTTCTTTTTTCAATCTCTCAACAATAAACTTTGCCTGCGTCTCTTTACCAGAACCATCAGTTCCCTCAATAACAATTAATTTTCCTCTTTTATCCATAACCATTTTTATAAACACTCTTTATAAATTATTATTGTCTTTTAAAAACTATTTTAGAGTATATATTTATAGATTTTTATAATGCTCCTATTTGAGATAAAATCTCTTTATCATAAGGGCTTGAAGTATACAAACTATTAAGAAAGTTCCTTGCTTTTTTTAATTTGTGGATGGTTAGAGAAAAAATAAAATAGATCTCATCAGAAAAAATTAATTTAGAAAGGTTTTTAAACCCAAATATATGCTTTGTATTATATCCTTTGGGAAAAAGAGTTCTTGATAAATTATTAAAATGAAATTCAAAAAAACATTAGCAAGTTTAGTATTATCAGTTGCTTGTTTATTTGGTGGTAGCACTGAAGCAGGAACACTTTTATATGATAATTTTAGTTCAGAAACTTTGAATACTCAGAGATGGGAAGAAAGATTAACAGCAAGAACAAGTCCTGCCGTAAGTATTGATGAACATTATTTAGATACAATAAATCAAAACTATCATACTGCTCAATTATCTCAAGCTAGTAACGGCGGTGGAATTGAGCTTAAATCGTTACAGAATCTTCAAGCAGGAGATATTTTGGAGTTCGATGTAAATTATGTTTCTGGAAATGGTAATCATTGGAGTGCAATATTCTGGGATGATTCTTCAAACTGGAGTCATGGAATTAGTGCGATAGGACATTGGAATGAAGTAGATTCACATGGCGGAGAATTTGGATCGTATCATTTTAAAGGTGTTTATGGAGATGATAAATTAGATTTTGAACTAACTACTCCTATTGGTTCTATTCAAACATATACTTATTACACAAATGTTATTGACCCTTATACTTTTTCTATTGTAACGAAAACAGGGCATAATGGAACTTGCCATTTTGATTACGATAATTTTACTATTTCCCAAATCCCAGAACCTTCAACTCTTTCTTTATTAGCAATTGGCAGTTTAGTGGGTGCAGGGGCTTATGCATTAAGGAGAAGAAAGAATTTGAATAACTCAATTTCTACTTAATTAAATAAAAAATTAATTTGTGAAAAATGGCAAAAGAAACAAAAACTATTGGAGTAAAGATTATTTGTGCATGGATGTTTTCAATATTATTTATAGTTGGAGGTATTGGAATATTAATTGATTCTTTTATTTCAGGATTTTTAACACTAATTGCAGGTATATTAATCCTACCACCTTTTAGTAAAATGTTAGAAGAAAAAGCTAATTTGAAGATAACTACATGGTTAAAAATAATAATTATTTTTGTTTTATTAATGATTGCAGGAATTTTCATTCCTTCTGATGATGTGATTAATGATAACCAAAGCAGTGGTTTAAGATTAGAAGGTGATTCAAATTCTCAAGACAATCAACAATTAATAGAAGATTCAAGTTCTCAGATTAAAGAATGTGTTCCAAATTGGCAATGTTCTTCTTGGCCAGATTGTAGTTCTATAGGACAACAAAAAAGAACCTGCTTAGATAGTAATGATTGTGATGTTTTAACTAATAAACCAAAAGAGTCACAATCATGTAATATTCCTGTTTCAAAATCATGGCATGAAATAAAAACTTTTAGTGGGACAGGATATAAAACTACAGATACATTTGTAATAACTGGTAGTAAATTTAAACTTACATATGCAGTTGAAGAGGCTAATGAGTGGTCTATGCTTTCTTTCTTTGTTTATCCAGAAGGAGAAACCACAATTTATATAGATTCTATTTCAACAACTATTGGTTTTTCTGGAACAGACGATTCAATTTCTTATGCAGGTGCTGGAACTTATTATTTAGATGTTATATCTGCTAATTTAGAAAGTTGGGAAATTGAAGTAGAAGATTACTACTAATTACATTAAGAATTAACATAATATTCCCAATACATCTTTTATATTTTCACATCACACACTCAACTCCCCATCCTGCACATAACCCAACCCTTTCTTCAAAGCAATCTCAGCCTTAGCCAACTCTCCCCCAATATCCAAAGCATGGCTCATCTCTGAAATAATCTTTTTCTCAGAAATCTTTTTATAACCCTCAACAGCACTTGAAACAAAAAACTCTTCTAATTTCTTGCCTTTAACATCCAAGTGAGTTATCTTAACTTTTCCTTCTTCTATTTCAATTAAAACATTTCCTCTTGGGTCAGGACATTTTTTTAAACTAACAGAATTTTCTTTTAAAATTTCCAAAGCTTTTTCCCAATCTTGTTCATAAATATGAGCACTATTTGAAACAATCACTAAATCACCAACCTCAACTCCTAATCTATTTGCAATTTCATACTGGACAGCTCTTAAAGCCAGTGCATTTTCAGGCCATGCTCCAAACATATCATTACTTCTAAAATAAGCAGTTAGATTTAATTTATCTTGAACTAAAGCTTGAATCAAATCTAAACAAGGACTATTTGGATTATCATGATCTTTCTCAACATCCCATATTACAGCAACAGCTCTTCTTGAATAAATAGCTTTTTTTAATTCTTTAACAATTGAATCAATCTGATTCACTCCTTTAAAATCCCTTAATTTCGACCCATAAGTATAACTCACATCTCCAACACCCTGAGTATCTAATAACTGAGGAAGATATTTTCTTAAATGCTCTTCATTAAATTGAAAATAATCTTCCCATTTAATATTATAAGGATTCTCATCACTAATCACACTAACTAAACAAGTTACTTCTTTTTGATTATCAGCATACTGAGTTTTCTTCACATAACCAAATTTCATAATAGTCTGCAAAATCTCTAACCACACATCACCAACCTTGCCTCCCCTAATTACAAATCCTGTTTTTTCACTAGAATAAACTTCAGGAGGTTTAGCAAAACTTTTTTTATAAATTTCAGGCTCTCCCCAAGGTTTTTTATTTTCCAACTCTCTCAAAAATCCATCAAGTAATTTATAATCTCTAATCTCCCTCTTATCAATAATCTCAACATTTTCCCTAAATCTTTCAATAGCTTCTAAAGGTATCTCAGATTCAATTTCAGTTTCAAAACCAATAATCTTCCCATTCTCATCAACTCCCTTTCTCTTCAAAGCAATTAATATATCTCCAACATTTCCAATATCAACACCACATAAAACAATTCTATGAATCTTTTTATTAGCAAGACAATTTCTTATAATAAGATTAACACCTTCTTGATTACTATAACACTGCCCAGCAATATGATAATTTTCAGAACTTAATTCTCTTAAAATCTTTTCTTTTGGAGTCCATAAAGTGCACAGCCCAGTACTGCTTTCAGGATTCCCAAATCCTAAAAGCTCTTTTTTAGAGAACTTGCTTTTATCCATAAAAAATAAATCTTTTTATAATTTATAAAGAAAGTTGTAAAGGAGGATATAGTTGAAAAATAAAAATTAGAGTTTGTTTATTTTTCAATATATATATATATATATATTAAATGGGAATAATATTTGAATATATAAATCATAGGTTAATTTTATGACAGTAAGATTTAAATTATAAAAAGATATGCCTAGAGGTTTTAAAGAAAATCCAAAATATCCTGAATTACCTGCTATTCTAAATTACCTAAGAGAATATGATGGGCAAGAATTTGAAAGTACTGAAGCATTTCAATCCCAGGTTTTAAATGGATTTTTAGAATATTTAAATGAACAAGAAGTTCCAAAAGGATCAGACCCTAAATTAAGAAAAGGATTAGAAGCTAAGGAACTTGATGATCCATTTTCTCCTAGTTCCGGAGACCGTTGGGATTATTCTGTACATACTCCTGCGACTAATTATCCTGGAGTATGTGTTTTTGGTGGTATTGAAGTATTAGATGCAAAATAACTCCCTTCTATTTATTTCTTATAGTTAAAAATTAATAAAATTTTCCTAAGAAAATTTCACTCTCACCTAAACTTTACTATTATTTTCATAAACAATCTCTTAATTGATTATCTAGAAACAGTCCAGCCTTCATCACCTAATTCATCTAAATCAGGAATCTCTGGAGGCTCTGGCATATCTGTAATTATTACTTCTCCAGCCTTAACTTCTAGTCTTCCAATATTTCTTATTTCTCTACCCTGCATTTCCCTAGCATATCCTATAAGTTCTGCATAAACTTCTTTATGAAAATCAGTATACTCAGGAAATAATTCATCATGCATAAAATCTCTTGCTACTACAACTTCCCTTTCTCGCCTATGATATGCTAACCTTGAAAGTTCAATTAATTCACTTGCAATATCATCTGAAAATCCTTTTTGATAAGTTTCAACTGAATCATCTAATCTTCCAAATAATACTTCGTAATATCTAACTGCATCTCTTGGCATTTTTTCTTCTTCTGGAAAATTATCAACAATTTTTTGAGTTAAATCTTTACTAAGTCTAAATTCTTTCTCAGTTTCATTTGAATCTTCATCATTACTCATTTTAATTTTATCAGAACCTTATTTATATATATTTCTATACTTAGGATAATATAATATGCCCCCGACAGGATTTGAACCTGCGACACCCAGCTTAAAAGATTAAGTGTTACAAGTGTTCCCATCTCAAATATTTAGTATCAGAGTGTTACTTTTTGATTTATTTAATTTCCTCCAAAAATCAAAAAACTGAAAGGTTTTTAAATAAGTGATGATTAATATTATTAATATAAAATGGAAATGCAAGAGACTTCAATGGAAGAATTAGAAGAAGAGAATAGGCAACTAAAAAAGGCTTTATGTATTTGTTTAAATAAGCCATTAGTGAAAAGATTAGCCGAGTCTATGAAAAGAATAGAGCATGGTGAATATATAACTGAGGACGAGTTCTTTAGAGATTCTCAGAAGATAATTGCTTAATCTTATCCGCAGTTAGTTTTTTAAGATATTTATCACATTCATCTTTATGTTCAACACCCATTAATAAAACTCTGACTTGATAGTCTTCAACAACATAAAAAATTCTATACATTCTTAAGTGAAGCTCAAACAAATTGGATAAATATTTTAGAGGTTTTCCTATTTCTCTCGGATGTTCTTTAAGTCTTTTAATCTTTTTCTCTCCTTCTATTTGAAGAGAGTTATCTAATTTTCTGAACTTTTTAGTAAACTCTTTATCAAAAATTAACTTATATTCTTCTGTCATTTTAACCTCTATTTTTTTATGTAAATTTAATATAGGTTTAATACTTAAAAGGTTTTTGTGTTTGTTGTTATATGATTCTTCGAAAGACTGATTTTTTAGATAGATATTTTTATGATATGTTAAAAAGAAAAAAGAAAAAATAATAAACATGCCCCCGACAGGATTTGAACCTGCGACACCCGGCTTAAAAGGCCGGTGCTCTAACCAGGCTGAGCTACGAAGGCATAAAGACTAAAGAAAATTTAAGTTTAAAAAACTTTGTAATGTCAGGCGCTGTCCGGAGTTCTAATTAAAACCGAAAATTATTTATAAAATAGATAATAGATAGTTCTATGAATCACCAAAAAACTATCTATCAATCTAATAATTCAATGAATCAAGAATTAATAAATCTT
>Ga0265596_1001337_pt1 | contig 11684 bp, 13 predicted proteins | sample saktaG_FD_190143 | JGI IMG/M metagenome (GOLD analysis project Ga0265596, IMG submission 190143) | Saline water microbial communities from Sakinaw Lake, British Columbia, Canada - sak_2013_06_06_60m | ecosystem: Environmental > Aquatic > Non-marine Saline and Alkaline > Saline ...
TTCAAAATATGCTGTTGCTGTCTCAAGCTGCACTACTGCTTTGCATTTGGCCCTGTTAGTTTCTGGTATTGGAGAAGTAGATGAAGTTATTTGTCCGTCATTAAGCTTTATTGCTACAGCTAATTCTATTATCCATGCTGGGGCAACACCAGTTTTTGCCGAAATAGACCCATTGACACTTAATATTGATGTAAATCATGCAGAAAAGCTAATTTCTTCAAAAACAAAAGCGATCCTAATTGTTCACCAAATAGGTATGCCTGCTGATATTGATGTTTTTAAAACTTTATGTGACAGGTATGATTTAAAACTAATTGAAGATGCGGCATGTGCAATCGGCTCTGAATATAAAGGAAAAAAAATAGGTTCTCATTCTGATTTAGTATGCTTTTCTTTTCATCCCAGAAAAGTTATCACAACGGGTGATGGCGGTATGATAATAACTTCCAATAAAGATTATTATGAACGTCTTAAGTTACTACGTCATCATGGAATGTCAGTAAACGACAGAGTCAGGTACACTTCAAAAAAAATCATATTTGAAGAATATCTGGAAGTTGGATATAATTATAGAATGACTGATATTCAGGCAGCAATTGGAATTGAACAATTAAAAAAATTAAATTGGATAGTAACAGAAAGAAGGAAAATAGCAAATAAGTATAATAACGCCTTTAAAGGTATTAAATGTTTGCGAATTCCTATTGAACCCGAAGGATATTATTCAAATTATCAGTCATATAGTCTTTATTTAAAAGAAAATGCTCCAATTTCAAGGAATGAATTAATGCAACGATTATTAGATAAAGGAATATCAACAAGAAGAGGTGTTATGACAGCACATCGAGAACCGGCTTATAAAAAATATTCAACAAAATACAACTTGCCAATATCCGAAAACATTTCGGATAGAAGTATTATAATTCCTTTATATGTTCCTATGAAAAATGAAGAGATCGAGCATTTAATAAATGAAATTAAATCTTTTCTCACATTAGTAGATTGTTAATAATATAAAATCAAAATGACAAGAATATTAAGTTATTTAATTGTTTCGAAAACATTTCAATACACCTTATTATTTATTATCTCTTTAACTTTCCGAATTATCCTGGGAATTTATTATAATCCTCATCACATTGCCCCTGACGGTACTGGTTATTATAGAATTGCTGTTAACTTAGAAAAAGGAAATGGCTATTCTATCTCTGAAAAGGCTCCGTATGAACTATTTTTTTTAAGAGAACCCGGCTACCCCTATTTCCTTGCTATTGGATTAAATATATTTAATTTTTTGGGAGGAGATGTAGAATACCTAAAAGCTTATAATATAGAGACAAGAACAATAAGTGAAATACCCGGATCCATAAAATTTATAAGAATCTGGCAAGCATTTTTTGACTCTTTAAGCGTATTAATTTTCTTTTCACTATTGAAATTAGTATTAAGACAAAGATATGCGTTAACTATTGCCGGCGTTCTTTCAATATATTCCACGATTGGTATTTATTGCACAAATATTTTAAGGGGGTCTTTTACCCTTTTCCTTTCCCTTTGCTTTTCTTATTTTCTGGCAAGATTTATTAATGGTAGAAAATCAAAAGATTTAATTATTTTCTCAGTATTTGGAGGGATATGTATCCTCACTTTTCAGGTGTATAAAGCAATACCCTTTATTCTTTTTATTTTTATGATAATCTACACGAAAAGATTTTATTATTCATTAAAGACTACCATTATAAGTGGATGTATCATGCTTTTCATAACTTTACCCTGGGTATATAATGTATATAACTATTATCCGGACATAAGAGTTATTAAAACATTCGGCTCAAGCTTTACGCATGAACTACGTAATTATAATATAGCTCAATTTAAAGATATGTATTATAACTCTCTTGATAGGAGTAGTATTGATTTTGAATGGAACAAACCATCGAAAATACAGTTTGAGAGGTCGTTCAACGGCTTTTATAAGATGCGTACTGACTCCTTAAATAAATTAACGAATGAAAATATAATTTCTAAACGTAAAGTTAAAAATGCATTCTCAGCTGCACGTAAAACTATATTTTTTAATAGTATTGCACCTTTTAAACGTAAAGCTATAAAAAATTATCCTGTTTATACTAGCCTAATGATATTAAGTATGTTTGTAATTGGAATCTTATTTATAATTGGATTTGTACAATTTTATAAAAAAGCATATATAGTCTTGTTCTTTTTCTATTTTCATATTTTATTCTTTTTTTTATTAGGAGATGAATACAGGCGAAGTTTACCAGCACAACCATTTTTCTTAATGTTTTCAATATTAGCAATATTTTTTATCTATTTTCGGTTTATTAAAAAAAATAAAACAAAGGATGCTATTGAAGGGATTTTAAATCAAGATTACTCTTCCAAATTTAAAAGCAATTACAAAGAACATAAACAAACATGAACAAACAGTTTTCTATAAATTATTTAATAATTATAATTTTTTCTATTGCACCGTTAATTGGTTTCGTTACCGTTACTTTTTTCAATATGGCTTTTTACAACGTTGTGGGCGTCCTGACTTTTGGTGCTTTTCTTTTTACTCTCCTATTAAAGAGCAGAGGTAAAGTTAATTTCCGTTTTCCGGATTATACCATATTTCTATTTGCTATTTACTATATATAACACTGACTGATAACACTGACTGATAATAAAAAAATAGCAAAAAACAGCCTTATACTCTATATAAGACTTGTAATTACAATTGTAATTGGTCTTTATACATCGCGTGTTGTATTATTGCAACTCGGTGCTGATGATTATGGCTTATATGCTGTAGTTGGAGGCATTGTTTTGATGATGAATTTTTTGAATACAACGATGGTGGCAACATCTTATCGTTATATTGCTGTCGAAATTGGCAAAGGTGAAAATGGAGATACTAATAAGGTTTTTAATACCTCATTAGTTATTCATTTATTCTTAGCATTAGTATTTATATTAATTGCAGAAACTATTGGGGTTTGGTATATTAACAACTATCTTAATGTTGCTGCTGAAAAAATACCAGATGCACTTTTTGTTTTGCATTTTTCGGTATTAGCTACTGTGTTTTCTATTGCCAGTGTTCCTTTTCAAGGATTAATTACCGCTAATGAAAAATTTTTAGCAATAGCTACTATAGAAATAATAAGAACTGTTTTAAAGTTAGGATTTGTTCTTTTATTAGTATTGTATATTGGAAATAAACTTCAGGCTTATGCCATTATAATGACTATTATAATGGTAATTCCAGCAATACTTTTTGTAATATATTGCAAGGTAAATAATAAAGATGTAGTTAAATGGAAATTAAACAGGGTAAAATCTGATTATTGGGATATGTTTAAATTTTCCGGCTGGATTATGATAGGAGCTATTGCTCACATGGGTGTCAGGCAAGGTGCAGCTGTTATTATTAATCTTTTTTTTGGTACAATATTAAATGCTGCTTTTGGAATTGCTTCACAAATTTATAATTATGTTATAATGTTTGTGAGGAATTTGAATCAGGCTACTGTTCCCCAAATAATGAAAAGCCATAGTAGTGGAGATTCTGAACGTTCTTTAAATTTAGTATATTACATATCAAAATATGCATTCTTTGTTATGTTAATACCGGCTGTTCCAATAATGTTATCTATTGATTCTATTTTGGTTTTATGGTTAAAAGAAGTTCCTGAATATACAAAACAGTTTGCAATTCTGATGATTATTAATGGTTTGATTGGTTGCACAGCTAGTGGTTTTGATGCAGCAATACAATCAACTGGCAAAATCCGAAAACCACAGATATGGTATAGTACGATTATGTTATTAACGCTACCCATAGCTTATTTAATGTTTAAGTTGAATTATCCTCCATACATAATTACCGTAATCACTATTGGAGCAACAATAACAAACCTTATTGTACAAATGAAAATTCTAACACAAATCACAGAATTTAAAATTTCTCATTATTTATCTAAGACAATATATCCTGTAATAATAGTGTCTTTAATTACACTACCTCAATTATTTTTGCGCAATTTATTTGGGCAAGACATAGCTGGTGTATTGATTTTTTCAATAATATCCGTTTCTCTAATATTACTTACAATCTATTTTGGTGGATTAACTAAAAATGAAAGAAATACTATAAATATTCAGTTAAAGAAATTAAAAATAAATCATATAAATGCGACAAATAATTAATATATGAAAGTTCTAATATTAGCAGGTGGCTTAGGTTCCCGATTGGCTGAAGAAACTGGTTTAAAGCCTAAACCAATGGTGGAAATAAGTGGTAAACCTATTTTATGGCATATTATGAAGATTTATTCCTCATACGGTTTTAATGAATTTATTATATTGTGTGGATATAAAGGGTATGTGATTAAAGAATATTTTTCAAATTATTATAGTCATATGTCAGATATGACTGTTGATATGACTACCAACACAACCCAATACCATGTTAATCATGCCGAACCTTGGAAATTAACACTTATTGATACAGATGCTGAACAATATACAAACATTGTATAGGTCTCAGTTTTTCTAATGGGCATTTTTGTTTTTTTGATAAAATATTTGTGGCATTGGGTAAAACAAAATTAAATCTTTATACAAATATATTTGGAGGTGTATCTGCAATTTTAATTATGTATTTTGCCGTTAATAATTTTGGTTTTGTAGGTGCTGCTTATGGTAAGGTATTGATAGCCATAATTATTGTCACAGTGTCATCAATATTAGCAATAAAAAATTTAAAACAGTTTAAGGGGAGTTCTAAAATTTAAACCATTGTTATTCTGATAATTATATGTATATTTGCCTATAATTTAATACGAAAATAACATGTTGACACAAGAGTATAAAATGACTGGCAAAAAGGGATTATTTGACGACCAATTTACCATTGAACGTTTGTCTGCAATTGGCAATCCTTTAGAAAAAATAGGCAATGTTATTGATTTTGAGTCTTTTCGAAAAACATTAGAATCAAAACTACTAAATACAGAAAAGAAAAACAATTCAGGAGCTAAACCATTTGATGTAGTTATGATGTTTAAAATCATGATTTTACAACGCTACTATGGGCTTAAGGACAAGCAAGTTGAGTATCAGATAATCGACAGATTAAGTTTCAAAAAGTTCTTAGGGCTGGAATCTGGCGATAAAGTTCCTGATGCGTTGCACTGAGCTTGCCGAAGTGAAAAAACCGTTTGGCTATATAGAGAAACACTAACAAAAACTGGTGTTATAGAGCTATTATTCAGTCAGTTCATAGAGTTTTTAGAGGATAAAAACCTTTTATTTAATGAAGGAAAGTTAATTGATGCTAGTTTTACCATAGCCCCACGTCAGCGAAATACACGTGAAGAAAACGAAAAGATTAAAAAAGTGAAGATAATGATTTGTGGAAAGATCAGCCAAATAAAAAAAAGTATAAAGATATTGATGCACGATGGACAAAGAAAAATGAAGAGAAATTTTACGGCTATTAAAATCATGCAAAGGTTGATTCCAAGAGTAAATTTATTAAAAAGTATTCAGTTACAGATGCTTCGGTGCATGATTCACAGGCTTTAGATGAATTGTTAGATAACAGCGACAAAGGGCAGCCGCTATATGCTGCACATTTAGCTTATCCACTAAGTCGGATAAATTTGCTACGTAATGATTATCGTCCAGCAAGTATTTCGATTCCCACTTCATTTGCAAATAATAGTGATGGTCGCATTGCTTTTCAATTTGTAAAAAAATGGCCATTTTATCGTTATTGTAATGATTATCCTAATAGAACTGAAAATAGTGGCTATTGTGAGATTGATTTCATGAAAGAAACAAATTCAAAGTTTCTTATTGTTGAATCTGGATGTGATATCCCGAATTACCTTGATAGTTATGTTATTGATAGCCTTGTTAGAAATGATGGGCTAATTATTTATAAGATGGAATAGAATTAATGATACAAAACATTCCATTAATGAATTATAAAATTTGTGGTGTTAAAATTGTATGATAACTTAAACATAGTATTGAGGATAGAGAATATATGAACGTAAAGGTTGCCATAACGACTTTAGTAAAAAATAAAAAAAATTTTCAAAATGCTTTTTTTTATTTTGGAGGTAGTATAGTACAGCTAATATTTGCTTTCTTCAGTCAGCCTATTTATGCTAAGTACCTCTCTGCAGAAGACTTTGGTATTCTTGGATATTATGCTTCTATTGAAGGAATATTCATCCCTATTTTTATTTTTGGAATGACACAATACTATCTAATGAATTATTTTAGGCAAAGTAAAGTTGAAAATAAAAAATTTGCGTGTTCGTAAAAACGGACTTTCATATCTGCTTTTTGCTTCAATTCCACCAGTTTTAAATGTTATTTTTGGATTGTTCTTTGTTATTCAATTTGAGATGGGAGCAGCTGGCAAGATGCTCGGTCAGGTTACAACAAATACTCTTGTTGGGATTATTAGTATATTTGTTTTAAGAAGATATATTACACTAAATATTGATTTTTCATTTCTTCGGAAATCATTCAGATATATTCTCCCAATTATTGGTGCAAGTTTTGCATATTACCCTATTCGTAATATTGATAAAATATATTTGGAGCGATTGAATGATATATCCGAACTTGGATATTATAGTATTGGTTTTATGGCAGCAAATTTTATTAATGTGGCAAGTTTTGCTTTATTCATTGCATTTGAACCTGATGTTTATAAATATGTAGCTAAGAATCAATTTTTGAAAGTAAGGAAAATTGGTTTGTTATTTATGTCTATTGTATTAGTGTTTGTTATAGTATTTATTTCCATTTCACCATATTTACTCGAATTTTTAACAAGCGGCAGATACACAAGAGCTTATAAATATGCAAACATTAATGCAATAGGTGTTGTGTTTTTCCAGCTTTTCGGTTTTTTTAATGCTATACTTATTGCATTAAAGCGAACCGATTTTGCGCTATACATAAATATAATTGGAGGAATTTCGGCAATTGTTTTATACAAATTATTGATTAATACTTTTTCATTTTATGGTTCTAATTACGCATATATTTTAGTAGCTATAATAATGTGCATTTCTGCAATATTTTTCTTTTTGTATTATAAAAGACTACATAAAGAAGACTTTATTTGAATTAATCACAATTAGTAAACGATGTTAATATCTAAAATTTATTACAAAAAATTGATAATATGATAATTTCAAAAACACCATTACGAATGAGTTTTGCTGGTGGTGGCTCAGACCTGAGCGAATATTACAAGCATGGCCATGGATCTGTATTAAGTACAGCAATAAATAAATATATTTATATTACAGTAAATTCAAAATTTACGGATAATATTCGTATTAGTTATTCTAAAACAGAGTATGTGACAAATGTTGAAGATATCGAACATAATCTTGTGAGAGAAGCTTTGAAGTTAGTAGGAATTTCAAAAGGAATAGATATTGTCTATATGTCAGATATATTGCCAGGACATGAAGGCTCTGGTTTGGGGGCATCAAGCAGCCTTATTGTGGGTACTTTAAATGCTCTTTATGCCTTTAAAGGAAAGCATGTATCAGCAAAAACGTTAGCTCAAGAAGCATGCAAAATTGAGATAGATATTCTCGGACATCCAATAGGTAAACAGGATCAGTACATAAATGCTTTTGGTGGGTTTAACTTTATTAGATTTAATTCTGATGAAAGTGTTTTTATTGACCCGATAATAATAAAACCTGAAATAAAAGAAAAGTTAAATAAAAATCTAGTTTGTTTCCATACAGGAATTAGTTCACGATCTGATACAGTTCTTACCCAACAGAAGAAAAAAACAAAAGAGAACCTAAAAATAATTGACAAAATGGTAAAGTTGTCAGAAGATCTTAGGGATTCGTTGCAGTATGGTGAACTAAATGAATTTGGTGAAATACTTCACAAAGGTTGGACCTACAAGAAAAACTTAGCTAATAATATTACAAATGAGGTTATTGACAAGTATTATGACAAAGCGGTAAACGCTGGAGCTTTAGGTGGAAAAATTTTAGGTTCTGGAGGTGGCGGATTTTTGTTGTTTTACTGTGAAGAAAATAAACAAGACAAAATTAGAAGTGCATTATTCGAACTTAAGGAATTACCATTCAAATTTGAACCGCAAGGAAGTAAAATAATCTATATAAGTGATTAAGAAGGATGTTTTTGCGAATTATTTAGATTGATAAATTTTTTAAAAAATAGTCTAAAAATGAATAATATAAAAATAAAGCAAGCAGTAATATTAGCAGGTGGGAGAGGAGAACGATTGAGGCCCATCACAGATTCAATCCCCAAACCAATGATAGAATTTCACGGAAAGCCGTTTCTTGAATATCTAATTGAGATGTTAAAAGAACAAGGGTTTACTGAAGTTTTACTGCTTTTAGGGTATTTACCAGATCAAATTGAAAATTATTTTGGTAATGGCGAAAGGTGGAATATTAAAATTAGTTATTCAAAAACAAATGTAGAAAATGATACTGGCTTAAGAATAAAACTAGCTGAAGATTTGATAAATGATACATTTTTATTAATGTATTGCGATAACTATTGGCCAATGCAGTATGATAAAATGTTGCAACAATTTATTAAAATCGGCAAATCTGCATTAGTAACTGTATATAGAAATAGCGATAATTATACAAAAAATAACTTGCGAATTAATGATGATAAGCTTATTGAAATCTATGATAAAACCAGGACTTCTCAAAATTTGCAAGGAGTTGATATAGGTTTCTTTATTTTTAAAAAGGAAGTATTAAAAATATTTCCGAAAAACAAAAATGTAAATTTCGAAAAAACTGTTTTTCCAATATTAATAAAAAATCAGCAAATAAGTGCCTACGTAACAGATCATCGTTATTATAGTGTAGGCTCTTATGAGAGACTTAAGGTAACAAAAGAATTTTTATTAAGAAAACCTACTATTTTACTTGATAGAGATGGAGTAATCAATAAAAAGGCACCTAAAACCGATTATGTTAAAAACTGGAGTGAATGGGAATGGATAAAAGGTTCCAAAGAAGCTATTTGTTTACTAAAAAAGAACGGTTATAGAATTATTATCATCTCTAATCAAGCTGGTATTGCACGAGGTAAAATGACAGTTCGTGATCTAGATGATATTCATATTAGAATGATCAATGATATTCAAAAATGTGGAGGTGAAATTGATAGAATTTATTACTGCCCGCATGGATGGGACGATAATTGTGAATGTAGAAAACCGAAACCCGGTATGATATTTCAAGCTCAACGTGATTACCATCTTGACCTAAGTAGATTATATTTTATTGGAGATGATGAAAGAGATAAGCAGGCTGGTGATGCAGCAGGTTGTAAAACCATCCTCATAAATCAAAATGAAAATTTATATGCAATTGTCAAAAAAAGAGTATTAGAAGAAGAATGAAAATTGCAAATACTAATGCTCAAATAATAAATGAAATAAATAAAATAATTTCTTCAACAAATATACCTAAAGTTGTGTTAGTTGGTGGTTGTTCAAGATCAGGCAAATCAACTTTTGTTAGGGAAATAGAAAAGGAAGTAAATAATGCTGGAGTTTTAACAGAGGCATTGTCCTTGGATAATTGGTTGATAAGTATTGAGAACAGAAAAAGAAGCTCAACAGTAATTGAAAGATATGAGATTTCCAGAATAGTTCAATCAATTAAGAAAATACTTAATAGAGAAACAATATTTCCACCAGTTTATAACCCGGAATTAAGAAGAAGAACTAGTAATTCCGGTAATATCCCCAAATATATTGATTATGGAATACTTTTTATTGAAGGGACTATTGCCTTGGGAATTGAACAATTACGAAACATGTCAGATTACAGCATTTATGTTGATATTCCTGATAACATTAGAATAGAAAGATTAATGGATTTTTATACTAATACTAAGAAGGTTGATCTTGAAAAGTCAAAAAAAATAATTCTTGAAAGAGAAAATGAAGAGGTGCTGTTTATAAAGAATACAATGCAGTACGCCAATTTAGTTTACAATAAATATTATTAAATAAAAAAAGAAATGTTTACTTTTAACGAATACTTTGAGTTATTAAATGAAAAACTAAATTCTGTTAATACAGAATTATTAGAAGAATCAGTTAACTTAATAAAAAAAACAAAAAAAAATGGGGGAAAAGTTATTATTGTAGGTAATGGTGGTAGTGCGGCAATGGCAAGTCATGTTGCAGTTGATTTGACAAAAAACGCAAATATTCGGGCAATAAATTTTAACGAAGCAGACTTACTTACTTGTTTTGCAAACGATTATGGTTATGAGAAGTGGGTTGAGAAAGCACTTGGTTTTTATGCAGACAAAAATGATTTAGTCATTTTAATTAGTAGTAGTGGTACTTCATTAAATATTGTTAATGCCGCAAATTTTGCAAAAGATAATAATCTAAAATTAATTACATTATCCGGATTTAGTAACAAAAACCTATTAAATAAGCTTGGTGATATCAATTTATGGGTTGACAGTAAAGGATATAATATAATAGAAATGACACATAATGTTTGGTTGCTTGCTATTGTAGATAAATTAATTGGTAGAATTGAATATTAAATATATACGATTATGAACATTTTATTAACAGGAAATAAAGGCTACATTGGAACGGTTTTATGTGACATTTTGATCAAAAAATCTTACAAAGTCATTGGCTATGACATAGACTACTATTCAGATTGTTATCTTGATGATTTTACAAAACCTACGAGACAGATAATAAAAGATACTCGTGATATTGGCATTGAAGATTTGGATGGAATCGATGTAATTATTCACTTAGCTGCTTTATCAAATGATCCGCTTGGTGAGTTACATCCAGATCTAACAAAAGAAATTAATTATGATGCAACAATAAAAATTGCTAAACTTGCAAAAAAAGTAGGTGTGAAACGATTTGTTTATGCATCATCACAAAGTATGTATGGGGTTTCCAATACAACCGATGAATTAGATGAGGATAATAGCGAGAAAAACCCAGTAACGACTTACGCGCGTACAAAATGGGAAGCAGAGAAGGAACTTAAAAAAATATCAACTGATGATTTTTTAGTTGTTTGTTTTAGGCCATCAACAGTTTTTGGTGAAAGCCCTAAACTTAGATGTGATATTGTATATAATAATTTTGTTGCAAATGCTTTTACTACTGGTAAAATTGTAATAAAAAGCGATGGCACTCCCTGGCGCCCTGTTGTTCATGTGAAGGATGTATGTAAAGCATTTATTGCAGGAATTGAGGCTCCCAAAGAATTAGTTGCAAATCAATCATATAACGTAGGAATTTCCAATGGGAATTATACTGTTAGAGAACTTGCTGAGGCTGCTCAAAGAGTAGTACTTGGAAGCACTCTTACTTTTACAAATGAACATAATGATTCAAGAACTTATAAAGTAAGTTTTAAAAAAATTCTTTCAGAATTAAAAGATTATTTTAAGCCTGAATATGATTTAATTAGAGGAGGAAGTGAACTGATTGAATTTTTTAACAAAATTAACTTTAATAGTGATGTATTTAATGGGCGTAAAGTTAATAGATTAAGGCAGTTGCAATATCTAATTAAGAAAGGAGAGATAAATAAGGACTTAAGAAGATTCTGATAGAATTGTTTTTA
>Ga0265596_1001338_pt1 | contig 11667 bp, 13 predicted proteins | sample saktaG_FD_190143 | JGI IMG/M metagenome (GOLD analysis project Ga0265596, IMG submission 190143) | Saline water microbial communities from Sakinaw Lake, British Columbia, Canada - sak_2013_06_06_60m | ecosystem: Environmental > Aquatic > Non-marine Saline and Alkaline > Saline ...
GTTATTTTTACTCTTTTCATAACCTATCTATTAGATAGGTTAAGTATTTAAACTTTTCGGAGTAATTCAAGAATGATTAATTACGTTCGGAGATACTGACTGTTAAACAATATAGAAGCAACTGATATATACTCATAGCTAACCAAAAATTAAATCTTAAATTAATATTAAAGAAAGTAATCTTAATTTAAATCTCTTTGTCCCCAATATCTTATAATCACTTTTAAACTCCTCCTCTTCAAATCTAGAAATATTTAAGAGATATCAGTTAATAGGAAAACTTAGGTTAGCAAAGCTTCCCAAGTTTATGGCATCTGTTTGGTGAGGGCACACTAACTATAAATCAAAGCTCCAATAAGAACAGCTAAGTTCATAATCAAACAAGTGATATTTGCAAAAATAATTGGTTTTTCTTTATGTATCACACCATACAAAAGCCAAAATCCTGCAGCTAATGAATATCCTGTCCAAGAAAAAATTGAAATTCCATTTGCACTTTGATTAACCCATATTTTAAAAACCTGCGGAAGAGTTATAAAAGGTCCAATAACAGCTATAACATAAACAAATTTATCCATTAAATTTTTCCATTTATCTGGATTAGGATATTTTTCTTTATCTTTATGAATTCTTTTCCTGATATGAAGATGATTAAACCCGCTTCCTCTTTGCATTTTTCCCTCTTTTTATTTACTAGTAAAACATAGTTTAAATATCTTTTCTAAATATTTAATCTTATAAAATCAAAACATATTTATATTACAAAATACATGTAATAAAAATGAAAAAATTTTTTTTAGCAGTCATAATCATATTAATATCAATAGGGATATTTTTTTCTTTAAAATTTTATGTAACTAATAATGAAGAAAATAAATTAGAAAACCCATTAAATAGTCAAGATAATAAAAATAATCAAGATAATCAAGAATCACCGAATAATAATCTTGATTTAAGTGAGGATGTTCAAAATGAAAATAATGAAGGAACTTCAGAAGGAACTAAAGAATCTGGAGATTTTAATGAAAATCTAGAAAATAATGATAAAATTAAAGAGAGTTCCTGTGTATTAGTAAGGCCTGGAATTATTCCAAACATTTATTGTTCTGTAAATAGTATTACAAAACAAGAAGTATCTTTAAAAATAAAAAATGAATTTGGGGAAAAAATAGGTATAACCCTTAATTTAAACATCTGCTCTCCTGAAATTCAAGATTCAATTGAGAATAATCAAGAAAAAGATTTTATTTTTTATTGCAATAATAAAGATTATTTTAATCAAGAGCTTGTTGTGACTTATGGCATAGGTGGAGATGAAGTGGATATTGGAGGATTTGTAATAGGCCCTGTTTCTGATAAATAAAAAATTTATATTATATACCTCAATCCATTTATATCACTAATCCCTCAACTCCATAATCATCTAAATGAGCATCATCTATCCTAAACCAAGAAGGCATTTCTTGAATCCCATTATCCTCAGGAGTATCATCTGAAAAATAAATATAATCAACACAAGATTTATCTTTTGTTTCAATTTCTTGTGCAGATAATTCAGGCAAATAAACTAAAGATTCAATCCCATTTTCATTAGCTGTTGTTTTCCCTTCAAGTCTGTCTAAAAAACTCGGTGCAGAACTTGAATTTATATAGTATGAATTTTCAACATGAGATGAAAGATTAGAAACATCCTCTCCATCAACAAAATTCTCATAAATAGTTTTATTAATTTTATTTGTTACATGCCCATTTGTATTTATTAAATAAAGAGGGTCTTCAAAACCGAATATTTCTACTTTTGAGGAAATTACATTAGTTCTATTCCAGAAAGCTAAATCTCCTTTATCTTTAATATAAGAGTCTACAAGAATTTCAATTTTTATATTCCAAGGATCATCCTGGCTTACAGTTACTTCTTTGATTGAATACTCAACTAAAAGATTCATCTTATCCCCAAGTTCTGAAATCTTTGAATTCAAATCTTCTAATTTATATCCCTCCATTAATGGAATTGAGTTACCATTTATAGTACCGTTTATTATAGCCTCTTTTATAGCTTGTTCTGAATCTGTTAAAAATACTCCTTCAGAAGTTATATGATTTTGTAAACCTAAAAGAGCCCTATATCCTGAAATATACATTTGTCTTGACATATCCCTTTCAAGGGAAAAAACAAAATTATTCATACCTTCTATTCTTTTAGTTATCGGCCCTCTATCCTGAACAGAAGAATAAATACTATACGATAAAATAAATAAAGATAATAAAGATATAGCTAATACTGTAAAAAACATTGCTTTTTTATTCTTTAAAATTTTTAGTGCCATTTTCTAACTTGAATTTCTGTTGACCACATATAAGGGACCCCAGATATATCTAATGTATTAACATCAAAACTTTCTTCATCTAAAATTAAATCTATTTTCCCGTTTCCATTTGTATCTAATTGTTGAATTAATCTTTCAATAGCATCATCCAAAGCATCTGTAGTCGCATTCCAATCATCATTAGGATCTCCTATTATAAGTTGCCTTGTAGTCCCGTCCTCAAATTCTATAATTTTAGTCCCCCCCTTTCCTTTTTCTTTTGGTTCCCCATAGTTAACATAACTTTTAACAAAATAACTAAGATAACCGTAAGAAGCTTCAGTTGAAACACTATAACCATTTCCAAATTCCAAACTGAAATTATTTACTCCCTCTTTAAATATCCCATTAAGTTTTGCAGGAGTATAACCAAATCTTGCAAAAATACTTATAAAATCATCTGGAGGAGAATTATAAAGTACAAAGGAATTTGCTATTACTTTTTGACTTGTCTCTGATGTTATAAACCATCCAAATTGCCAATCTGCCATAATTGGAATAGCATTTGTAGGAAGATAAAATTCCCATGAAAGATTTCTATAAAAAGTATAACTCACATGATTTGAGAAATCATTTAAAGGAATCTCTCCATTAATATCAATTGAACCATAAGGAATATCAATTTCAGAGGAATTAATATAAATATAAGAATCTCCTCCTAAAACAGTTGTCTGCCCAGGATTATCTTTTCCTATATCTAAAATAAAATAAAAATATTCATTATTTAAATCCGAGTATAAAATCCCATTAGCACTCAACGAATTTTCTATTTCATTATTTGAAAAACTAACAATATTGTCCACAGGATCTTTTTTTCCAATTTCAAATGTTTGAGCTCCTGTTCTAAAAGATAAAGTAGCATCTAAAGAAGCATTTAAAGAAATATTAATTTCTGAAATTTCTGTTGGAATAAATAAAGCTTTTTCATAATGTAAAATAGATTTTGTTTCAAGTTCATTAAAATAAAATATTTTCTGTTGTTCAAAAGTTTCCATATCAGGAGTTGTATAATCTACAACAATATGCGAAGCACCATCATCTGCACCTATATTTCCTTCTAATCTTGCAGTATTCTCTCCTGGATTTAAATAATTAGTTATATCAACAATCTGATAAAAATTTATATTTCCTTCAAAAACCAAATTTTCATTTATATACAATTTAGAAAATTGAGGAGTCCATGCACCCTCTGTTAGCCACCATGCATTTTCAATAATAGCATTTTCAGGAATATTGACCTTATAAACAGCTGTAGTAGCAGTAGTAGCACAATATTCTCCCCAACTATAACTTCTCCAACCTCCACACATAAGATCTCCCTTTACAAATAAAGAAGTTTCTTTTTCAGAGATTTTTTTAATCCAAGCTTTTGCAACAAAACCAATTGTATTTTTCCCTTTTTCTATTCCACTTATAATCTGCCTATCTATTTCTATATTCTCAGCAGTTTCAAAACTACTTGTATTCTTTGAAAAAATTAAATTATCATCATACCAAATCCCAACATTTTCTTTTTCATCAATATCATCTAAAACAGCTTCTGCTAAATCTTTTGCAGCACTAATATTTGTAACATAAAATTCTCCAATCTGTTCTAAAAGAGAGTTATTTAAATTAGTTATTTTTCCTGAAGAATTTAAACCTACAAGATAAGGATTATTTATATCTTTCATTATATCTTCCATTTTCAAGGAAGAAAGAACCTTGATAATATCACTTTGAATATAACTTTCATGCTTAGAATATTTAACAACAGGATAAATAACCAACATACTCAAAAAGATTATCATCAAAGCCACTAATGCATCTGTACTAAAAAATATCCCTCTTTTTTTCATTTTATCTCCTTAGTTTCTCCAACATAAATCTCACTCTTCCCAAATATAAAGATAAGCACTAACAGGTTTATCTTTATAAATAGTAAATCTTGTTATCTTAATAATATTATCTACTTCAATGTTTTCCATGTCAAATTCTGGTTTTCCAACACCTTCAACTTCTTCTAAATTAATTGTCATATTCTCACTTAAAAAAAAATAATAATCATACCTTGTATTAAATAAATTCTTTGTTTGAGGATAATCTGTTTGAACGAAATTATAAAATCTTTCTAATTTTTCTTCATCAATTTTTCCATCTTCATCTAAAACTCCAATTTTTATAACATTAAACTCCTCCCAATTTTCAGGATAACCTTCAGATAAAATACTATTTGAGATTATCTTCCCATTATATAACAAATCTTCAAGAGTTTCTCTTGCTTCACTTGTCTGATTTATAGAATAAACAAAAAAAACAACTATAGCTACTGAAAAAATACCTACAGCAACCATAAGGTCTATTCCCCATGCCTGACTTTTTTTATTAATTGTAATTTTTTTATTAATCATAAAATTTTTCATTTACTCTACTTAAACATTAAGATAAACTCTTAAACATTAAGATAAATAACACCTCCTTGTTTTTTAATAACATTCTCACCTTTACTAATATCTCCTATAACATTTTGAACAGGCAAAGAAATTGCATATTTTCCATTATCAGTTTTTAAATAAACTTGCCCTTCAATCAAACTTATATCATATTCTAATCCATTTATATCTTCAGGAATTTTAAATTCTCTATTATATCCTTCCATAGATTCAAATGCAAAATTAATCTCATCTTGCACAGAAGTAGCTATATCTGTTATAATTCTATTTATGTTTTCTTTTGCTTTATCTTCTGTATTTTCCCCTATTATTAAAAAAAAACTTGTAAAGAAAAAAAGCATAACTCCTGTTAATATAAGAAATTCAATTGCAGTTTGAGATTTTTTCATAATCATTTTAAGCAGGACCTTTCATAATCATCTAAGCAGGACTTATAACTACATTTTCATCTTCTGCCTCAATTTTAATATTTTTTAATCCAGAAGAACTTGTCAAACTCCCCACCATTTGAACTTCACTTGAAAAACCTATCTTTGTCAAACCTGAATTTAAATGAAAACTAATAAAAAGAGTATTTTCTAATATTTCAATACTTATAACATTTTCTGGCAAATATGCTTTTATTGTTATTTTAGAAGGTTCTCCTGAATAAAAAACAGACTCTGCTGATGAAACTATTTTATTCCCAAAATTATTTATCTGAATTATTTTTATTCTATCTTTAATACTATTACTATAAATAAGAGAAACTCCTAAAATTCCTATTATAACAAAAGTTACAAAACCCATTATAACAATATATTCAAAACTTACCTGTGCTTTCCTCTTTTTTTTATAATATCTATTCTCTTTTTCCATAATATAAAGAAAGAAATAGAGATTAAAAACCTATCTTTTAAATGAGGACTTTGAACGATTAACATTTCCGAAGGAAATCGTATCAAAGGTCTTTTTAGAAAATTTTAAAAATGGAAAAATCAAAATTTTCTAAAAACAATAGCTTTATAAAATTCTAAATATTTTATAAAGCATGGAAAAAAAAGAGGAAAAGCTATGGCTTCCAAGAATGTTTTTAATTATATTATTAGTTGCCCTTCTTAATATCACTTTTTTTGTTTACCAAAATAAGGAAATAATAGACTTCTCAAATATGAGTTTCACTGGATTTTCAATAAAAACAATAACCACAGAAACTTATGAAAACACAAGTTCATATTTAAGAATTTTTTTTATAGCCCAATGGTCTGTTCTCATATTATTTTTACTTATTGCAACTCTAAAAGATAAGTCAATTAGAATTGGAAGAAAAGAAATTAAAACCATTAATTTCCATAAAAACAAACAAGAAACAGATTTAGATGTTTTATACAGTCTTATTAAAAATAAAAAAGAATTAAGAATATCATCAATTTCAAAAGCATTTAATATTAATAAAGATGTAGCAATGGAATGGTGCAAAATTTTAGAATCAGGAAATCTTGCAGTAATCGATTATCCAATGTTTGGAGGACCAATAGTAAAAATTGATGATAATGAAATTAAAGGCAGTAATGAAATTAATAGTAATAAAACTAAAATCATTGATAATAAAGAACAGCTTATAAAAGACAAAATAATCAATAAAAAAGATCAGGAAATAGCTTCTATAAAACCAGAAATTATTAAACAAAAAACAACCAACCAAGGCATTATTAAAAAAAGAAATATTTTTTTAATTTATATTTTAAGTATTCTAACTTTAGGGATTTATTTTATTTATTGGTTAGTTTCAACAAAAAATGAAATAAACAAATCAGAAGCAAAAATTCCAACAGCATGGCTTTTAATTTTACCTATAATCAATCTATACTGGTTATACAAATATTGTAATGGATTTGCTAAATTAAAAAAATCAAATATCACTATATCTTTGTTTTTATTATCAATCATTTCATTAGGAATCCTTATGCCGATAATTATTCAATTAGGATTAAACAAATTATCAAAACAAGAAAAAACAGGTGGAAAAGTTAAGAACAAATCACCAGAACCAAAAACTAAAAACAAATCTAAAATTAAAACAACATTTAAAAAGAAAAATAAAATAAAAAAGTAAGGGAGTGAGAAATGGAATCAAAAAAATCTAATAAAACTAAAAAGAAAAATTTAAAAAAAGAAATAAATAAAGATAGTTTTAAAAAGAAAAAACAAGAATTAGAAAAAATCAAACATAAATCAGAAGACAAACCAAAAGAAATAATCTCAAATAAAGAATCAATTGAGGATAAATCTCAAAAAGGATTAAGTAAAGTATCTTCAGGAAAAGGAACTATTGAATCTTATGAAATAGAAGTTGACAAAGCAAAAGTCAAAGTTGATATTAAAAAACAAACTTCTGGTTATCTTTACCAACTTATTGTCCCTACAATAAATATAGCAACAGCAACTTTATTGGAGGAAGTTAGAAACAGCTTAATTACAGCAACCACTATTGGTATGAAAGAAATAATAGACCCAACAGCTTTTAAAAGAATTAAAACAACTTTTATGAAGGAAGCAGAAACCATCTTAAAAGAAAAACTTCCAACAATAAATAAGGCTATGGAAGAATTTTTAGTAGGAAAATTAATGCAGGACATGTTAGGGTTAGGAGAAATAGAATTCTTAATAAATGATATTAATTTAGAAGAAATTGTTATTACTTCTGCAAAAGAGCCAATAAAAATATATCATAAAAAATACGGATGGTTAACAACAAATTTAACAATAAAAAAAGAAGAAGATATAATTAATTATTCAAATATTATTGCAAGAAGAGTTGGAAGACAAATAAATGTTTTAAGTCCTTTATTAGATGCACATCTTATTTCAGGAGACAGGGTTAATTCTATTTTATATCCAACAAGCACTAAAGGAAATACAATAACAATTAGAAAATTTGCAAGAGACCCTTACACAATAGTTGATTTAATAAATAACAAAACTATTAATTTAGATGTTGCAGTTTTAATATGGCTTGCAATAGAATATGAAATGAATATATTAATTTCAGGAGGAACAGCTTCTGGAAAAACAACAATTTTAAATGCTTTCATGCCTTTTATTCCTCCAAATCATAGAATAATAAGTGTAGAAGATACAAGAGAATTAATGCTTCCTGATTTTCTTTATTGGTGCCCTTTAGTAACCCGGTCTCCAAACCCCGAAGGAAAAGGAGCAGTAACAATGCTTGACCTTCTTGTAAACTCTTTAAGAATGAGGCCTGATAGGATTGTTTTAGGTGAAATGAGAAGAGAAGAAGAAGCAAGAGTTTTATTTGAAGCTATGCATACTGGACATAGTGTATATGCAACATTGCATGCAAACTCTGCTGCTGAAACAATATCAAGACTAACAAATCCTCCATTAAATGTTCCTCCAAATTTATTAAATGCAGTTAATCTAAATGTTGTTGTATTCAGAGATAGAAGAAAAGGAATAAGAAGAGTATTACAAATAGCAGAATTTGAATCTGATGAAGATAATGCAAGAGCAAATATTCTTTATAGATGGATTCCAGAAGGAGATAAAATGATTAAACACAGTGAAAGTTCAAAATTTTTTGAAGAAATAACACGAAATACAGGAATGTCTCAAAAAGAAATGAACAACGACTTAGATGAAAAAAGAAAAATTATCTTATGGCTTATTAAAAATAAAATAAGAAATTTGAATGACCTTGGTAAAATAATGAATCTTTATTATCATGATAAAGAAGAACTGTTTAAAGATATTTCAAGGAATGATATCAAGAAAATTTTAGAACAATAATATTAAAATGAAATTTAAAATTCCTTTTACATTTTCAGGAGTAGATAGATTAAAGAAAAAAACAAAATTTCTTTCTTCAAAAATCAGGCATAAAAAAAAATCCAAATTAGGAACCTATCTTAAAAATTCTGATATAAGTTTAAGCAGAGAAGAGTACATTGCCATTTGCTTGAATAGTTTTTTTATACATTTTGTATTTATCCTTGCTGTTTCAACAACAGTTTTATTTCTTTTATCAATTAAATACTTTATTTTATTTGGTTTTTTAATTGCATTATTATTCTCATCTTTTGGTTTATTTAGCCAGCTTGTATATCCAAAAATTTATGTTTCAAGAAAGCAGAAAAATATAGAAAAAAATCTCCTTCCAGCATTAGAAGATATTTTAGTTCAGCTTAATTCAGGAATTCCTCTTTTCACTATTCTTACAAATATATCTTCGAGTGATTATGGAGTTTTAAGTTCTGAATTTAAAAAAGCTGTAAAAAGAATGAACTCTGGAGAACCAGAACCAATGGTTTTAGATGATTTAGGAAATGAAAACCCTTCCATTTTCTTTAGAAGAACTTTATGGCAGATTAGTAATGGAATAGTTGCAGGAAGTGATATGAGTATTGTTATAAGAGATACTATTAAAGCATTAAATGAAGAACAACTTATTCAAATACAAGACTATGGAAGCAAGTTAAACCCCTTAATTGTTATGTACATGCTTATAACTGTAATAATTCCAACATTGTCAATTACTTTCTTAACAATAATTTCCTCAATGGTGAACATCCCAGAAAAAATGGCCCCCCTTTTATTTATAGCTTTATTTGTTTTTGTTGTAATAGCCCAGATAATGTTTTTAGGTCTAATAAAATCAAAAAGACCAAGTTTATTGTAAAATGATAAAAAAAGATTATAAAGAAAAAATAAATTTAAAAAAAGTGATTTTTATATCATTTTTATTAGCATTATTAGTTGCATCTTTAATATTTATTTTTTATAAAAATTTAATCTACTCTTTAATTGCATTTTTTTTAACAATATTTTTAGGAGTCATCTATAGTTACATTAAAACAGCTTTGGAAAAATCAGCAAGAATTAAAAAATTAGAAGAAGTTTTTCCAGATTTTCTTCAATTAATGTCAAGCAACCTAAGAGCAGGAATGACAATAGACAGAGCTATTTTATTAAGTTCAAGACCTGAATTTGCACCTTTAGATAAAGAAATTTTACAAACAGGAAAAGACTTAACTACTGGAAAAGATATTGAAAAAGTTTTAATGGATTTGTCTAAAAGAATAAAATCTGAAAAAATAAACAAAACAATTCTTTTAATAATCTCAGGAATAAGGGCAGGAGGAGACCTTGCAATTTTACTTGAACAAACTGCAGTAAGCATGAGAGAAAGAGGATTTGTAGAAAAAAGAGCAGCTTCAAGTGTTTTAATGTATGTAATTTTTATATTTTTAGCAGTATCAATATTTGCACCCTTATTATTTTCTTTGTCAAATGTTTTAGTAGAAGTTCTTACAAATATTCTTTCAGGATTGCCAGAAACAGATGCAAATGTGAATCTTCCATTCACACTTTCTAAAGTAAATGTTTCTATTAATTTTATAAAATATTTCTCAATTATTTTTATGATTGTTATAGGAACTTTTTCATCTCTTGTATTAGGGTTGGTAAGCAAAGGAGATGAAAAACAAGGTTTAAGATATCTTCCAGTAATAATCACTTTAAGTCTTGCTATTTTCTTTTTATCAAGAGTTTTCATAGCAAGGTTCTTGACAGGGTTGTTGTGAGGTGGTTATGCCCCTGCCGGGCAAGAATAATATTTGTCCACTTTAAGGGACATAGTTTTTTATTTTGTTAATGAATAAAAGTGAAGGTAGTATTTATAATTTTCGTATGAATTCTTTAGCTGGATTAAGTTTTTAAGGTATATTCACTTTATATAAATGAAAGATGGCTACTTACAATTTTAAGAAAATAAAAGGTAAAAAAGTTATAGAATGGAATAAAGGGCGTCTTAGAGGTATAACTGAATCTAAAGAAAGAATTGGAGATATTACCCTGTTAATTAAAAAACAATTAAAGGAAAAGAGAAAGATTCGAGTTCTTGAAGTTGGTTGTGGATATTGCAGGGCTTTAATGGAATTAAAAAAGTTATTTGGAGATAAAATAGAAACTCATGGAATAAATCTTGAAAAAAGGTGGGATGTTAAACTTGCAAGAAGATATGGATTAAAACATAAAATATTTACAAAAAAAGAAATAGATAAAAATCTTCCAAAGATCTATATCTTAGATGCTGGGAAAAAACTACCATTTAAATCAGGAAGCTATGACTTTATTTTTAGTCAAGCTAGTGTTCAATATATTCATGACAAAGCATTATTCTTAGAGGAAGTTAATAGATTATTAAGTAAGAATGGAACTGCAATAATTGAACTTCAAGAATATAAACCAAAACACTCAATAGAATATAAGAATCTTTTCGAAATATGGCATAAAGACAAAATAATAAGGAGTATGGATTATCTGAAGAGATTTAAAAATATTAAATTTAAAAAATATAAATGGGAATCACATGTTCTTGAAATAAAAAAATCAAAAAATTTTAAGTTAAATCTAAAACTAATCACCTCTTTTGATTTAAATAATATAAATCCAACTTGGTGGGGAACAAAAGCGATTTATAAAAAATGAAATATCAAAAAATTTACATTATTGGTCCAGAAAGTTCTGGAAAATCAACATTAGCAAAGATTTTATCTAAAAAATTAAAAATAAAACATTATGATCTGGATAATGTTGTTTGGTCAAGAAGATATGATAAAAAAAGATCTCATGAAATGAGATTAAAGAAATTAAATGAGATTATTAAAAAGAAGAGATGGATAATTGAAGGAATTTTTGGAGGGTGGACAGAACCTGTTTTTAAAAATACAGGGCTGGTTATTATGTTAAACCTAAATTATTCCTTATTGTTAAATCTTTAGCAAGAAATCCGCCCCTTTCAAGGGGAGGATGAATTGCGTAACGTATTTATTTCTAGGATTATTATAAAAAAGAGAGTTAGATGTAAC
>Ga0265596_1001354_pt1 | contig 11594 bp, 11 predicted proteins | sample saktaG_FD_190143 | JGI IMG/M metagenome (GOLD analysis project Ga0265596, IMG submission 190143) | Saline water microbial communities from Sakinaw Lake, British Columbia, Canada - sak_2013_06_06_60m | ecosystem: Environmental > Aquatic > Non-marine Saline and Alkaline > Saline ...
AAAATATGTGTGAAATCATTTTTAATAACAATGATATTTACATTTTGATTATTTAGAATATTAGAAAGGTAATCTTTTATTCGTGTATGCTCGGCATCATACATTACAATATTTATCTTAGTGTTCAATCGTTTCAGGAGAAAACCTGCTATTTCAAAGTTGCCTACGTGGGCACTGATAAGCAAACCGCCGGTATTGCCGGTTACCATTTTTCTTAGATAGTTCTCGCCGTCAAAATCAAAAGTAAAACTGGTCTTAAATCCTGCTAATATTGCAATTTTATCAAGAAGTACTTGTCCGAAAACGAAATAGCTTTTATATATCTTAATAAAAGAATTAAAAAAATTATTATGTAAAATTTTATTGAAATAAAAAAATGAAAAGCGAAAAGAATTAGGGGAAAATAAAAAAAAATAAATAACAACAAATCTTAAAAAGAAATAAGCGACAGATAGTCCGGAATATTTTAAGATAGAAATAAAAAACTTATAGCCGAATAGTCCTCCACGTGTTTTTCCTTTCCATGATGACACGGTGAAATTATTTATTTTTGTTTAAATAAGCATAAATATAATCGTAAAGGTTTTGTAATGTTTTTACATCAACCATTTCTTCACCTTTAACTTTAAAATTGAATTCTTTTTCAATAACAACGGCAATGTCAACAAAGTCAAGACTTTCAATACCAAGGTCATCCTTTAACTTTGCATCAGGATTAAGATCTTCTTCTATTTCAAGTTCATCAATTAGAAAATCATTAATTATCGTTACAATTTTATCTTTTTCCATGATTTTTCTTAATAAGGAATTATTCGGCAAAATTAAATATATTTATCCATAAAACTTATAATTATTTAAAATTTTTTATAATGAGCGAAGAATTTGTCCCACCGAAACCAAATGAATTTGACAAGAATATATTAATATCTTTATTAAGTGTTTTATTAATGATATTTAGTTTTTGAGAATATTCATCAGGGTTTTCAAAATTGATATTAGGAGCAATAAATGAGTTTTTCATCATCAGGATTGTATAAACTACTTCGCTTGCACCTGCCATCCACATTTCATGTCCTGTCATGGATTTTGTTGAACTTACAACCGGTTTGTGGGTATTAAAAATTTCATAAATAGCTTTTGCTTCATTTGCATCGCCTACCGGAGTAGATGTTGCATGTGCATTAATATAATCAATATCTTTAGGACTGACATTAGCATTTTTTAACGACATTTCAATAGCACGTTTTGGACCGTCAACATTTGGAACAGAAATATGACTTCCGTCGGATGAAAATCCATAACCGATAACTTCAGCTAATATCGGGGCTCCTCTTTTAATTGCAGAATCATAACTTTCAAGTATTACAGTAGCTGCACCACCGCTCGGCACTAAACCATCCCTGTTTTTATCAAACGGTCGTGATGCTTTTGCCGGGTCTGATTCTCTTATTGAAAAAGCTCCTAAAGTATCAAAGCTGCCAACAGAAAAAATATTAACTTCCTGGGCTCCGCCGCAAATAATACTTTTCTGATAACCATGCTTAATTAAAAAATATCCCATTCCAATTGAATGTGAACCACTTGCACAAGCCCCGCTAAGTGTAAAATTAACTCCTCTTAACTTGAAAATTACAGCTAAATTCATTGTAACAGTTGAGTTCATTGATTGAAAAACAGAACCCGAACCAACAAGAACCGTATCTCTTTTTTCTCTTATAATATCTACCGCCTTAATTACAGGAATTGTTGAACTGTCATTTCCGTATATAATACCAAATTCATTTTTATTTAGATGTTCTTGTTCAATTTCTGCATTTTTTAATGCTTCTATAGTAGCCATATAAGCGTATTCGCCTTGTTCTGCCATACCAACCCGTGACCGTCGGTCAATCAAGCCTTTAAGTTTTGGTCGCTCAAGCTTTCCTGTCAGCCCCGACCTGTACCCGTATTCTTTTCTTTCCTGATCAAGAACTATCCCTGATTTTCCGTTATACAATGATTCTTTAACTTCATCAAGATTTTTCCCGATAGTAGAATAAATTCCGATACCTGTAATAACTACTCTGTTCATGAATATTTTTTATTTTTTTTAATTTTACCTATGAAATATATAACATTTAACATCACATTAGGTATACAACCCCCCATTAACAGAAATTATTTCGCCGGTAATATAAGATGACTTTTCAGAAGCAAGAAATCCGACAACTTCTGCAACTTCTTCGGGATTACCAAACCTGTTAAGCGGGATTAGTTGCTTTAACTCTTTTTCGTTTAAATCTTCTGTCATATTGGTTTTAATAAATCCGGGAGCAACTGCATTAACCGTTACCTTCTTTTTCCCGATCTCTTGTGCCAGTGCTTTTGTTGCAGCAATAATTCCTCCCTTAGCTGCCGAATAATTTATTTGTCCGGGTAAGCCCTTTATTCCTGATAAAGAAACAATATTGACAATTCTGCCGTATTTCTTTATCAGCATATCTTTTAACAACATTCTCGTAACAAAAAAGAAACCGTTAAGATTAGTGTTCAGCACATCAAACCATTGTTCGTTCTCCATCCATATTAATAAAGTGTCTTTTCGTATTCCGGCATTATTTATTAAAACTTCAATATATTGATCTTTATGTTGTTCTTTCCATGCTCCCAATACTTTTTCAACTTCATTCTGCTTTGAAACATCAAATTGCATTAGCTTGCCCGAACCTCCTGTTTCTTCAATTAATCCGAGTGTGTTTTTGGCTTCTTTATTATTAGAAAGGAAATTTATCAATACATAATAACCCATTTCTGAGAGCTTCAGGCTTATGGCTCTGCCAATTCCTCTTGAGCCACCTGTAATTAGAGCGTATTTCATCTTGATTTATTCTTTTACAAATTTGAAAACATTAAAATTCTAATTTATAGTCCATTAAATAATTCTTAACATTTTGAATATCCTTATACATCGGAGAATCTTCTATAAACTTAGGTATAATTTTTCGTAAATTAGTAAAAGTAGTTTTTGAATATCCTGATAATTTATCTTCAATTTTTAAGTAATCAATTGCCTGAAGAATTGCAATAAATTCAATGGCAATTACCTGGTATGAGTTTTCAATTATTTGTTTTGTAATAAGAGAGGCATTAGTCCCCATGCTGACAATATCCTGGTTATCATTATTGTTAGGAATACTATGAACATACATAGGAAATGACAGTGTTTGACTCTCGGCAACGGTTGAAGTAGCTGTAAATTGGATTCCCTGCATGCCAAAGTTCAAGCCCAATTTTCCGAGATTGATAAAAGGAGGCAGCTTATTATTTAGTTTGTCATTTAAAAGATAATTCAACTGCCGCTCGGATAACATTGATAATTTAGTAATAGCGATTTTTAACTTGTCCATTTCAAGCGACACATAATCTCCATGAAAGTTTCCGCCATGATATACATTATTATTCTCACTATCAATAATCGGATTATCGCTAACAGAATTTACTTCGTTTATCAGAACTTTCTTAGTGATTTCAATGGTATTATAAACAGGTCCAAGTATTTGCGGAACGCAGCGAAGCGAATAATATTCCTGCACTTTTTCTTTTAATAAATAATCTTTAATATGATTATTAAAAAAGTGGTCTTCTCTTTTTCGGATTAATTTGCTGCTTTTTAAGATTATTCTGAAAATTTCAGAAACCTTAATTTGTCCTTCGTGTAATTTTACATTATTTAGTTCTTTTGAGAAATGGTCGTCGAAAGATTCTACAATTTCATTTATCATGGCTGAAGTTAGTATAGTCCAATTTAATAGATTTTTTGCCAAAATAGAATTAATCAATCCAATTCCTGTCATTACGGAAGTGCCGTTTATCAGCGATAGTCCTTCTCGTAAATGCATTTTAATAGGATGAAGATTATTTTGGGCAAACACTGTTTTTGTGGAAAGAATTTTCCCGTGATAAGAAACTTCGCCTTCGCCTATTAAAACAAGGGCAAGATGTGCTAATTGTACTAAATCGCCGCTTGCACCAACTCCGCCATGCTCAGGAATCAGAGGATAAATATCTTTATTAATCAAATTTTTTAACAAGTCAACAACTTCTGGATGTATACCTGAATAACCTTTAAGAAAGTTATTTAATCTGACTATCATTGCCGATTTAACATAAATATCAGGTATAGGGTTTCCTGTACCGGATGAATGACTTCTTATTGCATTATATTGTAATTGAATACGGTCATTTTCATCAATTCTGTATTGTGCCATAGGACCCAATCCTGTATTGATTCCATAAATGACTTTACCTTTACAATATTTTTCAAGAAAATTAAAGTTACTTTGAACTTTTTCCAGTGCTTTCGGGTCAATCTTTATCTTCTCTTTATTGTATAATATTTTATTGAAATCATCTAAAGTAAGTGGATGTTCTCCAATTCTTATCATTATAAATTGTACTAAGTTTGGTTAAAAAATGAAAATGCAAAATTAATAAAAATAATTTTCAGTAAGCAATTTTATTAATTAAATTAGCAAGGAGTATTTCCGTTTTTTGTATTGCCGTTTATTTGTAGGGTCGTATTGCAATACGACCCTACCATAACCATAACCATAACCATAACCATAACCGCAACCGTAACCGCAACCGTAACCGTAACCGTAACCGCAACCGTAACCGTAACCGCAACCGTAACCGTAACCGTAACCGCAACCGCAACCGTAACCGTAACCGTAACCGTAACCATAACCATAACCATAACCATAACCGTATTCGTAACCGCAACCATAATAATATTTGCCATTAAAAAAATATTATTATTCATTATTAAAAAAAATATCATTTTTCCAATTACCCGGATTATTTATGATATAATTTTTTATTTTGAAATATTCCGGTTTGTTGTGAATAATATGGTCGTGAAAATTCCGTTGCCATACAGATTCACCTGGTGTATTACGTAACACATTAATTTGTTTTGTAACAGCCGATTCAAATCCCCGTACAATCGCCCCTAATGTATTTGATGGCGAACGTTTGTTGTTGGGTTGTCCGGGTAATGGATTTTCATTTTGTTGATTCGTATTGTTGTTTTTTTCCTGTTGGGTTGCATTAGCATTTTTTTGTATGGTTGTGTCGCCGGTTTTTTGCAGGGTCGTATTACCGTTTCCATGTAGGGTCGTATTGCAATACGACCCTACAATAAAACCGTTATTGGATTCATTAAAAACACGATGTGTTATTTGTACAATCGCATGAAAATGATTTGGCATTACGGTAAATTCATTCAATTTCACATTATTCCGGATTTTTGGTGTTTTTAACCATTCCTGTTCCACGATTTTGCCATATTCATTTAATATCATTTTATCGTTTTCAATTTGACCGAATAACATTTCACGACCCTGACAACATATTGTAATAAAATATAAACCCGGTTTGCTGTAATCATATCCTTTTAAACGTATATATTTTCGTTGTCGAATCATAAATTCATTTTATAAAATTGAATGAAAATCAAAATCTGTTTAATAACAATCTAAAAAGATTTTATTAAGCATATCATAAACCAATCCATATATTCCCAGAGAGTTACTTTCTCTTGGTCCGGCAATATTTAAAACCTTTATTTTATTATCAGTCAGCCATTGTAAGAGTTTTTTCTTTTCGGGGTTTTTTGAGAAGTCGAAAATAAAACAGGGCTTTTTTAAATTAGCAGCAGTATCTATTGTAAGCTTTGTGCCTTTGTCAATATTGCCATTAATAAATAAGAGTGTTCCATCAGAATCTTTCACATTAAGTTGTGTCCTTTCCCGGTAATCTGAGCCTGATGTTTCTGTAAGTGGATATTTTAAAGGTATTATTCCGTGTTCAGCTATCCTGCCTTTAGGACACCAGCCTCCGCATTCTATCTGATGAGCTAAGGCAAAATCAAGTGCTGCCCTGTCAACCCCGGCCTGTCCGCCGGAAATTAATTTGGATATTTTCATAAACATTACTCAGTCTACAGTCCTCAATCCTCAGTCTTCAGACTCAATTCACAGTCTATTAATCGTTGACTGCAGATTGCCGATTTTTTATTAACTATCACTTAAGTTAGTTTATTTGTAGCTACGCTAAGTTATGTACTTTTATCTTGCGCCTTTTGTCTTTTATCTTATTTTTTATTCTGAAATATCACAAAATCACGTTGTGCTTTCAGAAGGTTTATTGTATTCAGTAATAGATTTTTTGTTTCTGATAATATTCCCAGATACAACAGACTATTTTTGGTTCCTGTTTCTTTGTGTTTTATTCTTTTAATTTGTGTTTTACGGAATTCTTCAATAATATTTAGTATTTCCTGTTGTTTATCAATTATATGATTAATCTCTGTAAATTTATTTTTTTGGATTATATCCTGAATAGTATTAAAAAATTCAGTTAATCGGTTTCTGATTATATTCAATTCTTCAACCTGAATATTAATCAATCCTTTATGATTATTATTTACATGCTCAAAACTCGGTTGAATAATAAATGTTATACAATGGGCAATTTCACGAAGATAGTCAAGCACCTGAACATAATAATGCCCTGTTTCTATCGAATCTTCCTGTAATTGTATAATTGTATTATGTATATTATCCTTCAGGTGTTTGGCTCTTTTATTTATTTCTTTGATTTCTTTATTGATACTTTTAAGTTTTTTGAGATCTTCTTTTACCAAAGCCTGAATAGTTTCGTTGTAAATATTTATGGCATTATTTAAAGTATTGGCAACATTTATTGTGCATTTTTCAAAAATATTCTTACTGGTTATTTCATCTGTAGAAGTTTTATATTCTTCGCTTTTCTTTTCTCTTTTTTTATGAAAAGCATGAGTTTTAATAATTAGAATTAATGCAATAATTAATAAAATACCAATTGAGATATAATTGCCCCAGTGAATGATATAAACAATTAAAAAAGCAACTGTAAAAGCCGATAATGCAGTAAAGAACCATCCTCCAATAACAGATAACACTCCGGTTATACGATAAACAGCGCTTTCGCGGTCCCATGCTTTATCAGATAATGAAGTTCCCATTGCTACCATAAAGGTTACATAAGTTGTTGATAAGGGAAGCCTTAAAGAAGTAGCAAATGAAATGATTATACTGGCAACAACAAGGTTTACCGATGCACGCAAAAGGTCAAAGGAAGGAGCATCATTTTCTGTGATTTTTGGTATTTTGGACTGGTCAAATTTTCTGGCTATTTTTTCATGAATACTTTTGGGAATGAAAAAATTTATAGCATTACCAAAATTTATTGAGCTTCTAACCAGTGATCTTGAGAGTATTGAAGATCTAAATCGTTCACGTCCTTCATCCTGGCGGCTAAGATCAAGAGTGGTTTTTACTACATTTCTTGCCTTGCGAGACACCCATAATGTTATTACCATGATTAATCCGGCTATTAATAAAAATAGAGTAGGAGTTTTTACTTTGCCTGCTAATGCAATCATGGTAAATGCATCAGGATCTGCTCCTGGTGAAGCAATGAAAGATTTAAATGATTCGTAACCGGCTAATGGAACACCAATAAAATTTACCAGATCATTACCTGCAAAAGCCATAGCTAGTGCAAAAGTTCCAACTAAAACGATAAGCTTCAAAATATTAAGTTTAATAAGCCAGTTTAATAATTGAAGTAAAATAGTCCATGCAACAAAACTGGCACCTAAGATTATAAGTGTATTTTCTTTTATTAACAGTTTTGCTTCGTCCGACATAAATGAAGCTCCTTTTGCTCCTTTTATCAGGATAAAATATGTTATTGCAGTAATTGCAATTCCACCCCAGATAGCACCGAAGTATTTTAAGCTCTTTTTATAGTCAAATGAAAAAACAATTCTTGTAATATATTGAACAAAAGCCCCTATGGCAAATGCAACTCCAACCGATAATAGTATTCCGAAAATTATTGCCAGTGCATTGCTTGTATTAATATAATCTACAATATCTTTTGTTGTTTCTGGGGAGGATGAAACTTTAATAATAGACATGGCAACAGCAGCCCCAAATAATTCAAAAACTATTGAAACGGTAGTAGAAGTTGGTAGCCCGAAAGTGTTGAACATGTCAAGAAGTATAACATCGGTTATCATTACGGCAAGGAAAATGATTATGATTTCTGAGAAGTAGAAATATTCGGGGTGGAAAATCCCTTTCCTTGCCACTTCCATCATACCGCCTGAAAATGTTGCACCAACAAGTACACCAAGTGCAGCTATTATCATTATTACTTTAAATGGTGCAGCTTTTGAGCCAATTGCGGAATTTAAAAAGTTTACAGCATCATTGCTTACTCCTACAATAAGATCGGAGATGGCAAGAATGAACAAAACGATAACTAAAACTAAATAAACGGTTCCCATTTAATTTTAAAAAAAAATTGACTGTTGCAAAATTAATTAATCTGTATATATTTTATTCTAAAAGTAAAAAGAAATTTTATAAACTGAACGAAAACGAGTTTACAAATATATCCACACACAAATTACATAAAACCAAGCTGTTAACTTGACTGGAAATTGTAAAGTTTATGCGTTTCAGTATAATCAAATTTGATACAATAATAAAATAATATTTAATCTGACGATAAAAAAGAAATAAAATTTAATTAACAATAGTTATTCTTTTAACTACGCCAACGTTTTTTAGTATATCTTCAACATCTTCAAAAGAAATAAAAATATCGGTATGGCCGTTTGAATAAGGAGCAATTTCATAGCTATTATAATAAAATCCTATACCGTCTTTGTTAATATAAAAGTTGTTGTTTGGTTTAACTTCATCAACAAAAAAACCTGCATCTTTAAGATTATCTTCAGGTTTAATTAAATATAATTCCCTTAACTTATGGTTTAATATTTTAGTTAGCTTTGGTTTGTAGCCATCTTCAAAAATATCATTAATAGTAATTATATTGCCATTTTTCAGGTCAATTACATTAAATTTATTAACTTCAATTCCGTGAGTACCTCCTGTATAACCATAATCCTGGTATTCGAGCGAAAGAATAAAATCCTGATTATATCTGATGTTCATTTGTTTTATCTTTTCCCAGTTGAATGAGTTGCCACCGTCATAAATATCCTGATTTGATTTTTTATAAAGTTCAAAATATTGTTCTTCTTTTTTTGTCAACATTGAATCAGGAATTGTTTGCAGGAAGTTTTTTCCGAAAAAGTTTCGGGTAATAATATTTTTTACAGAATCGGAAATGTTTTTGTCGGGGTAATTTTTTGGATCAAACAGGGCTAATTCCAAACTTGCAACAGGTGAATTTTCTTCTTCAACAAGGCGACATTCCGATCTTAAATAATATACTTCAAATTGCATTGTTCCATCCGGATATTTTTCTATTAATTCAAAACTTAAATTTTTATCACTTTCCGATTTTTTCCATATGCCTTCAATCTTTTTTTTGCTTGTAAAATTCCCTTTAAATATTGAGCCTTTACCATTGAATTCAGTAAGCTCTATATCTCCGCTTTCGTTAATTATTCCTTGTAAAGGTATAGTCTGACCATAATAGATAAAATAGTTGTTATCTTTATTTTCGTTAAAATAATAATAATAAAATCCTTGTATCTTACTGTTGATGCTTGAAAGGTCGGCAGTAATATTTATATTAAAATTAATATTACCTTCCATATGTTTGTAAAATTGCTTGTCAGGTAAAGCTTGAGAATAAAGATTATTTTGAAGATTTAAAATAAAAAATAAAAGCAGAAACAACATAGATTGTTTCATTTTAATAATTTGTTTATATTGAGTTGACAAAATTAATTTCTTATTTTAGAAATAATACATTTATTTTGAAGAAATTTGACAAATATAAAATAATTGTTTTATCTTTGACCGACCGTTCAGTCATATAAAAGTTAAAATTTATATGTTAATTGTTAGTAATATAGGCATATATCATAGCGCTATAAATGGCAAGTTACATGTTATTCAGCAATCGTTTACTAATTGTGTATTTACTAAATAACTTTGTTTTTTAGCAAAGTTTTACATGATAATAGTATATAAGCTAAAAATAAATAAACTAAACAGTAACAAAAATCAGGAAAAATAACATCAAAATACTAATAATAATGTCACCACGAAGCAAAAAACAATTTGAGAAAATTCGAAAAAGTAAAAAAGCCCTTATATTAGAAAAGGCATTAGAACTTTTTGCAAATAATGGATTTCATAATACTTCAATGAATATGATTGCTTCCGGAGCCGGTATTTCAAAAGGTTTAATTTATAATTATTTTAAAAGTAAGGAAGACTTGATAAAAGAAATTGTTTTCAAAGGAATTGATGAATTAATACTTAATATTTTTGATCAGAATAAAGATGGTGTACTTACTAATGAAGAGTTTGTTTTTTTTATAAACGAAAGTTTTGATATTTTAAAGAAAAAAAATGAATTTTGGAAATTGTATTTTAAAATAATAATGCAACCGGATGTTATGAAATTGGTTGAAGGAAAATTATTTGAATTAGTAAGTCCGTTATTTGTTATACTTGAAAAATATTTTAAGTCAAAAAGTATAAAAAACCCTGAGGCTGAGGCAAAATTATTCAGTGCAACAATGGATGGTGTTAGCTTGAATTACATTGTTGACCCTGATAATTTTCCTCTTGATACAATAAAAGATATAATAATTGAAAAATATTCGTAGTGTGGTAATGTTGTATATTAAATAAAAAAAAACGATGAAAACTTTTAATATTAAAAAATTAATTCTAAGTATCTTAATCGTCTTAACATTGGTGATTAACATAAATGCACAGGAAAATTTAACTGCAAAACAGGTTGTTAAAAACGCCAAAGACTTGTTTTTAGGAAAATCAAGTGTCAGCGATATGACCATGACAATAATTCGTCCCGAATGGAAAAGGTCAGTATCAATGCAAAGCTGGTCCTTGGGAAGTGATTTTTATATGATATTATTAACTGCACCTGCCCGCGATAAAGGACAGGTTTTTATGAAGAGAACAACAGATATGTGGAATTGGATGCCCTCAATTGACAGGATGATAAAAATACCTCCTTCAATGATGATGCAGTCGTGGATGGGCTCGGATTTTTCAAATGAAGACCTGATGAAAGAAAACTCAATTATTACCGATTATACTCATAAATTTATCGGGAACGATACAATTGAAAACTACGATTGTTATATAATAGAATTAATTCCTTTTCCCGAAGCCCCTGTGGTTTGGGGAAAAATTATCATGTGGATAAGCAAAAAAGATTTTTATCAGCTAAAAGCAGAATATTATGATGACAATAAAAAACTTGTAAATTTGGAAACTTGCACAGAAATTAAAAAAATGGGCGACAGAAGCCTGCCAACTAAACTTACAATGATTCCCGTAAATAAAAAAGGGCAAAAAACCATAATTGATATCACATATCAGAAATTTAATATTCCAACTATTAATGAGGATTTCTTTTCACAGCAAATGATGAAAAGATTGCGGGAAAGAAGAGATTAAGGAATTATAGGATGAGAGAATAATGAAATAATGAAAAATGAAATATCTGAGAATGAAAACATTAATCATAATAGCATGGCGAAATCTTTG
>Ga0265596_1001365_pt1 | contig 11538 bp, 8 predicted proteins | sample saktaG_FD_190143 | JGI IMG/M metagenome (GOLD analysis project Ga0265596, IMG submission 190143) | Saline water microbial communities from Sakinaw Lake, British Columbia, Canada - sak_2013_06_06_60m | ecosystem: Environmental > Aquatic > Non-marine Saline and Alkaline > Saline ...
ATGGAAGGTTATTGAAAAATTACTGACTGAATCTTATCAGTCTTCCTGGAAATTAGCAGTATTGCAAGCGGAAGGAATTGTAACAAAAACATTAAGACAACTAGGTTTTCTAGGAGAAACATTTACTCAGCAACTACAGGAATTACAGAAACAGGGATACCGGAATTTGAATATTTTAGAAGGCCTCCATCAAGTGAGAGAAAGAATTGTGAATGATAAAAATTTTTCTCTTTCCTTGGACATAGCAAAAGAAATAGTGACAACTTACCAGAAATTCTGGAAAGAAATCCTGAATTCTTTATAAAATAGTGAAGTGAAATTCAATAATTAAATTCAATTCAAAAAGAGTTGAATTTTTTTCTTTTTTCGTTTATACTGTTCTTAGGCAAAGAGACCATCCACAAAGTACATTTGTTAATTGCCTGTTTCTTTAAAGAAAACATATTATAAGGCTCTCTTTAAATGGGTGCTCTTTGTTGCGCTAATGTGTTTTTTGATATTTTGACCGCGGGGTGGAGGAGTAGTACCTCACGAGGCCCATAAAACTTTGTGGCCCAGAATGGTAACATTCTGTGGAAAAACTCTCTAAATTGCCGGGAACCCCTTAAAATATAAATTGTTTTAAGGGCAATCAGCAGCCAAGCTTCACCTTAACTTTAAAAAGTTATAAGAAGAAGGTTCAGAGACTATAATGGGAGCTCCCTTTATAAAGAGGGAGATGGGATAGTCCATTCCATTTGGTAACAAATGGTACATCAAGAACCTCGAGACGCCGGTGCAATTCCGGCCCCCGCAACTACCTAAACTCTAAAATTAGAATTACTAAATTGCTATATTTTCGAACCTACGGTATAATAAATTATACCTTAAGACACGGGTTCTATGGCTAGGATTAAAGAAAAAAATAAAGTTCTCAAATTACGCCGAAAAGGGAGAAGTATAAATGAAATTGTTAAAAAATTGAGTGTACCTAAAAGTACTGTTAGCCAATGGTGCCGAGATATTCAACTTACCCAAGAACAAATTGAAAGATTGACTAAGCGGCAAGAATCCGGAAGTTATAAAGGAAGAATGAAATTTTTAGAGAGAATAAGGAAAGTAAGGATAGAAGAAGTGGCGAGATTGAGAAAAGAGGGATTGAAAGAAATTGGTAATCTTAATAAAAGAGATCTTTTTATTGCCGGTATAGCGATGTATTGGAGTGAAGGTTACACATATTCAGGTGGCGATCAAGTCGGATTTACAAATTCTGATCCAAAAATGATTTTGTTTATGCTAAAGTGGTTAAGAGAAATTTGTAAAATTCCGGTTGAGCAACTTTCTCTTCAGGTTAAAATTAATAAAATTCATAAAAATAGAATAAGGGATGTGGAAAATTACTGGTCTAAACTGACTAAAGTGCCATTAAGTCAATTTAACAAAACAATTTTAATAAAAAGCAATATTAAAAAAATTTATCCCAATTCTAATATCCACTATGGTACTTTAAGAATAGTAGTCCATCAGGGGACTAAATTAAGAAGAAAAATTCATGGTTGGATTGAAGGGTTAGCGAGAGGGATATAAAGTGATAGCCAGGGTAGCTCAGTTGGTTAGAGCATAGCACTCATAAAGCTAAGGTCGTGGGTTCGAATCCCGCCCCTGGTACTTCCTAATTTATTGGGCCGGTGGTGTAGCTGGTTTAACACAATTCCCTGTCACGGAATAGATCACGGGTTCGAATCCCGTCCGGCCCGCTGGGAGTGGTAAAAGATTGACAAAGTAGCTGTTTTGTTTATAATGGAATGCTTAGGAAACATGAAAGAATTGACAGCTCTTTAAAAATTTAAAACAGAAAAGATCGTTCCATCTTTTCTGGTTATTCTAAGGATCAATCAATCCAAATTTCAATTTATGAAATATGGATGGATTATTAATGAGGATTTGATCCTAGTCCAGGATGAACGCTGGCGGTGTGGATAAGGCATACAAGTCGAACGGTCCCGATTTATCGGGACAGTGGCAAACGGGTTAGTAATACCTTGGTATCTACCTCAAAGTGGAGTATAGCCTCGTGAAAGCGAGGGTAATCCTCCATAGTTCCCAATTTCTTCGGAATATTGGGATAAAGTCGCAAGACGCTTTGAGATGAGCCTGGGTCCTATCAGCTTGTTGGTGAGGTAATAGCTCACCAAGGCTATGACGGGTAGGGGGTGTGAGAGCACGATCCCCAACAAGGGTACTGAGAACGGACCCTACTCCTACGGGAGGCAGTAGCCGAGAATCTTCGGCAATGGGCGAAAGCCTGACCGAGCGACACCGCGTGTGGGATGAAGGACTTCGGTTCGTAAACCACTTTTATCACTGAGAAATCCCGATTTATCGGGATGATGTTAGGTGAAGAATAAGGAGTTGCCAACTACGTGCCAGCAGCCGCGGTAATACGTAGGCTCCAAGCGTTATCCGGATTTACTGGGCGTAAAGTGTTCTTAGGTGGTTCTGAATAGTCTGTTGTTAAAGACTCTGGCTCAACCGGAGAAAGGCAATAGATACGGCAGAACTAGAGGAAGAAAGAGGTTGGCGGAACGCACGATGTAGGGGTGAAATCCGTTGATATTGTGCGGAACACCGAAAGCGAAGGCAGCCAACTGGGTCTTTCCTGACACTCAAAGACGAAAGCAGGGGGATAAAAAAGGATTAGATAAATCCTGTTCCTTTCTTAATTAATTATCTGTTTTTCAGTTAAGTAATTAAAAAGGACGAATGGTGTCCCTTCCGATGGTGACATTGGAATGTGCATCTAGCTGTATCGGTGAAGCCCAAGTACTTTTATGTTAAACTTAATAAAAGCAACGGGGAATACCGAGGGAAGTCGTTCCATTTTTTTGGAATTGACCCCGTAGAGACTATGTAAAAAAGGAAGATAGAAAATGAATAAATCATTAAACAAATCATTTTTGTCGGATCAATGTAAAGAAATTATTTTAGGTTCTCTGTTAGGAGATGGTTCTTTAAAGATTCAAAGCTTCTATAAAAATGCCCGATTTTCTTTCAGGCATTCTGTTGGTCAAAAGGAATATTTTTTTTGGAAAGCGCAACAGCTAAAAGAAATTTCAGGTAATTCTGATATATGGGAGCAAGAAGCGGATGGCTTTGGGGGTAAAAAGCTTCGTTATCAAAGCCGAGCCCTTAGATCTCTTACTGAATTACATCAATTAATTAGCAAGAAGAATCATTTAGTTATTAGGAGAAAGTGGCTTAATCAATTAACCCCTTTATCTCTAGCCATTTGGTGGTTAGATGACGGTTCGATTATTGGTAATGGAAGAAAAGGAGTTTTTTGTACAGATTCCTTCTCCCTGAAGGAACAAAAGATTTTGGCTAAATACCTTATGAAAGTTTGGGGGGTAAGAGTTACAATTGGTAAAATTGTCCGATTATGGAAAGGACGAAAAAGGGAATATTATCGATTATGGATTCGTTCTGCTGAAGAACTGAAGAAATTTTTGTGTATTATTCTGCCTTTCTTTCCAAATACTCCTTCTATGTTACCTAAAATTTTGCTTCTTTATAAAGATTCCCAATTACAACAACGCTGGATTTCTGAAGTAAGTAAAGCTACTGGTTTTTCTCAACCATTAATCGAAAAATATTTGGCTGAGAAAAAGCATAGATGGCTTGCCTTCAGAAAATGATATAGTCCGATCTCCATAGTGATATGGAATAAAATTAAACTACAAGATGACCCTTGTATTCCCTGCCCTAAACGATGGGTGCTAGTTGCTGGTAGTATCGACCCTATCAGTGGCGAAGCTTACGCGTTAAGCACCCCGCCTGGGAAGTACGGCCGCAAGGTTGAAACTCAAAGGAATAGACGGGAGTTCGCACAAGCGGTGGAACATGAGGTTTAATTCGAAGACAAACGAAGAACCTTACCAGGGCTTGAAACCCCGATGAAATCCCGATGAAAGTCGGGACCTCTGCAAGGACATCGGGACAGGTGCTGCATGGTTGAAATGTCGACCCATTCTGGAGTAATTCAGAATGCAAAACCAGCTCATAACGGTGAAACCCTAATTTATTTATGTTATCATAAAGAAATGGGTAATACCGTGGGAAGCACAAGCTCTAATTTATGTAATTTTTCTGTGTTGAATAATTATTTTGCAAAATTACATAAGTTAGAGTTTGTGCCCTGTAGAGACTAAATCTAAACTGGGTTCTATAGATTTAACTTTTGACTTTTAGTCATAAGTAATACGCTGGTCTCCCGACAGTATGTCGGGATGATGGTATAGTCCATACCATTAGTAATAATGGAATAATATGGCCGTCAGCTCGTGGCGCGAGTTGTTCCCTTAAGTGGGGAAACGAGCGCAACCCCTGTCCTATGTTACAAGTGTCATAGGATACAGACCCGTTTCACGGGTAGGAAGGTGGGGATGACGTCAAATCAGCATGGCCCTTTGATGCCCTGGGCTACACTCATGTTACAATGGAACTGACAATGCGTTGCCAAGTCGCAAGACGGAGCTAATCGCACCAAACAGTTCCCTAGTTCGGATTGAGGGCTGCAACTCGCCCTCATGAAGTTGGAATCGCTAGTAATCGCGGGTCAGCTATACCGCGGTGAATACGTTCTCGAGCTCTGTACTCACCGCCTGTCAAGTCAAGGAAGCCGAGAATAGCCGAAAGTTCTGCTTTGCAGAAATTAAGCTAGGTTCGGTGACAGGGGCTAAGTCATAACAAGGCACCACTAGCGGAAGCTGGGGGTGAAACTTTTATTTATATACTTATTGTCTGGATATCTTAAATTATTCAGACAAAGGTTGATTTCTCGCAAGAGAAAAGGTGTTGGTCTTGGAGCCTTAAGTTAAGACTATCTATATTCTTAGGATAACCAGAAAGGAAGGAACGAAAAAACAATCTTGCCTTGGCAGGGTTGTTTTTTATTTATGTTTTGATATACTTATGAGGAAGATAGGGTTTTGAGTGGGGAGGCGGATAAGAGCCACTTAAGACTTTTGCTTTTTGGTATATTTTTACAATCAATAAATATGAACAATAAAACAGTAATTTTATTAGTTGAGGACGATGCTTTCTTGAGTAGTCTTCTCCAGCTGAAATTACAAAAAGAACAATTTAAAGTAATCCATGCTAAGGATGGGGACGAAGCGATTGATCTTCTCACTCGGCAAGGGTTAAAACCAGATTTAATGTTGCTTGATTTAATTCTTCCTAAAAAGAATGGCTTTGAGGTATTGGAAACTATTCGTCAGGATCCCCAGATAGAAAAACTGCCGGTGATTATAATCTCTAATCTAGGGCAACCTTCGGATATAGAAAGAGGGAAATCACTAGGGGTGATTGATTACTTTGTTAAAGCCCGTCTTTCCATAGATGATCTGGTAGACAAAGTGAAAACGGAAACAGAGAAGAAAACCACTTCTCCTCAAATTAATAGTTGACAAGCATATAAAATGGCTTTAAAATAACAGCAGATATAAAACATCTTTAAAGGTCGAGGTATATACAAAATACTTAATATATAATTAAAAAAATATAAAATGAAAAAAGGTTTTACTCTTTTAGAGCTCCTCATCGTTATTGGTATCCTAGCTATCTTGGCTACCACAGTTGTATTAGTAATTAACCCGGTCCAGCTTTTGAAAAAAGCACGGGACTCCCAAAGAATGAATGATTTGAGTTCTTTAACAACAGCAATTGCTTTTTATGTTACCGAAACTAGTTCCAGTACTGGAAGTATATATACAGCTCAAACCTATGCTGATGTTGCTGGTGCCTCATGTTATGCCGGTGCAGCCACCTCTACTGCAGTTGCCCTTACAACAGATGGTGATGGATGGATACCAATTAATTTTAATGGTATGGCTGGTGGTTCGCCAATTGGCTCTTTACCCCACGATCCTAATATAACTACTGTTGGTGCAAGTCCTGGTCGTTATTATGTTTATGAGGTAGGAGATATTACTAATCGTACATTTAAACTTGTAGCCAACATGGAAAGTACATATTATACGACCGGTGGGGATGGTGATGTTGAAACAAATGATGGTGGCACAGAGATTACTCTTTATGAAATAGGTACTGATATGGACGTTGCAATTGCTACGCTCACTGCTACTTGTTATTATACTGCTGGAGAATAGTATTTAATTAATGAATTGGGTTGTTAGCTTTCTGCTTGTAATTCTACGCCCCGCTTTAGGATTAATAATCTTAGCGGGGCTTTTGCTATACTGGGTTTTAAAAAAGAAATTTCCGCAAGAGAAATTTTTAAAATTAATTTTTTATATTTTTTCTAGTGTAATAATATTTCAGTCTATCTTTTCTACAATTCTTAATTGGTGGTTATGGTCTCAGCAGGGAATTACACAACGTCTTCTTCCTCCTTATTCGTCTATAAACTATCTCCTAAAATACTCTTGGCAGCATTATTGGTTTGAATCAATTGTTACCATTTTTACAGCAATTATAGTATTTCTTGGTATTTATTTTTTAAACAAAAAATTTGAAAATCATTTATTTTACGATGAAGAAAAATATTTAGCTGCTTTAGGTATTTTAGCCACTGGCTGGCCTAATTGTCTTGTGTTTGTTACCCTGGTCCTCTTTTTAGGGGTGCTTTCTCATCTTCTTTTTCTTTTTATGGCAATTATCAAAAAGAGAATTGAAGAAAACCCATTCCGTCTCTCTTTTCTGTATTTTTGGATTCCTGTTGCTTTGCTGCTTTTATTGTTAGGTGATATAATAAACAAGTACTTCGGCATTAGTCAGTTTGTTATTTAGTACGAAAATGAAGTGCGTAATACGAGGTACGCTATATCAAAATTATGGTTCTTCCTCCGCAAATATTAAAAAAATTAGTCCTTCAGACAGAATTGATTTCTGAGAAAGATTTTGATGATTCTCTTCGGGAGGCCCAAAGGGCGGAGAAGAGTGTAGTAAATATTCTTATTTCCCGGGGGCTTCTTACTCAGGATTATTACGCTGATATTTTAGCAGGGTATTTTCATGTTCCCCGGGTTAAATTAGTGGGACGGAATATTCCTAGGGATATTCTGGATATTCTTCCTGAAACAATTGCTCGGAGTCACAATGCTGTTGTTTTTGATAAAAAAGACAATACAATTCATGTTGCATTGTTGGATCCAGCTAATTTAGAGAACTTAGACTTTTTAGAAAAGTATACCAGGCATTTTATTAAAGCATATTTGGCCTTAGAGGAAGATTTGCAGTCAATATTTGCTCAATATGGAGAAGCGGTTTCTGCTGACTTTCAAAACACCATTCAAGAAGGTATTAAAGCTTCCTTAAAGTTAAGGGGGGTGGAAGCAAAAAAGGCTGCTTTGGAAGTGCCAATTGTTTCTTTGACAGATAACTTAATTTCTTATGCTGCATCTCTAGGTGCTACTGATATTCATATTGAACCTTTAGCTGATGAAGTTTTGGTCAGATTTAGGGTTGATGGCCTCTTAAGAGAAGTAGCTCGATTAGCTAAGGAAATTCATCCTGCTATTGTTGCCCGGATAAAAATTTTATCTGATCTTCAGATTGATGAACACGGCAAGCCACAAGACGGAAGAATTAGATACAAGTTTGCTAATACTGTGTTTGATATTCGTATTGCTATTATGCCCACTCTTTATGGGGAAAAGGTAGAGATGCGTCTTTTGGCTGCCTCCACTAAGCCCATGAGTTTAAGCTCTTTGGGAATGTTGGAAGATACTATTAAGACGGCAAAAAACAATCTGAAGAAAACTACCGGAATGATTCTGGTGACTGGTCCCACTGGTTGTGGTAAAACTACTACTCTCTATGCAATGTTGAATATGCTCAATAATCCTGGTGTCAATATTGTTACCATTGAGGACCCAATTGAATATGAGTTGAAATATGTTAATCAGACCCAGGTGAATGCTAAAGCAGGCATTACTTTTGCTACAGGGTTGAGGGCTATTTTGCGACAGGATCCCAATATTATTATGGTGGGAGAAATCAGGGACAGGGATACTGCCGAGATAGCTGTCCACGCCGCTTTGACTGGTCACTTGGTTCTTTCCACTCTTCATACTAATGATGCCGCTACAGCAATTCCTCGTTTAACAGATATGGGAATTCCTCCCTTTTTGATTGCTTCTACCCTTAATTTAGTCATTGCTCAAAGATTAGTACGAAGAATTTGTCGAGAATGTATTGAGAGTTATTCTGTCCCTCAAACGGTCTATAAAATAATAGATAGACAGTTAAAAATCCTGAAAGGAGATCAGGTCCAATCTTATCGTCCCAAAGAATTATATCGGGGCAAGGGTTGTCCTTCTTGCAATTTCACCGGTTACCGGGGAAGATTAGCTATTTATGAAACCCTGGAAATGAATAGTGAAGCCAGGTCATATATTCAACAACCTAATTTTTCTTTAGATAATTTAAAGAAGATTATTTTTTCTAAAAACAATAGCACCATGTTTGAAGATGGACTCCAAAAAGCCGAATTGGGACTGACCACTATTGAGGAAGTCCTCAGGGTAATTAGAGAATAACAATGTTATTTCACTATCTTGTTCAAGACAAAAAAGGACATCTAAAAGAAGGCGATATCGATAGGCCTAACTTGAAGGAGGCCTTGGATTATTTAGTAGGACAAGGATTGAAACCTCTAAATGTAAAGCCGTTAGCCTTAAAAAAACTAGGAGGGAAGAGATTTACAATTTTTCAAGACAGGCTTACTCTGAGTGATAAAGTTTTCCTGATGAAATATTTATCTTTAATGCTCCGGGTGGGAACGGATTTGTTTCAGGCGATTGATATTTTAATGAAAGATTTTGATTCCGGACCAATAAGAAGATTTCTTTTTGAAGTTAGAGGTAATCTGGAAAAAGGAAAGCCGTTTTGGTTTACCTTTTCCCAGCATCCAGAATATTTTTCTCCTGTTACCGTAAACCTAATTAAGGCAGGGGAAGTATCAGGAAATTTGGAATCAACCTTGAATAAAATTTCCATTAATTTAGAAAGAGATAAAGATCTTCAGGGTCAGGTTAAAGCTTCTTTGGTTTATCCTGTTATTCTTCTGATTGGTTCCTATTTTATGGCTCTTTTTCTGGCTACTTTTGCTATTCCCAAGTTAGGGCAGGTATTTATGGGAACAGGGAATAAAATTCCTGCTTTCACCCGTTTTGTTTTAGCAACAGGAATGTTTTTGAATAATTATGTTTTTGTTATTGTTCCTCTTTCTATTGCTGTTCCTGTAGGACTCTATTTCTATTTTATAAAGACGAAAAAAGGAAAAGTTAATTTAATGAAATTTGTGGAAAAAATACCCCCCTTGCGTAATTTAATGGATAAGATGGCTTTGGAGAGGTTTACTAGTGTCTTCTCCAGCTTGATGAAAGCAGGAATGCCCATTATCAAAGCTTTGGAAGTAACAGCTAAAGCAGTGGGGCATCCGAAATTTGAAGCGGCCTTAATGAGAATTGCCCAGGAGGATTTAGCAAAAGGATTGGGAATTGGAGACTCTTTTCGTAAAGAGATTGTTTTTCCGGCAACAGTATCTAATCTATTGGCTATTGGGGAAAAAGCTGGACATACGGAAGAGATTCTAGAAACTCTCTCTAATTTTTATGCCAAGGAAATACAGGTTTCTTTGAAAATATTAGTCTCCTTCCTAGAACCCGCTCTTCTTGTTATAATAGGGGTAATAGTGGGAGGGATTGCTCTTTCTCTTATCGTTCCTATCTATCAGTTGGTGGGACAATTCTAATACCAAATAAATTTTAATTGAAAGGTGAATATATATATAAGTTTTAAAAATTGTGAGATTTCAAATGAGAAATTTAAAATTCAATAAAAGAAGCAAGGCTTTTACCTTGTTGGAGATTATTATTGTTGTTGGTATTACGGCTGTTTTGGCTGGAGTGAGTATTACCTATTATGCTAGTCAAAAAGGATCTAAGACATTAGATGCAGCTGCCCAAGAAATTACTGGTTATCTCCGTTATGCCCAGCGCAAGTCCATTGCCCAACAGGAAGGGAAACAATGGGGGGTTCATTTTGAAAATCCAGCTTCTGGAAGGGGATCTTACTCGCTTTATACTGGTGCTACTTATTCTTCTCCTGTAGAAACAAGATATTTGCCAGCTGGTATAGAATTTCAGATCCCTTCTTCTAATAGTTCCAGCACTATTTCTTTTGATAAATTAACGGGATCGTTTAGTGAAACATATAAACAAATTACAATTGAAAACGATCAAGGTGAAACGAATACTGTTTTAGCTTGTTCCCAGGGTATTATTGAACAAAATTCTGATATTGGCATATGTGGTCTTGTGAATTCTACCCCTCCTGTAATTGGGGCAATTACTCCGGAAAATGTTAGTTATGGTGCTTTTGTTGATTCTCCTTTTGATTTAACAGTATCAATCACAGAAGAAGAAGGAGGAGCAACCTCTTGTGAATATACCGCAAATGGAGGAACTGATTGGCTTACGGCTGATCTTTCGGGAACAGGTCCTGGTTATACTTGTACCAAGGAGGGAATTACCTCTTCCGATGGCACTGCCCTGAGTTTAAATATGCGGGCTGTTAGTAGCGGGGGAACAGGGACAGGAACTGCTGTAGCCCGGACTGTTGATGCAGTTGCCCCTACTAGTTCTGATGACTGGATAGATGACTGGACAGCTACTTCATCAGTAATAGTTACTACTACATCAACAGATGATGGATCAGGAGTGGCTAGTACTAAATATTGTGTAGATACTGCTGATACTTGTACTCCTTCTACTACAGGAACTTCAGTGTCTGTTACCTGTGCCTCAGGTTCTACTTGTGTCCAGCATGTTCGTTACAGTGCAGAAGATAATGTTGGTAATGCTAGCTCTGTTTATTCTAAAACAGTAGGACAGGATCTTCAAAATCCTTCCGATGGTACTCTCATTGCGACGGGAGGGTCTCAATTGGTAGATCTTTCTTGGTCTGGTTTTTCTGATGCCGGTTCTGGTCTTGCTGCAGCTGATACCTATAAACTGGTTTATTCTACCAGTACTACCCCAGCTGATTGTAATGTAGGAACCCAGACGTATCTAGGTACTAATACTACCTATCCCCATACTGGATTAACTGATGGTCTGACTTATTACTATCGGGTATGTGCTTTTGATTCTGTAAACAACGTGTCCACAGGTGCTACTGCTCAAGCTATCCCCAGTAGCTGTGAGTGTTCTGTAGAAGATCCCTGTTGCAGTAATGGATGTGATTATGATGCTGATAGCACTGTTTGCAGTGTCTGGGGTTCTTGTAGCGGTTCTTATAGTAGCACTTGCGATGAAAGTTGTGATGGCACTCAATCTGCCTCTACCTGTGTAAGTGGTGCCTGTTCGGGTTCTACTTCCCAATCCTGCAGCTGTGGTACTAGAGATACAGATGGTACATCCTGTGGAACTAAGGATTGTGATTACTTAAACTATTACTTTACTTTAGGCACAGCTTCTCCTACTGGAACTAATTATTGTAAATACCGAAACTACGTTGATCAGACAAAGTATT
>Ga0265596_1001373_pt1 | contig 11511 bp, 8 predicted proteins | sample saktaG_FD_190143 | JGI IMG/M metagenome (GOLD analysis project Ga0265596, IMG submission 190143) | Saline water microbial communities from Sakinaw Lake, British Columbia, Canada - sak_2013_06_06_60m | ecosystem: Environmental > Aquatic > Non-marine Saline and Alkaline > Saline ...
AATGATTACTTCATCTCCTTCCTTTACCTGAATATCAGTAATATCAATCATACACATATCCATGCAAACATTACCAACAATATAAGCTGGTTTTCCATTAACAAACAATTTTCCCCTTCGGTTGCCAAGTTTACGGCTAAGCCCGTCTGCGTATCCGATGGGAACAATCGCTATAATCATATCATTTTCAGCTACACCTTTACGATTATAACCTATTGTATCTCTTGCAGAAATATTCTTTATCTGTGAAATACTTGATTTCAGTGTACTGACATTCTCCAAAGAATTTTGTTCGGATCTATCAAAAGCAATTCCATAAAGACTTATCCCTATCCGTACCATATCAAAACGGGCAGATGGAAAACGGTTTATTCCGGCAGAATTCAGTATATGAAGCAAAACAGGATGGTCAATTTTTGATTTCAGTAAATCGCTCATTTTTTCAAACAGGCTTATCTGCAGGTTTGTAAAATCATCATGTGTCGGATCTTCACTGGCTGCAAGATGAGAAAAGATTGATTGAACATAAATTGACTTATTGATTTCCAGTTGCTTTGACAGTTTATCAATATCCTTTTCCTCAAATCCGAGGCGGTGCATACCTGTATCAAGTTTTATATGGATTTTTACCGGCTTGTTTTTTGGAAGGATATTTTTCTTTATTGCTTTTTCAAGTAAACCAAGTATTCTGAAATTATATATTTCTGGTTCAAGGCTATGCTTGATTATTCCGTCAAAACTTTGTTCATCGGGATTCATAACCATTATAGGTACGGTAATTCCTGCCTTTCTCAATTCAACACCTTCATCTGCATAAGCAACTGTTAAATAATCAATCCTGTGATACTGTAAAACATTGGCAATCTCAAAACTACCGCTACCATAAGAAAAAGCCTTTACCATTGCCATAATTTTGGTTGAAGGATTTAATTTTGAGCGATAGTAATTAAGATTATGTACCATTGCATTAAGGTCAATTTCAAGGATAGTCTCATGAGCTTTTTGCTGCAATGCTTTACTTATCTGCTCAAATTCAAATATCCTGGCACCTTTCAATAATATGCTTTCATTACGAAATGATGAAAAGGAAAATTTCCGGAGAAATTCATCAGTAGTTAAGTAAAAATCTTTATCAATTTTAAATTTATCTGCTTGTTTACTGATTGCCGGCCCTATTCCGATAATTCGCTTTATTCCTTTGTTTGATAATAAATCAGCTATTCCTGTATAAAGATCAACATCATTTCTTCCGCTTTGAAGTATATCGGACAATATTATTGTTTTTTCCTTATGTTGTTTTTGCTGATTCAAAAAATCAAGAGCAATGTTAAGTGAATTAATATCAGAGTTATAACTGTCGTTGATGATTGAACAATTATTTATTCCTTCTTTTAATTCTAATCTCATTGCGATTGAACAAAGTTTTGACATTCGTTTGGCTATCAGATCATTTTCATATTTCATAAAAAGCATTGTTGCCCAGCAATGTATAGCATTTTCTATTGAAGCATTATCAGTAAAAGGAATAATAATTTTGATATTTTCATTTTTAAATTCAGCAGTAATTTCTGTTTCCCCATTAAGTTTTGAAATGTTTGTGATTAAAATATCTGCTCCGTGTTTTTTGCTCCATGTAAATGAATTAATGTTTTTTAGAATTTCTGATTTAATAATTATTTCCTGTATTTCAGTATGGTCGGGTGAATAAATTAGTGTATCAACTTTTGTAAATAATTTTAATTTTTCCCCAACCTTTTGATTTGTTTGTATAAAATTTTCATCATGAGCTTGGCCGATATTTGTAAAAATTCCGATTGTAGGCTGAATAATTGGTTGAAGTTTATCCATTTCATCAGGCTCGGATATACCTGCTTCAAAAATTGCAAGATCATATTTTTGTTCCATTTGCCAAACGGAAAGCGGAACACCTATCTGTGAATTATAACTTTTCGGACTCCTGATAATTTTAATATTTTCACTCATCAATTGGTATAACCATTCTTTTACTATGGTTTTTCCGTTGCTTCCTGTAATACCAATAACAGGGATATCAAATTTTTTGCGATGTGCAGCACTTAATAATTGCAGGGCATTAAGCGTATTTTTAACAAGAATAAATGTAGTGTTTTTATATTCATTGAAATTTTTAGGTTTATGTGAAACTATAAAATACCTGATACCTTTTGTATATAGCTCATCAATATATTTATGTCCGTCGTTTCTTTTGCTTACCAGAGCAAAAAATAAACAATTATCCGGTGATATCAGTCTGCGGCTGTCTATTAGAATATCTTTTATGTTAATATCATGGGATTGATTGGATATCAAATCACCTTTTACAATTTTTACAATTTCAGAAACAGGGTAATCTATTCGGGGCATAATAAACGTTAATTCGGGATTAATATAAAATTCAAATCTTTTCTTGATTCTGCACTTTGAGCTTCTCCATAATTTAATGCAGGCGAACTACCACTTCTAATTAATTGACCGGCGCTATGAATTATTTTGTTCGGGTGTGCTGAATTTAAGCGGGTTTTTGTTTAATTCTTCATAAATTTGCCGGTTTTTATATATATCTATTGCAAAAAATATTGCTTGCCTGAATGATTCGGGTGATGCTTCATTTTTGCCTGCAATTTCATAAGCTGTTCCGTGTGCAGGAGATGTTCTGACATAAGGTAAACCGGCTGTGAAATTCACACCGCTTCCAAACGAAAGGGCTTTAAAAGGAATCATTGCCTGATCGTGGTACATGGCTAAAATACCATCAAATTTAGAATATGTATTTGACCCGAAAAATCCATCGGCAGGATAAGGTCCATAAACCAAAATATTATCATCAAATGCTTTTTTTATTGCCGGAATAATAATTTCCTGTTCTTCTTTTCCTATTAAACCATTATCACCTGCATGAGGATTCAGTCCGAGTACAGCAATTTTGGGTTTTCTAATATTAAAATCTTTGATTAAAGAATCATTCATGATCCTGAGCTTGTCAATAATAATTTCCTGAGATAATTTACCGGCTACGTCCTTCAATGGAATATGACCGGTAACTACACCTATTTTGAAATTTTCACTGATCATCAGCATCAGGAATTTATCACATTCGAATTTTTGAGCAAGATACTCGGTATGTCCGTGAAAATTAAAATCCTTTGACTGAATATTCTTCTTATTTATGGGCGCCGTAACAAGTACATCTATTTCATTATTTTTTAGGCTTTTTGTTGCAAATTCAAGTGCAAGTAATGATAATTCACCTGCAGTTTGAGTAGATTTGCCAAGTTCAATTTTTGCTTCACTATCATAGCAATTTATTATGTTAGGTCGTTTAGGATTGGCATATTCAGGCTTTTTAATCAAATTAAAACTAAAATCATTAATATTTAAAGTCTTCCTATGATAAGATGCAACTTTTGAAACACCAAAGACAATAGGGGTGAAAATTTCAAAGATACGAGAATCAATAAATGATTTAATTATAATTTCATAACCTACCCCGTTGATATCACCATGAGTAATTCCAACTTTTATTTTCTTTTCTTTTTCTGGTGTATTATTCATTGTAGTTGATATTTTTTTTGCAAAGATAAGATTTATTTATTCAGCACTTACTTTTAATAAAATCAAATAATAATCTTACACCTGTTCCGCTCCCTCCAATACCCCTGTAGCTGTCTTTTTTTTCTAAAAATGCAGGTCCTGCAATATCGAGATGGATATATGGGTATTTTGTAAAGTGCTCAAGAAATTTTCCTGCAGTAATTGCTCCGCCTGTTATGCCGCCAAGATTTTTAATATCAGCAATTTCAGATTTTAGCTCTTCGGAATATTCTTCCCAGAAAGGAAATTCAACAATACGTTCATAAACATTTTTTCCGCTTTTTTGCAATTCTTTAAATTCCTTTTCAGATTTTGTTTCCATCCCTACAATTCCGTATTTTCCGATTGCTCTTTGGGCTGATCCGGTTAAAGTGGATAGATCAATAACAAGTTTAGGATTATATTTTTTAGCGTAACTAAGTGCATCTGCCAAGATCAATCTTCCTTCGGCATCGGTATTGATGACTTCAACAGAGGTTCCGTCAAACATTGTTATAATATCACCGGTAACATAAGCATTTCCGTCAAGACGGTTATCAGTTGCAGGTATCAAACCTATAACATGGACTGGTAGTTTAGCCATTGAAATTGCATAAATTGCAGAAGCAACAGCAGCAGCACCTGCCATGTCGCATTTCATATTTTCCATAAAATTGCCTGTCTTGATATTTAAGCCACCGGTGTCGAAAACAACCCCTTTTCCAACAAAAACATAAGGTTTTGTATTTACCGGCGAATCAGGCTTCCATTCAAAAATTGTAAATGTGGGAGGGTCAATACTGCCTTTGTTAACTGCAAGCAAACCTCCCATTTTTAAAACTTCAATTTTTTTCTTGTTTAAAACCTCAACTTTTGCACCTGTTTCCCTGCCCATTTTTTCAATTTCTTTTGACAGGGTTACAGCATTTAAAAATGAAACCGGTTCGTTAACCATATTTCGACAAATATTAGTTGCTTTTATTATTATGTTCAGCGTATCAATTTCAGGTTTTTTTACAACCTTTGAAAAAATATTAATTGATTTCAGCGAATTTTCTTTTTTGTCTTTTTTATATTTAAGAAACCGGTAATTACTCAGAGCCATACCTTCTGCGAAGGCTAAGGTTTCATCTGCCTTTCCTTCAATATCATTAATAAATATTTTACTTATTTTATCAGCATTTATCTCAGCTAATATTTTATCTCCGGCTTTTCTGCACAATTCGAGTTTTTTGTATTTAATCTTTTCATTTTTGACAAACAGGATAAAAATCCAATTTGTGATATGATTAAAAGATATCTGCTCTTTTTTATTTTTAGTATGTTGTTGCCTTGCATAATTTATCTCGGTTTCGGATAAAATATCTGTATTCAGATTTTTTAAATCGGATAATAAAAAGACAATATTTTCAGTATCCGCAACCTTGTTAACTTTATTAATTCTTGTATTCATAAAAGCTCATTAAGAGTTAATATTTTTTGTTTATATCCCAAAGATGAAATAGTTAATGTATCATTCATATTTATTTTTGATATTGCAAAATCAAATAATTTAATTCGTTAATAATTTTTTGAATTAGTTTACTCAAATATTTTAATTTCAGATGTAACCATTGCATTTAATATATAATTATTGTCTAAAAGTTTATAATCATTCCTCCATTCATATCCTAAATAATAAAACCAGGTATAAGGCTTTTTATAATCAAAACAATTACCAAGAGCTTGTCCGTAATTTATTACATAATTTTCTTTAATAATTTTTGAATAATAATATTTATCCCCAGCATTTATCCATTCCATTGCCACAAAATAACCTTCTTCAGGAATAAGAATATTATACTTTGAAACATCAACGCTAAACCATCCTTGCTTTTTTTGGGGTTTTACGATCAAACTTTCTTTTAACAATTCTTCACCAGGACAATTTTTTTCTTTGTCACGTTTGTAAATTCGTACCCGAAATGGGGTTTTGGGATTTCCGCTTTTTAAAATATAATAACTTACATTTTTTATTATTCCTTTATAGTTTTTATTGTTTTCCATGAAAATAGAAATCTGCATCCATCTGTTCATATGGTAACCAGCTCGTGTCTTTTTTTTATAAGTACCCAGCCTGACTGTTTTATTAGAAACGATATTAGTTTCAATAATTACTTCTTTTAATTGATAGACCTTTGGTTTGAGTTGGATTTGATTTTTATTTTCCGGTTCTAAGCTATTAACTAAAAATTTCTTATTAATATATCCTAAAGATCTGAATGATAGAGTGTCGTTTAAATTAATTTTAGATAATTTAATTGAAAAAACCGCATCTGAGTTTGCTACAGTACCAATACCTTTGCCCATAATCTCAATTGTAGAAAAAGGTATTCCATCGCCTGTTGATTCATCTATAATTTTTCCATGTAGCACAATAGTTTCTTGTGCTTCAATATTGTAAAAATTTCCAATTAATACAAGTAGAATAATTATAATCTTTTTCATTTTTTCAAATAATAAATTTCTATCAATTTCTATTTATTTCTATCAATTTCACTTTATTAATTTGTTTAATAATCATTTCAGTAGCACCTGTTTTTTCAAAAATATAATTTTTACAGATTTCCGAACATTCCAGATAATAGCTTCGGTTTTTCAATAACTTGTTGGTTATCTTTTTTAAATCATTAATATTTGAAATACTGAATGCCCCACCGAGTTTAACCAAATCCCTTGCTTCCTGAAACTTCTGATATTTTGGTCCGAAAATCACCGGCTTCCCAAAAGTTACCGGCTCCTGGATATTATGAATGTCAACTCCAAAGCCCCCGCCAATATATGCTATGCTTGCATATTGGTAAAGATGGGCAAGGATTCCTATGGAATCAATTATTAAAATATCCGCTTCATTAATATTTTTATCAGTAGCTTCTGAATATCTTAAAACTTTGGAATTTATATTTTTTACAAGAGAGTCAATCCTCTCTTTATGAGTTTCGTGAGGGGCGATAATAAACTTCATATCAAAAAAATTGTTTTTTATTAAATCAAGGATCAGTTCCTCGTCAGTAGGCCATGTGCTTCCTGCAAGGAAAACTTTGGAATTTTGTTTGAATTGCTCAATTAAAGGGAAAAGTTTTTTTTGTTGCGCAAGAGCAAATACTCTGTCAAAGCGGGTATCACCGCTAAGCAAAACATTTTTTATTCCAATTGAATTAAGCAAATTTTCGGATTCTTTATTTTGAACAAAAAAATAAGAAATTTTATTCAGATTTTTTCTGAACCAAACACCATACCATTTAAAGAAGTGTTGTTCCTTCCTGAAAATTGCTGAAATAAAAAATATTGGAATATCAGCTTTTGATAAAGCATCAATATAATTATACCAAAAATCATATTTGATAAAAAAAGCAAGTTTTGGCTTAATGATTTTTATGAATTTCATTGCATTTTTTCTTGTATCAATCGGCAAATAAAAAATATAATCGGCACCTGTGAAATTTTTTCTTATTTCAAATCCTGAAGGCGAGAAAAAAGTAAGTAAAATTTTATGCTTTGGAAATTTTTCACGAAAAGATTCAATTACGGGTCTGCCTTGTTCAAATTCGCCAAGTGAAGCACTATGAAACCATATGATGTTCTGCTCTTTTCCAATTGCTGTTTTTATATGGTTGAATAAATTTTTTCTTCCGGCAATCCATTGCCTTGCTTTTTTATTAAATAAAGAAGCAATTAAAATAAGGAAATAATATCCATAGATTGCAAGATTATAAAGAAAGGCCATTACATCATTTGATTTAGTGGTAATAATATTTTTGGGAAGTACGACCGTAGAGTGGAATTATCCAACCCACTTTAATACCCGACAGTAGATCAAAATGTTTTGAATCATCTTTTTTCATTTCATCAAAATTAAAATCCCTACGGTTTTTAGTGAATCCCTGTATAAATTCAAATCCGGCAAAAAAACTGATGAGTCTGTTATCACCCAAATACATATATCCGATAAATTCACTAAAAGCAATACCATTTGTATATCTGTCGTATCCTCTTTTGTAGTCACCATCTAATTGAGGAATAGTGTTATCTTCAACATCAATTCGAATTTTATGTTGCAAATATCCGATACTAGCTGTAATTATAATTCCTGAATTGCGATTAGGACCAAATAATGGAAAAAGCCTTCCGAATTTGGCGGATAAGAATATTCCCCTTTCAAATAATTGATAAATTCCGTATGTTCCGTTAGCATCAATAATTTCTCCATCACTTGTTATTAACATGTCAAGTAATGAACTTTGATTTTTTACAGTGTTTCCAAAAAGATAATTAAAATCCACACCTGTAATCCAGTTGCTTTTGGTTTTAATCTGAAAACCAGCACCGATATCCGAATTATTGCCAAAACGGTTTTTCATATCACCTCCCGGAAATTGATAACCATAAAATGCGCTAAACATCATAACAGTGGATGAAGAATCGCTTGTACTTATCTGTGCTGATGATTGTAATGCAATACAAAAAATTATAAGTATGGGTAATAGATGTTTTTTCACCTGATAATACTTTTATAACTGTTTAAAAAATATAACGCAAAGTTAATAAATTTATTTAAATATAATGTCAATAATTACAGGTCTTTAGAAATATTGCATTTAATTTATTATTGCATTTTACTAATAATACCTTATTTTTGTAATAATAAAATATTCAGATATGCAAGATAAAAAAAAATCTTCAGATAAGCCCGTAAAAAGAAAATCTTCAGATCTAAAAAGAAGAATGCGCGATGCATTGAAAGGGGGTGGTTCAAAAGCCATTCAAAAACAAAAAGCAATTGGAAAACTTACGGCGAGAGAGAGAATAATTGCTATTCTTGATCCAAAGACGTTTTATGAATATGATCTTTTTGTAGAGCATGCAGCTAAAGATTTTGACATGGATAAGAAATACCTTCCGGGCGATGGTGTAATTACAGGTACAGGAATGTTGAGCGGACATCCGGTTTGTATATATGCCCAGGATTTTACCATTGCAGGAGGTTCTTTAGGATATATGCATGCAAAAAAATTTACTAAAATCATGGATCATGCCATGAAATTGAAAGTTCCTTTGATCGGAATAAATGATTCAGGTGGTGCACGTATTCAGGAAGGAGTTAATTCACTTGCAGGATACGGGGAAATATTTTACAGAAACACACAGGCATCGGGCGTTATACCGCAAATATCCGTTATTTTAGGTCCTTGCGCCGGTGGTGCTGTTTATTCTCCGGCTTTAACTGACTTTGTGTTTGTTGTTGACAAGATTTCTAAAATGTTTATTACCGGACCGGAAGTTATAAAAACCGTTCTTGGCGAAGAAATTTCAATGGAAGAACTCGGTGGTGCACTTGTTCACTCAGAAATTACCGGTAATGCACATTTTTACGCTGAAAGCGAACAGGAATGTTTTGACCAGATAAAACAACTTATTAGTTTTATTCCATGGAATAATAAGAAGAAAGCTGATTCGTTCCCGAAAAAAGCTCCCAAATCAAAAAAATACAAAATTGATTCTATTATACCGACTGATCCAAGACAACCTTATGACGTTAGAGATGTTATTAAAGCTATTTGTGATGATTCGGAATTTATGGAGATACAAGAAAGATTTGCACCAAATATTGTTATAGGTTTTGCACGCTTGGGTGGAGATACAGTTGGATTTGTGGCAAATCAGCCACTATATTTAGCAGGTGTTTTGGATGTTGATTCATCTGATAAAGCAGCACGATTTATCAGATATTGTGATGCATTTAATATTCCTTTGGTTACTTTAGTTGATTTACCGGGATATCTGCCTGGCGTTGATCAGGAACATGCAGGGGTTATCAGGCATGGAGCTAAAATGCTTTATGCATATTCAGAAGCTACTGTTCCCAAAATAACTCTTATTCTAAGAAAAGCTTATGGAGGTGGATATATTGCAATGTGTTCACATCATTTAAAAGCAGATTTTGTTTTTGCCTGGCCCTCCGCAGAAATTGCTGTTATGGGCCCAGAGGGAGCTGCAAATATTATATTCAGAAAAGAAATACAGAATGCAAAAAATCCTGATGAAGTTCGTAAACAAAAAGTGGCAGAATATAAGAAAAAATTTGCAAATCCTTATGTTACAGCCACTTATGGTTATATTGATGCTGTTATTGAACCAAACGAAACAAGAAACATACTTATTCATGCTTTAGAGATTTCTTCAGAAAAAACAGAAGTAAGACCGGATAAAAAACATGGTATTCCACCATTTTAAAAAAAATTAATTATGAATGAAAAAAAACCGGCAATAAAATACAAATACCTGAATATTGACAATGTTAAATATAAAACTCTTTTAACAAAAAAGTATTTATCAAGGAAGCCTTATATAGATGTTGATGACAAAAAAGTAACTGCGTTTATTTCGGGTGGTATACGAAAAATTTATGTAAAAAAAGGTCGTAGTGTTAGTATCGGCGATAAGTTGCTTGTTTTAGAAGCAATGAAAATGAGAAACGATATTATTTCATCCATTGATGGCGTTATAAAGGAAATATTTATTAAAGTTGGTGAAAATGTTTCAAAAGGACAGGTTTTGATAGAATATAAATAGAGTTCGTTTATAAAGTCCGAAAGTTTAAATGAATATTAAAAATTACAAATTACAAGCACCAAATTTCAAATAAATTACAATGTTCAAAAATTCAATTACTAAAACAGTTTTGGTCATCCAGACGGACAAGTTTTGTTGCTTTAATTCAAAATTTGTTTGACTTTATGGACAGGAATTAAATGTATGATTTTAGTCTAATCTGTCATGTGCTGAAAATAGCATTTGTTTTTTCAATAAAATTTAAAATTTCTTCTTTTCCTGATTTGGTTTTTGCAGATGAAATAAAGAACTGTGGCAATTCTTCCCAATTTTCAAGTAAACGGTTTTTAAATAAATTTATGTTTTGAGTTAATTGTATTTTATTTAATTTGTCGGTTTTTGTAAAAATAATCACAAAAGGCAATTTGTTTATTCCAATCCAGTTAATAAAATCAATATCAGCTTTTTGTGGTGAAAGACGAGAGTCAATTAAAATAAAAATGCATAAGAGATTTTTTCTTTTAACCAAGTATTTTCTGATCATCAATCCCCATTTCTCACGTGCTTTTTTTGATGATTTGGCAAATCCGTAACCCGGGAGATCAACAAGGTACCACTTATCATTAATTAAAAAATGATTTATCAATTGAGTCTTACCCGGACTTCCTGAAATTTTAGCAAGTTTTTTATTATCTGTAAGCATATTTATCAGTGAAGACTTTCCAACATTTGACCTGCCGATAAAAGCATATTCAGGCAAATTCGGTTCCGGGCATTTTTGAATATCAGGGCTGCTGATAACAAATTTTGTACTTTTAATCTGCATTAATAGGAATTGATTAATAAACTGATTAGTTACAATTTTTATTATGTATAAAGATATCTCTCTTTTTTAATATCATAAATATCTTTAATGGTTACAATTATTCCTGTTTCCAGAACATTACCAAAAGCGTTGTTTAATGCTGTTCCAAATGTTTTCATTGTTGATGATAAATTCATATAGGCATTAATTAGCGGAGGAAATTGTTCATTTAAGCTTCTTACTTTTTGTAATAAAATTTTATAATTTTCCTCATAATTACAGCCAGTGAAAATGTGGGCAATTATTTTTTCCTCTGTATTTATTTTAAAAGGCTCATAAGGAAAAACAAGATGTTCTTTATCCGGAAAATATTTATCAAGAAAATAAAGAATCAAATCTCGGGCAATAGAATCAAATTGTGGATACATGGTTACTTTACCGAATAAATATTTCACATCCGGAGTACCAATTACAACAGCACCCAATCCGTCCCAGATATTATCAAGCGAGTGCAGGCCTTTTCGAAT
>Ga0265596_1001379_pt1 | contig 11474 bp, 6 predicted proteins | sample saktaG_FD_190143 | JGI IMG/M metagenome (GOLD analysis project Ga0265596, IMG submission 190143) | Saline water microbial communities from Sakinaw Lake, British Columbia, Canada - sak_2013_06_06_60m | ecosystem: Environmental > Aquatic > Non-marine Saline and Alkaline > Saline ...
TACCAATAAAATTCTATATATCACACTTCAAAATCCAAAATCCAGATATTTATGCTTTGTTGAAAGATGAAGTACAAAAACATACCGCTAATCCCCCAACTGGGGTTTTTAAAGTGAACTCATGAATGATATATTTAAACAATTCATTTAGATAAAATAAATTTTATGATGTCAAGTTTTTGTAATATTATTTACATATCCCCCAAATTAGCACTCTCTAATGCAGCAAATATCTGCAAGATTTGCGGGGGGCATACATGATTTCATTAAACCAGGCATACCCTCAAAATTTAGGCACACATTTTCTATAGAGCCCATAAATAAAGGGATTGCGGGAAGTTTTAGGTGTAAAATTATTTTACAAAGAGAGCTCCTCAGGTAGGGAATGTACATAAAACATTGGGCGCTTACGGAATTAAACTTACCAACATGTTGTCGTGAAATTACTAATTGCTCCCAACCTGTTGGGACTAATTTCTAATGATCCGCCAGCGGAGACAATATTTTCCTAACTCGGATAAACCCCGTAGGAAAACCCTTTTTCTGTTCTGTATCCTCGGATATAAGTAGTATCCAACAGGGTAAACCGAAACCAAAGAATTAGCAACGAACCTGTCTTCGTTACACTACGCCACGGCAGGCAAAACGAACAAAATCTAACAAAAAATAAAAAAAGTTCGTTTTTGTTAGTGTTTGCCTGCTCCGTTGAATCTTTTTTCTATTCAACTGGAGTTAGTTGCTAAAAATTCTTTTGCCCAAAAATGCAAGGATTTTAGAATTAAGTGACTAAAAAGATGTCTTTTGTTGAAATCAAAGATGATGAAATAAAATTCGTTGAAAAAAAATTGAATGATAGACCAAGAAAATTATTAAAATACAAAACACCATATGAAGTATTTTATGAGTATTAAAATGAATAACGAGTGTTGCACTTATTACTTGAATCTACGAAATGTTTAACTTATTACTTGAATGTAGGAATTATTAAAAGAAAATTCCTTTTAATTTTATAAGTTTATTTTTGAAAAATTTGACAGATATTTGCTTTATAAGACTTTGAAAAAAAAAGGATAAGTTATATGAAGAATGTAATATTTTTGTGTTTTTTAGGATTATTTTTTATCTCTCTTTTATATTCCAAACCTGAAATATCCTTCTCAGAAAAATCATTCGATTTTGGAGATGTATTAGAAACAAATGGAAAGTTGCATCATAAATTTATCTTTACTAATGTGGGAGATGAACCGCTTGAAATTGAGAAAGTTAAATCATCCTGAGGATGCACTGTAACCAGTAGGTCTACTGGTTTGATAAATCCTGGGGATAGTGGGTTTGTAAAAATTACCTTTAATCCTAATAATAGGAGTGGTAAGTTTAACAAATCAGTAAATATATATACCAATACAAAACCTACAATGGTTAAATTAGATGTAAGTGGTATAATAATCCCAACATTTAATAAAATTAATAAAACAAAGGGAGATATTGATTTACAATATAGTACACTTTCATTTGGTAATGTGTACTATAACGAAATCAAAGTTGATACAATAGAGATTGTGAATAATGATAGCTCATCCATTAATATTTTTTTTGAAAAAGTTCCTCCATATTTATCTTTGGAGATTGTTCCAAATAAAATACCACCAAACCAAAAAGGTCATATAATTAGTAAGTTATATTCACTAAAAAAAGACACATACGGTTATTTCTATGAAAAAATAAAAATGATACTGCTAAATGAAAAAATAAAATCAGAGAAAAATTTATTTTTAACCGGCACAATTTTACCAAAGTTGCCTACAATTGAAAATCTTGATTCTCTGGAAGTACCAATAATCTTTTTCCCTGAAAAAATAAAATCTTACAATCTTAATAAGAATTCAAAACAAGTAAATTGTGAATTCTCTTTTGAAAATAGAGGGACAGGTAATCTATTTATTCATAACATTCATGTGAATCATGGATGTAAAGTAAAGGATTTTTCATCTTTTGTAAAGCCAGGTGAAACAGGATTTATTATAATCATTTGCGATGATGTTGATTTAGGAAAAAATTATAAAAAGGTAATTGACATAATTTCAAATGATCCTAATCATACTCAAGAAACTTTAAGAATAAACTATCAATTTAATGAGGAAGAAATAGTTAAATGAGAAAAAATAAAATTTTGTCTTTAATAAGCATTTTAATTGTTATTATATTTGTAATTAATAATTGTAGCTATTTTCAAAAAAGTTCAAAAATATCACCAATTTATGAAGATATAACCCCAGAAGAATCATTTCGTTTAATTCAACAACATTTGAGTGATGAAGATTTTGTTATTTTAGACGTTAGAACCCCTGAAGAAATAGATAAAGGTTATATTACAAACTCTAAATTTATTGATTTTAAAAGTAATAATTTTATCAAAGAAATCTCTAAGTTAGATAAATCAAAGATATATTTGATTTATTGTAAAGTAGGTGGACGTAGTGAAGAAGCAATGCAAATTATGGAAAAGATGGGTTTTGCATATCTATATAATATGTTAGGTGGGTTTGATGAATGGAAAGAATTAGAATTTCCATACGTTAATTTTTGAGAGTAAAGCTATTACATTAGGTAAATTATAGTTTAGTATTATAAATTAAATCTAAAAATTTAAACTTGACATTTTTAACATTAAATTAATAAAAGCATATATTATGAAAAATAAAATTCTTTTAATTATTTATATAGCACTTGTATTAACTTACGTTTTTCCCGCTGATATTTTATTTGCACAAACAATAACAAATATTACTACATCCGATAGTTTGATTACCGATATTGATGTTGGCCCAGATAATTTTACCATTACAGTTACATTCAATGAAGCTGTTGATACTACCGAAGTGACTAATATAAACTTTGATCCTGTTATAAGTTCTACCTTAATAGATTCAACACCTTCCTGGGCTAGTGATTCTATTAGTTTTTACATGAATTATGATGTTGAAGATAGTAATGTTGAAGTTGATAGTATTGATATATATGTTCAATATGCACTAACCATATCGGATACTTTACTTGATGCGTTCAGAATTGATACTATGAATCCAACTGATACGGTATTCATATCAAATTTTAGTGATCCTATCGATACAGGAGGTCATTTAAATATTGAATTTTATAAAAATGGAACTATAGGTCCCGGTTATTTTCGTTTGTATTATACCGAAGGAAATACTACTTGGCCTGGAGATTCTTTAGCAACAATAAAAGATTCAATCACATCACCTTATGATCTATCAACAACAGATACAACTAATTATCTTGTTCGAATATACTGGTTAGATGATGTTGGAAATCATAGCCCTAATTTTGCCCCGGCAGGTCCGATGCAATCCATCGATAACAGCAATGTTTATGTTGGCACATTGAATACTTATGAATTCGGCACAATAACTAACCCCTATGATACTATTCAAGAAGGAATTGATAATGTATTAAATGGAGGAACTGTTAATGTTGAGAATAGAACTTATTCAGACAGTGTTATTGTAAACAAACCAATATATATCAAAGGGATTGCAAGTAGTGTTTATTATATTGATGGAGATGTTACTCTTGATGCAAAACCAATAACTATAACTGATGCTGTAATCCAATCACCTCATAGCTGGTATATTACGCAAAATGCTTCAATACAAGATGGTATTGATGCAGCAGGTCATGGAGATTCTATAAAAGTGGGAACTGGAACTTATACAGAAAATATCGTTATAAATAAAACTATTAATATCACATCTGTTAACGGAAGTGACTCAACTTATATTCAAGCAGCAATCACAAGAGATCATGTTATTACCATAACGGCAGATTCTGTTATGTTTAATGGATTTTCATTATACGGAGCTGCAAATCCTCCGCACGATGATAAAGCTGGAATATATCTTTATGATGTTGAAAATTGTAATATAAAAAATAATTCTTCCGGTTGTGACTATAGCAAAGCAAATGACTATGGTATATTAATTGTTAATTCAGACAATAATAATTTTGAAAATAACGAATTTAATTTTAATATTGGTATTGGATTATATTTAATTAATTCTTATTATAATTATATTTTTGAAAATAATATAAATTATAACATATATAATGGATCTTATATTGAATCATCTAATTTTAATGTTGTAAATAATAATAATTTTAACAATAATGGTTTTCTTGGAATAATATTTTTTGAATCAAATAATAATTTTGTAATTAATAATTCAATAAAAGGTAGTCAATTATTTGGAGTAAAATTAAGATCTTGTTCAAATAATTATTTAAATAATAACGTGTTTAAAGAAAATAGTGAAGGCAGTGGATTAATAATTGAATACAATAGTATCCATAATGTGGTTAATAATAATATTTGCGAGCTAAACAAGTATGGTTTGCAAATTAAACAATCAAGCTATTTTAATACAATTACAAATAATATTATTTCTAATAACACCGAACATGGAATCGTTTTAGATAATTCTGATAATAATACATTAACAATGAATCTTTCTGATTCAAATACGACTTTTGGTATTAATATTGTATCTTCAGATAGTAATAATATTTATTTGAATACTTTTAGGGATAATTCATTCCCTGTTAATTCGAATAGCTCTATTAATGATTGGAATTCACCAACAGAAATTTCATATAAATTTAATGGTTATTCATATCATAAAAAATTCTTAGGAAACTTTTATAGTAATTATTCCGGGTTTGATTCAAATGAAGATGGAATAGGAGATTCACCTTACGATCTTCCCGGCTCCGAACCTAACGATAATTATCCACTAATACTTTCAGCAGAAAATTATATTATGCAAGCATGGTGGCTTTATGCTGATAGTATTATGTATAAAAATTTTATGGGGAAACCATTAGAAGATGTAACCATACCTGGGGTTAGTTCATATATTTGGGTTTCCGATCAACCGATAAATAAAAATTTGAGTTTTTCCGCAATCGATACATGGACCGGTCAGATACTTTTTAAAACACCTCCTCTAAGCGGAAATACTTTTGATATTAAGATCGGTTACTCAACAAGTGGTGATGATTTTGTCTTTTGTGGACCAGATACAACAATTGTAGGAGATGGTTCGACTAAACTGTTCACTTACAATACTGATGGAAATAGTTATACTATACCAGCAGGTTATTATTACGCATTAAATATTACTAATAATGCTGGGATTAATTATGATATTGTTGCAGGAGGAGGAGCATCTTATATATCAGGACCACACTATAATCCTGAATTATATCTTAATCCATCAGATTCATTGAATTTTGGTAAAGTGGATACAACATCCATAACTGATTCTACCCTTACTATAATTGCAAAAAATATTGGAAATGCTGAACTTATTATTGATAGTTTATTGGGTCTTGAATCACCATTTAGTGTAAATTTTCCAACACCTGATACCATTCAGGTTGGAGATAGTACTTTTATACCAGTCACCCTGGAACGAGAATTTATTGCAGGTACTTATACCGATACACTTGATATAAAGGATAATTGTAATAATATGTCTATTATTGTAACTGCACAGCTGACTGAACTTACTGAACCTATAATTTCTGTTATACCTGATACAGTTGATTTTGGTATTCAAGCAATATCAGATGAGGAGGATTCCCTATCCTTTGTTATAAAGAATCTCGGTACTGGGAATTTAATTATTAATAACTTTTCCGGTCTTTCAGCTCCATTCAGTATAAATTATCCTCTACCTGATACTATTTATCCAGATATTAATGATAGCTCGGAGATATTTATTACATTTGATAGGAGTGCACCTGGTTATTTCATTGATACTCTGTGGATCCATAACAATGATGTTGATACATCGATTGTTGTAATAGGTGAACTTACAGAGCCAATAATTTCTATTACACCGGAGGCTATTGATTTTGGAATAATGTCAGCAACAGACCAATTTGATTCCTTATCTTTTGTAATTAAAAACAGTGGTACAGGAGATTTAGTAATTGATGGTCTAACTGGTCTCACTGCACCTTTCAGTGTTAACTATCCCGTACCAGACACAATACAACCTAGTGATAGCTCTGAAATCTTTATTATTCTTGATATGAGTATTCCAGGTTCACACATTGATACACTATTGATTTCAAATAATGATAAAGATACATCCTTAGTTATTACCGCAGTATTAACCACACCAATCATTTATCTTAATCCAGATTCTATTAATTTTGGAAGTATGTCTATTTCAGATGAATATGATTCTTTGTCCTTTGTTGTTAAAAATATTGGAACTGAAGATCTAACTGTTGGGAGCATAGCAGGACTGTCACCACCATTCAGTATAATTTATTCTATACCAGATACAATTCAACCTCAAGATAGTTCATTAGTCTTTATCAAACTTGATAAAAGTGTGGCAGGTTCCTATTGTGACACTTTATTTATATATAACAATGATCAGGATACATCTCTTGTTGTTACTGCAGAAATTACCGCTCCTATTATCTCACTAACACCAAAAGATACCCTAAATTTTGGAGCCATGGATACTACTAGTCTAATGGATTCTACAAAAATAATTTGGGTAAAAAATATAGGTACTGCAGATTTGATTATTGACAGTTTGTGGGGTCTTTCCGCTCCATTTAATTTTTATTATAACTATCCTGATACATTACTGCCTGGAGATAGTATTGATATTGAAGTAACGCTTGAGAGGAATTATACTCCTGGATTATACAGCGATACTTTATATATTGAAAATAATGATATAGATACTTCAATTGTGATTTCAGGCGAACTCACCGAACCAATCATTTCTGTTATACCTGATACAGTTGATTTTGGTACTCAAGCAATATCAGATGAGGAGGATTCCCTATCCTTTGTTATAAAGAATCTCGGTACTGGGAATTTAATTATTAATAACTTTTCCGGTCTTTCAGCTCCATTCAGTATAAATTATCCTCTACCTGATACTATTTATCCAGATATTAATGATAGCTCGGAGATATTTATTACATTTGATAGGAGTGCACCTGGTTATTTCATTGATACTCTGTGGATCCATAACAATGATGTTGATACATCGATTGTTGTAATAGGTGAACTTACAGAGCCAATAATTTCTATTACACCGGAGGCTATTGATTTTGGAATAATGTCAGCAACAGACCAATTTGATTCCTTATCTTTTGTAATTAAAAACAGTGGTACAGGAGATTTAGTAATTGATGGTCTAACTGGTCTCACTGCACCTTTCAGTGTTAACTATCCCGTACCAGACACAATACAACCTAGTGATAGCTCTGAAATCTTTATTATTCTTGATATGAGTATTCCAGGTTCACACATTGATACACTATTGATTTCAAATAATGATAAAGATACATCCTTAGTTATTACCGCAGTATTAACCACACCAATCATTTATCTTAATCCAGATTCTATTAATTTTGGAAGTATGTCTATTTCAGATGAATATGATTCTTTGTCCTTTGTTGTTAAAAATATTGGAACTGAAGATCTAACTGTTGGGAGCATAGCAGGACTGTCACCACCATTCAGTATAATTTATTCTATACCAGATACAATTCAACCTCAAGATAGTTCATTAGTCTTTATCAAACTTGATAAAAGTGTGGCAGGTTCCTATTGTGATACCCTATGGATTTATAATAATGCAAATGATACTACATTAGTAATAATTGCAAATATCACTGAACCTCCAGAACCCATAATTAATTACATTACTGATGTGCCTTATGATCAGGGACGTTATGTAATAGTAACCTGGCAAAGAAGTTGTTTTGATGAATTAGGAAGTAATCAGCCCATTGTTGGCTATAATCTATGGGAAATGTATCCTTTTGCATTAGAGAAACAGTCATTTATCACTTATGATATTTACAAAGCGATATACAATCCACAAATCTATTTTCAGCGTGATGATACTATCTGGGTTCATATTGATTATATTGCAGCAATGCAATGGGATGAATATTCAGCCCTTGCAGAAACATTTGTAGATTCCTCTTCTGTGGGAAATTATATGTCTTACTTCTTTGTCTCCGCTCACACAATTGTTCCTTCTGTTTATTACTGTTCTGCTGTTGACTCTGGCTATTCCATAGACAATATTCCGCCAAATTCTGTTGAAGAGATTAATATAGTGGTAAATGCAAACAATGTAGATATAAGTTGGACAGAGGTAACAGAAGGTACTTATCAGGGTAATTCTTATCCTGAACTTAATGGAGTATGGTATAAGGTTTATGCTGGAGATACTCCGGATTTTGTGTGTGATGAATTCCACCTTATCAAGACAGTTACAGATTTGGATTATGATTATCTGCTATCTGGAGAAGAGAAGATGTTCTTTAAGGTTATTGCAAGTGATCAGCCGTAGTTTTGAGATATTAGATCACTACTGTCCTGTTATAAGTCCCATAAAATCAATTGGTTAGGAGCATAGTGCAGTTCAGTTTTGTAATTGGATTCTGTAAGTAGCTGAGAAATAGGCACTTTCTCAAAAACGGGAACACTTAAAATTTGTAGAATTTTGTATAAACTAATCTTGATTTTAAGAGTCTTTTTTATGATTGCAATCATTACATAAACACTGATGCTGATCCATATTTGAGTTTTCACAGCATTCAATGTTCCGTAAAATGATTTTATCCTTAACTTTTCTTTTACAGTTCCCGCCTTCCACCATGTAGCTAAGCCCTTTATTCATGCGGATTAGGTTTCAGATTTTCTCAAAATGTGGTGCCACAGAAATGGGTGAAATATCTTAACATAGATTTATCGAAAGCAAATATCGGAGTGTCAATAAGAGGAGTTTTCGATGTTTGGGTCTGCATTAGGGAAAAACGGAGCGGGAAGTGTTGCCACACCCTTAAATTTAACGACATCATACGTTTTAACCGGAGGGGCTTCATAATGAAAAAGCTCGAAGGTTGTAGCAATTGTGAAATCTTCATTATAAACACCAGTTGTGACATTTACAGAACCGCCAGAAGCAACCTCGTCAATACCTTCCTGAACTGTGTTGAATACATCCCAGAAGGTAGCGCTTACTGTTACTTTTCCATTCAGATTCGCACCTGGAGAAGGAATAGTGTACTGAGCTGACCAGTGTAGATTATCAACTCCCATAGTTGCAGTTACGGTTTGTGTAACTTTCATTTCAGGTATTGTAAAGGTAACCTGTGGTTCCACGGGAATAGTCGCCAGTGCTTCATCAGAAACAAAAGTAAATGTAATGACATCACCAGCTTCACCGAGGAAGGGATTTATATTATCAGAGGCAATCGTATAAGTATCAAGGATGGGGGCTCCCGTCATCAATGTTCACTGCAGTTGATGTGCTTTGCAGGTTACCGTTTTGTGTTGGAATGGGTACAGTCCCCTCAGTATAATGCAATTTAAGGTCATTTTTGTCTAGTCCGAAATCATAAGTTGTCATGTCAAAAAACATGTTGATATAGTATGCTGCGGGTGTTCCGGTGGTGTCTGCATTTGTAATCGGTATATTTTGTTATGCCATCAAGTATTTTGAAGTCTCCAACCACATCTTTCCAATTCCAGGTATCAGGCAGATCAAGATCAGAATTGAGTTGTACCAGTATATAGTCAACGCTATCATATCCCTGTGTCTATGCGCCAGCAATATATGCAACTGGCTTTGTCTGGGCAAATGTTTGAGTATTAAAACTCAGAGAAATCAAACTGAGCATAAAAATGATAAAAGTTTTCTTCATGGCAATATGATTCCTTTCAAAAAATCAGTGGTAGTTTTCCTCACTAGAAGGTGAAGGTTAGCGGTTGTGTAAATTTTATTATTGATTATTTCAGCCATATCATTCTCCAATATAAAATCTTTTAAACTGCGCAAGGAAGATGTGAAAATAGTAAGAACATTTGATTAACTAACCCATTTGGCAAAAGTGTCAAGTTTGATAAGTTTTTGATAATATTTGAGTATAAAAATCCGGGGTTTATATCTCCAACTGATGTATAGCCATAAGTGCAGTTTTCTTCTTTACTTCAATTCGAGTTCCCGAGAAGTTATTTTTTGTGATAACAAGACCCGATTTTCCAAAAGTGCCAATATACACAAGCCCCACCGGCTTGTCCTCGGTTCCGCCATCCGGACCTGCAATGCCAGAGACTGCAATTGCATAATCACTTCCGATAAATTTCTGCACTCCAAGGAGCATTTCTCTGACCGTTTCCTCGCTCACTGCGCCGAATTTTTCAAGCGTGGATTCCTTCACTCCCAAAAGTTTCATTTTGGCCTCATTGCTGTAAGATACAACGCCACCCAAAAAGTATTCAGAGCTTCCTGCATTGTTTGTAATGAGACTCTGTATTAGACCGCCGGTACAGGATTCTGCAGCAGATAAAGTTTTTCCTGAAGCTAACATTTTTTTATGAAAAATTTCCGCTATCGTATCATCATCGAAACCATAAATGTTTTCAGCCGGAATATTCTCAAGCAGTCTGCTTATGATTTCTTTAATTTCTTGTTCAGAAGTTCCATAAACTCGAATGTCCACCATTCCGGGTTTTGGAAGAAAGGCAATTTTGGTCCGAGCTGTTTCGTGTACATTTTTGGTGTCGGTATAGAGAACTGATTCGGGAATTCCTATAGTTCGGATTGTTTTCTGAAAGACCGGATGTGTCGAAAGGTTTCTTTGCAAGATCGGAATAACATGATCAACGAACATGCTTTTCATTTCGGAAGGAACTCCCGGTAGTGCAAAGAAGTGCTTATTGTTTGCCAAATAATACAATCCGGGTGCAGTGCCCTTTTTGTTTGGAAGGGGAGTAAAGTCTTGTGGTATTTCTGCTTGGGTTTTCACTATTTCGGGAAGGGGAGTGTCTTTCATTGCATACATCTTTTGGATTTTCTCCCATAGTGATGAATCGAAACGGAGCTCTTTCTTGAAAAATTTACAAATTGCATATTTCGTTACATCATCATGAGTGGGACCAAGGCCGCCGGTTACAATGATAACATCGTAGTGTTCCCAGTAGTTCTTAAAAGTTTTTAATATTATTTCTTTGTCATCTTTGATAATTAATGATGTTTCAAGAGGTATTCCCACAGACGTTAGTCGGCTTCCAATAAAGCTCTCATTCGTGTTTATTGTTTTACCCATCAATATTTCATTGCCAATAGCGACATATATGATCTTTGCCATTTTTTCTCCAAAAAGTGATTATTCTTTATTGTCTAAAACAGAACTGAATATAGTTCAAATTACTTGACATCGAGAGATTAGTCAATGATTTCTTTCATCAATATTAATTTTAAAAAAAATATGAGATGAGTTTACTATAAAAACCCTTGAAATATAATTGAGTAATTACTTTACACATAATTACCAACAGACATTAGTGTGTTCATAGAAGTAATAATTATTAAGGAAATAATTATGTTTAAAACTAATTC
>Ga0265596_1001382_pt1 | contig 11462 bp, 11 predicted proteins | sample saktaG_FD_190143 | JGI IMG/M metagenome (GOLD analysis project Ga0265596, IMG submission 190143) | Saline water microbial communities from Sakinaw Lake, British Columbia, Canada - sak_2013_06_06_60m | ecosystem: Environmental > Aquatic > Non-marine Saline and Alkaline > Saline ...
TATGGGTGTTGCTTTCTTTTCCACTATTTCTACTGTTTGGGATAGAGAGTTTGGTTTTCTTAAAGAAATCCTTGTTGCTCCTGTTTCTCGTGTCTCAGTTGCTCTTGGTAAAACATTAGGGGCAACAACTATTGCTTCTCTCCAAGCATTAATCTTGCTTGTCTTGGCTCCTTTTATTGGAGTAAAGATTAGCTTGATTGTTATTCCAGAACTTCTTTTGTTTATGATCCTTCTTTCTTTTGCTATTTCTGGCATGGGTCTTCTTGTTGCTTCTTTAATGAGAACAACTGAAAGCTTTGGTCTTTTAATGCAGATATTAATATTTCCAATGTTTTTTATCTCAGGTGCTTTCTTTCCACTAACGGCTGTTCCAACATGGATGGGTTTATTGGCTAAGATAAATCCTTTAACTTATGGTGTTGATGCCTTTAGACAAATTCTTTTAAGCAATCAAGTTCCTCAGAATATTTTAGATAGTTTTTCTTTACACAGTATACCGGTAAATGCTCTTTTCTTATTAGGCTTTTCTGCTCTAATGGTTGGAGCAGCCGTTGTCGCCTTTAATAAAAAGAATTAATCTGGGCCTGTAGCTTAGTTGGTAGAGCGCCTCCATGGCATGGAGGAGGTCAGGAGTTCGAGTCTCCTCAGGTCCACATAAATTATAAGCCAGGCTTATGGCAATTCATCTATGGAGGTTGAACCTCAATAGATTATTATGTTAGACATCTAATGTCTAACACTTTGTCTTTTTCGCATCCGCTTTTTTATTTCTCTCCTTTTAGTGTATAATATATTAATGGACTTGATTAAAAAAAGTATTAAAATAATTGAAGATTCTCAACTTGAAAACGGAGGGATTTTAGCTACTCCTGGAAAAGGAGCTTATCCATATATCTACCCTAGAGATGGAGTTATGATGACCAAGGCTTTGAATAGGGTTGGGCTATCAAAAAAATCAGAGAAGTTTTATTATTTTATAAACAAGCATGCCAATATAGAGAACTATAAAGAAGTCTTCCATAGATATAATACTAATGGTTGGCCTTGCGTTACCAGAAAAGACCAGAACGATAACGAAGGCCTTGTTTTACATGGAATATATGATACTTATCTTCATAGTAAAAGAATTGTTTTTCTAGAAGATAACTGGCTTTTGGTAAAACAAATAGCCAATTTAATAAAAGGCTACTCCAAAACAGGCTTAGTTAGAACAAAAAGAAGTATTCATGAATTCTATAGACTAGAACACGGTTATGATATTTGGGTAAATAGTGCCTGTTGTCGGGGTCTTTACGATGCTTCAGAGATAGCCAAGATAACAAACCATGATAAAGAAGCTGAAGAATGGAAGCTTCAGGCAGATAAATTAAAGAAAAATATAAAGAAAAGATTATTTGATAAGAAACTAGGTGTCTTTATAAAGAATCCGAGATCAAAAGGAATCCCAGACATTTCTCAAATAGCTCCTTTCTACTTTGAGATTGAGACTTCTGAAGCACTTCTTAAAAAAACTTTAAAATACTTAAGAGAACATTTGTGGCATAGAGAGGTTGGTGGATTTAGAAGATTCAGACGATTTGAACTAGTAAAAGATTGGCACTGGTATTCGGGTGGCTCTGGAGCCTGGTGTGTCTTTACTGGTTTCATGGGTGGTTTCTATAAAAAGATAGGGGATAAAAAGTCATATAACGAATGTTTAAACTGGCTAGAAGAGATTGCTTCTAGAACGGGCGGACTATTACCAGAACATATTGCTACTAGAGGTGAATACGAAGCTTGGAAAGGTAATGAAATAGAGTTTAATCAAAGAGTAATAAATGGAACTAAGAGAGCTGAGCTCTTGGCTAACAAGTTTAAGGATAAAGATGTTATTTACTGGGCAACCCCTCTTGGGTGGAGCCATGCCGAGTATATTTTAATGCGTACAGAAAAATGAAACATAAAATTGAGTAAAAGCATATAACTGTATAAACTTAGTTTAATTTATGGCGATTTTAAAAGTAGAAAACTTAAACGTGAGGTTGGAAAAAGAAGAAATTATCAAAGATCTTTCTTTTGAAGTAAAAGAAGGAGATGTTTTGACTATTTTGGGGCCAAATGGGGCAGGGAAAACGGTTTTATTGAAAACTTTATTAGGAGTTTTACCGTATAAGGGAAAGATTGAATGGTTAGAAGGAGTTAAGATAGGTTATGTTCCCCAAAGATTGCCATTTATAAAAGATATCCCAATGAATATTGAAGATTTTTTTGAGCTGAAAGAAATCTCAAAAAAAGAAATAGAAAAAACCTTAAACTCAGTAGGATTTGAAAGTAGTTTTTTGAACAAAAATATAGGCGAACTATCTTCCGGACAATTTCAAAGGATATTAATTGCATGGGCTTTGCTTGGGAATCCTGATGTTTTGCTTTTTGACGAACCAACTACTGGGATTGATATTGGTGGTGAAGAAACTATTTATGGATTGCTAGCTAAATTAAGAAAAGAAAGAAATTTAACAATTTTGCTTGTAACTCATGATTTAAGCGTTGTGTTCAAATTTTCCGACCATGTGATCTGTTTGAATAAATGTTCAATCTGCCAAGGTTCCCCAAAAGAAGTTTTAATTCCAGAAACCTTGCGACAGCTTTATGGAGAAGAAGTAAAATTTTACGAGCATTATAAGCACTAAAATTATGGAACAATTTTTATTAAGTTTAATAGCAGGAGTTTTTATCGGAGGAGTAGCAGGATATTTGGGAACCTTAATGCTTTCAAAAAGAATGGCTTTAGTTGCCGGTCCTCTTGGCCATTTAACTTTACCTGGCGTTGCTTTGGCCTTGCTTTATGGTTTTGACGTTTCTTTAGGAGCTTTTCCATTCGTTATTTTAGGGATTATTTTAATTTGGCTGTTTGAAATGAAAACAAAACTACCGATGGAAGCTTTAACTGCCGTTGTTTTTTCTTCGGGTGTAGCTGTTGCTTTTTTATTCCTACCAATTGGACAAGCAGAGACCGCTTTAGTCGGCGACATTACTAAAGTTAGTTTAAGTGAAACATTAATTACAGCTATTTTGTGTTTTTTGGTTTTCTTTATTATTAAAAAAATCTATTCCAAGATGGTTTTAATCAATATCTCCGAAGACTTAGCCAAGACAGAAAAAGTTAATGTCAAAAAATATAACCTTTTCTATCTTGGAGCAATTGCTATTATCGTTGCTCTAGGAGTAAAAATGGTTGGTGGACTTTTAACCGCGGCCTTAATTGCTATCCCAGTTTGTGCTGCCAGAAACTTAAGCAAGACTTTATTTCAATATGTCTTTTTAGCAACATCTTTTGGTGCAATATCTGCCTTTTTAGGAATTTTGTTTTTTAAATTAACTGGTTTTCCAGCTGGCCCATTAATTATTATAACTAGTACTTTAATCTTTCTAATTTCAATAATTTTTAAAAAAGTTTAAAATAATAAAATTATGGCAATAATTTCATCTTTAGAAAAAAAACAAGTAGCAAATATTATCAAAGAAATCTATAAGGAATATGAAGAAGAAGGAAAGAGGGTGCCAGAATGGATAAAGGTAATGGCTCATCGGCCTGAAATTTTAAAGGAATTTCGGGAATTGTTTAATGTGATAATGGGGACAGGAGAAGTAGATTCTTTACTAAAATGGAAAATAGCTTACTGCGTTTCTGAGTCTTTAAGGTGTCCTTTTTGTGTAGATGTAACAACCAAAATGCTAAAAAAATTAGGGGCGAGCGAATATATGACTAAAAAAGTTAAAAAGACAGAATTTTTACCAGAAAAAGAAAAAGAAATTTTACAACTAGTAAAAGAAGTAACTTTAAAAGCTCACGTTTGCACTCCCGAGCTTTTTAAACAACTAAAGAAAGATCTTTCCGAAAAAGAAATTGTAGAAGTCGTTTCAATTATTGGTTTGTTTAACTATATTAATAGATTTAATAATACCCTTTGTATTCTTCCTGAATAACTTTAGGAGTAGATTGAATGAAAAGACAATAAAAAATTGTCACCAGTTATAAATATCCTTGCCGTCTTTGCATAAGCCAGGCTTATGGCAATATAGCAACTCAGCTTTGGGTCGCCTTTTCAGTGGTTTTTTGATAAGATGGATATATGACACAAGATGAAGCTTTGGATATATTGAAGATGGGACATAATGTTTATTTAACTGGACCGGCGGGAAGCGGGAAGACTTTTTTGTTGAATAAATATATTAGCTATTTAAAGAAAAACAACAAAAAGATTGGGATAACCGCCTCTACTGGAATTGCAGCCACTCATATGGGAGGTATTACTATTCATTCTTGGTCTGGTATGGGAATTAAAAATAATATGAGTGAGAGTGATTTAAAAAAGATTCTTAAAAAAAGCTATTTAAGAAAAAGATTTGGAAAAACAGAGGTGCTTATTATTGACGAAATATCAATGATTAATTCACATCAATTTGATTTACTTAATCGTATTTGTCAGGTATTTAAAAAGAGTGTTAAACCATTTGGAGGAATGCAAATAATATGTTCTGGTGATTTTTTTCAACTTCCCCCAATTGGGAGAGAAGAAGAAGCCAAATTTGTTACTGAATCTAAGGCATGGAATGATATGAACATCAAAATTTGCTATCTTGAAGAGCAACATCGTCAAGAACAAGGAAGATTATTTTCGTTATTGACTTTTATTAGAAATAAGAAGATTCCTGAAGCTAGAAAATTATTAGTTGATAATAGTCACAAAGGAGAAATATCTTTTGCTGTTTCTCCTAAACTTTATACTCATAATATAGATGTAGACCATATTAATAGTTTAGAGCTAGATAAGATAGAGGGTGAAGAAACTATTTATTATATGGAACATAGCGGGAATAAAAATATAGTGGAATCTCTTAAAAAAGGCTGTTTAGCTCCCGAAGAGCTTACTCTTAAAATAGGAGCTAAAGTAATGTTTATTAAAAATAATTTTGATTCTGGTTATGTTAACGGAACTTTAGGCAAAGTTGTCGGTTTTAGTTATGATAATTATCCTATGGTTGAGATTATTGATGGAAATAATATTAAGGTTAAACCAGCGACTTGGATAATAGAGGAAGATGATATTGTTAAAGCTAGAATTAGCCAGCTTCCTCTCCGCTTAGCTTGGGCTGTGACGGTTCATAAGAGTCAAGGCATGAATCTTGATTCAGCCGAGATAGATCTTTCTAAATGTTTTGTTGAGGGTATGGGTTATGTAGCTCTTTCTAGGTTACGTTCGTTTGCTGGATTAAAACTTTTAGGCATAAATGATTTAGCCTTTGTGGTAAATCAAAAAGTTCTAGAACTAGATGAGAAGTTAAAAGAAATGTCAGAAAAAGTAGCAGAAAATCTAAAAAAGATAAGTCCTTTAGGGATAAAGGAAGCACAAGAACAATTCATAAATTCTCTTTCAAAGACTGATAAAGTTAAAAAGAAAATAAAGAAATCAGAGGATAGTTGTAAGATGACTGGGCTGTATGCTTCTCAAAAACTGCCAATTAAGAAAATAGCAGAGTTACAAGGATTAAAAGAAGAGACTATTATAAGTCATTTAGAGAAATTGGTTTCTTTAAATGATGAAATTAATCTAAACTATCTAAAACCAGAAAAGGAGCGTTTTGATAAAATTAAATTAGCTTTTGCTCAAACGGGTGATACAAAATTATCACCAGTTAAAAATATTCTTGGTGATAGTTTTTCTTATCGTGAAATCCGTCTTGCCAGATTGTTCATATTTTAGCTTTATCTTAAAGTGAGTAAAGCTAAGCTTTACTCACATCTAAGCTTTGCTCACCTTTCATTGTTATGTTAAGCACCTGGTGTCTAACACTCCAACATGCTTTAGAGAAATAGGTGCTCAACACTGAGTGTTGAATAATTTTTGCACTTGACAGTGGTTTAACCATTGTATATACTTTAGGTATAAGATAAAAATATGAAAACTGTTATTAATATTAAAACTGATAAAGACGTAAAGAGAAACGCCAAAAAGGTTGCTGAAGACCTTGGTTTTTCTTTAAGCGCTGTTATTAATGCTTATCTAAAACAATTTGTTAGAAACAAAGAAGTTTATTTCAGCGTTGTTCCTAGTATGTCTTCTAATTTAGAGAAGCTCCTTGGTAACGTAGAAAAAGATATTAAAAATAAGAAAAATGTTTCTTCTGGGTTTTCGTCTAAGAGAGAAGTCAATAAACATTTGTCCTCATTATGAAAATTCGTTTTCATAAGAATTTTGATAAACAATACGGGAAATTAAAAAAAGAACAAAAAGAAAGAGTCAAAAAACGACTCGCTTTATTTTTGGAAAATCCGCTTCATCCTGCTTTAGGAAATCATCCATTAAAAGGAAAATATAACGGATATAGAAGTATTAATATAACAGGGGACTTAAGAGCTATTTATAAATTTATAAACGAATATGATTGTATCTTTGTCACTATAGATACTCATAGTAATTTGTATTCTTAAGATTTAGTTAAAAATATGAGGAAAAAGGTTTTATTAGGAATTACTACTACTTAATCCCGAGGACAGGCCTCGGGACAAAAAAATAGAACTTATTTAAAAAAAGAGCAGTGTAGGGATGTTTTCCTACACTGCTTTTAAGTTTAACACTTTTGAGAAACCATCTCTTTGAACTTCTCGGGATAGTCTCTCTTGATCTTGGCTAAGAAACGACAGGATTTTGCCGTTTCCTCGTCAACCATTTCTTCGGCCAATGATATGACCGAAGATGGACTTATTTCCCGAGCTATTTTAATCAGCTCGGGAGCTCTTTCATGCTTCAAGGCTTTTTGAGATCTAATTACCAGTTCATTGAAATCGTTGTCTAATATCGTTGACAACAATTTGTTAATGAACCGGATAAAGTCCTCAGCCGATGATCGACTTTTCGTTACACTCGTCTTGCCAGAGAAGTGTAAGTCAATCGTCTTCGGTTTTTGACCGCCAGTTGTTGAGGCGATCAAGGCCTGAGATCTAGCGATTCTCAGCTCTCGAGCATACTCAGAACCTCTTTTAGCTGGCTCCGGCATGTCTTCATCCAGAAGCCAAATATCTGGACTGATGTTCGGCAAATCAGAAGTTTCCTGAATTACCGGAATACAATTGACTCTTGGCCAAGATTGAAGAATCTTGACCATTCCCTCGATTTCTTCTCGTCGATCGTCAACGATGGCGATCGTCGTTTCGGAACAGGGAATCTGCATCTTACCAATAAGAGACGAGAGTTCCATTCCTAAATTGAACTCTTCGCTCTTAATAAGATACTCTCCTTTCTGCATTTTGGAAATTGTCTCTAAAATGTCTCCGAGAGCGTGAGGAGGGAAGAAGTCTGCACAAGATGGCAACATTGCCGCTTCGGCTTTTTCGTAATTCCACTCAGACATGTTTTTAAGATCATGCCTGATGTGACGCTGGATATCGGCATCTTTATTGAGATGGATACCGATAATGCCACATAGTTTCCCAGAAAGTTGGGCTTCTATGATATCACGAATTGAATCATAGAACTCAATCCGGATGGTGTCTTTGCACAGGTTTAGTACCTGGCGAAAAGCCACCTTCAGTGTGCCACCGCCATCTACGTAGATGGCAACATGTTTCAAGAGAAGGGGATTTACTTCTTCTTCCTCTCTTTCAAAAACAGGTGGTTTTACTTCTTCGTCGCCAATATATTTGGCGAGAAAGTTCCGAAACTGCCACAGAAGAGAAATGGCTACTTTGAAATTCTCGGACTTCTCATCGAGAAGAATCTTTAAATCTGCATCGGCTTGCGCTATTTCTTCTCGAATTTTTTTAAGATTACCGGCTAATTCCGGATTGTTTTCTTCGAAAGCTTTTTTCATTACTTCAAAGCCTTCGTCATTATTTCTATTTTGAGACATAGTAGTCTCCTTTCTGGCCTGCCTCGATGGCTTGCCTAAATATAGTTTTGTAAAGGAACGTTCCTTCACTTTTCACAATTGAATTATATCATATTTAAACTTATTTGTCAACAGCAATTAAAAAGCCCTAGGGAGAAATGTTTCTCTCTAGGGCTATTTGTTGTTACTCTCGAAATATTATTCTTCGAGAGCTTTACGTGTTTTTTGAATCCCTTTCTCGATTCGTTCACGTAGCCACTCTTGCGTGGCTTTTGAAAGATCGCTTTCGAGCTCGTTCAACCGCTTTACAAGCAGATCTTTCTCCAGGCTACTAAATTCAGTGACATCTACACCAAGCTCCTGAAGTTTCTTGATGAGACCCCGAATCTTGTTGATATTAACAAGATCCGTTTGTGCCTCGCCATCGAAGGCGATGTGCGTTTCAGGTCGATGAAGCTTCCATCGAAGAAAGGCCTCTTCGGACTCGAAACGTCCTGCTTCAATACGAGCTTTGGCGTACTGGAAATATTTCCAGTCCATCCATACTAGATTTTCCATCGTAAGATGAAAATCAGCTGGATCATCGTCCCATTTTGCAAAACGAGAAAAATCGCTAACGAGACGATCAGAACAGTTTGAATCCCTAAGCTCATTAGCACCTTTGAAGGCGACTTCATTGAACTTTTTGATCCAACTATCTAGACGAAGCTTCCAGAGCTGAGAGCTAAAGTGCGAAAGGGAATGTACCCAGTACCCATGCATTTCGTAACGATTCTCTTTCCTTTCAAGAAAGACTTGAAGCACCGCTTCTATCAATTTCGGCGCCGGTTTTTCACTCCTCAGCACCACCGAAACCAATCCTTCGGCTTCAGCATAATTTGAGGCTTTTTGAACTAAATCAGTGGCCTCATCAATCGAACCTTCTTGAATCAGACTTTCCAGTTTCTTTTTCATTTTCTAATCTCCTTTTCTGGCTCGCCTCGATGGCTTGCCTAAAACATGTAATTGTAAAGGAACGTTCCTTCACGTCTAAAAAGAGTATAGCATATATACTCAATATTGTCAAGAGTTTTAAATAATCTCTAGTTCTCGAAAAGCGTCTTTATATTCTTCTAATATTAATTTACCTTGTTCTATTTCTAGTTCATATCCAGAATTCTTCTTTATCTCTAAATATACTTTGTGAGCTTCTTGGATTTCATTAACATTATCCAAAGTACCCTCTGCTAATTGAGATAGACGTTCTTCGAAGGTATTCATTTGGAAAGAGGGGACTAGTCCCTCTAAAACTTTACTTAAACTTTCATCTAGTCTTATAATTGCTTTTTTATAACCTTTTTCATTAAACCTATCCATCTTTCTGGAAACTCTCTTATACTCTCTCCTAGCTTTTGAGATACCATAAGACTCTCTAGTTAAGAAATCCCTCAAGGGAAACAGGATTGCAAGCTTAAACCAACGAGTTTTATAAATAAAAGAAATTAAAAAGTATGCAAAAGCAAAATCTAATAATAAAAATAGTATTTTAATAATTAGCAAGATTGTTTGTATTTGAGAAGAAAAAGTAAAAGGGAACATTTTATTATGTAGGTAATTCAGGAGGTGGCTCTCCTGTTTTTTTAGCAATAGACGGCCTTTTTTGGTAATCCCTTGATAATGACCTCTCTTCTACTTCACCTTCTGTTGGTAATTCAGCTGGCGCCTCTCCTTTTCTAGATGATACTCTTGGAAGATATGTCCCTACAGCTTCAACATTAAAAGGTAGATGAAAGATAGTTGCCAGTTCTTCTGTGTTTAGAATAAAGATTCCGTCTCTTTTAGGATATAGAGGTGCTTCTCTTAACAAATATCGTTTGAATATTTGCCTCTTCTTTAAATAATTAAAACTTTTACCAAAGAGATGATAGAAATAAACCCTGGTTTTTGTTTTTCTCCATTTTTTAAATCCGTTAAGATCTTGAACACCAAGACCAGTAAAGAATTGCTCTGCCAATGATTTCCTTTCTTTTTTAAAAAGGCTTCTTTTAGCAAGATAAATACATCTGATTCCTACTTCAAAAATCTGTTTAGATATTTTTGTTTCAATTGCATTAACTACTTCTCTTTCTCGAGCAGTAAGTTTCATTTCAGGAGGAACAAACCCTTTATCTTCTTTTGACTGTGGACTGCTTTGGTTTTTACCTTCTCTTCGGTGAGTTAATCTTTCAATCAAAGCCCTTCCTCTTTTCAGATAGCTATTATCATCTGGAGAAACTGGGGCTACATTAATTTGAACCCAAATTTGTTCTCCTGGTTTTAATTCATCTATTCCTTCTAAAAGAGTGTTAAGGGGGTCTATTCTTTTCTCTTCTTTAATTGATTCTGGTCTCTTCTCGAAGAATTGATCAAAAGTCTTAATTGGATAGACATCTTGATTGATAAGAACTTCATCAAAACCATACATATCCCATTCTTCATTTGGAATATTTTGAGGAACAAAGTTTATATAGTCTTCAACTCTCACAATTTCTAATTCTGGAAATTGGGCATAAAGAGCCGCTCTAATGGTTTCTTCATGTCCTTCAAAACATCTTATCAACATATGGGGCTTATTAGCTAGTCCTATTATTTCTAAAGAAAAACGCTGAAGTTTTTTTCCGCTTCCCCATTTTTTCCCTAAATTCTTAAAACCCTCTATTGAACTATGAATTCCCCAAATACTAGAAAATATCTGTTCCATTGCTTGAAAGGTTTGGAGAACTTCTTTAGGAGGAATAATTTCTAATAGAATATATTTTTGTTTTTTCTCCCATTGTTCTCTTCGCCACCAAAGCAAAGCTTTTATTGAGAAAAACAAAAGAACGAAAGGAGGTAAAACCCAATACCAACTTTTTATAACCTGCCAAATGAAAACAAAGATACTTGTTTCTATCATGTTATATCATTATACTATAAATCAAAGAATTAAATCAATAGCAGAAATAAAAAAGCCTACAATCCGATCTTTTGGATTATAGGCTTTGATCTTTGTTATGTAACGGTGTAAATTACACCACGCATTTTTTCTCCGACTTTTTTTCTGCCACCGGCATACAATATGCCTTCGTGGCTGAAGAAAGCCAACGGTTCTGGGAACTTAGTAACCACTTCCCATTTTCCGTCTGCTTCCAGACAAAGAATTTTCGTGGAACTGTCCACGCTACTATCGCCGAAAGCGTAAAGATGGTTTTCATGGATAAAGAATCCTTTTACACCACCAGCGCCTTCCCAAACAAGCTTAACTTGTTCGCCATCAAGGATATAGATATATCCTTTTGATACGGTAGTGGGGCACACATTGCCATCATAGGTGGAACCAACATATATTTTCCCACCATACTCATAAATCGCGTAAACACCACCCGGGATTGTTCCCAAACAATGGAAACTTTCACCGTCATAACGATAAAGAGCTTCATTTGACCAACATCCGTCACCCATGGCGACATATCCGTCACCCATGGCGACATAAGTAAAGCCATCGGAAGCAGTCATCATCGCAGTGACGTACTTTCCCGGATCATTGGGAAGATATTCCCATTGACCAGCTTCGTTTAGGCGGTAAATGTGCTGTC
>Ga0265596_1001389_pt1 | contig 11447 bp, 12 predicted proteins | sample saktaG_FD_190143 | JGI IMG/M metagenome (GOLD analysis project Ga0265596, IMG submission 190143) | Saline water microbial communities from Sakinaw Lake, British Columbia, Canada - sak_2013_06_06_60m | ecosystem: Environmental > Aquatic > Non-marine Saline and Alkaline > Saline ...
GGCATATCAGATATCAATCTGACATGCCTATATTTGTGCACCACAACCTATTTTAAAGGGGTGTGACACCACAACCCATTTGAAAGGTGTGTTTCCTAAAAACCACAACCTATTTTAAAGAGCCTTTATTTTTATAGACATTTCAAATTATTAAACGTCAGATGTTAGTGAAACATAATCAGAAGTTAAAGTAATACTTAAATTTCCATTTCTTACTCTGAGTTGATCTAAAAATTTCTTTTGATCAATATTAATTTTCATTTTTATAATGAATGTTAATTCAAATAATGTACCAAAATCAGTTGTCTTAACTTTTTGTAATTGATGACTCATCAAATGTTCTTTAAAGATATCGTCAAATGCATTTGCATAATTAAGATTTTCGGGAATGATAATTTTGAGTTTAGCATGATTGGAACGGTCTTTATCTATTTTAAAGAAATATAGGATAAATAAAATGATTGAAATGAAGGCTGTAATTACTAATCCATATCCTAAATATCCCAAAGCTGATGCTAAACCTATACCAACAGCACTTAGAATATAAGCAATATCTCTTGAATCAGCAAGTGCAGTTCTAAATCTAACTAAAGCAAAGACGCCAGCTAAACTGAAAGCTCTAGCGAGATTGTTAGATACTAGCATAATGATTATTGAAATAACTAGTGGCAACATAAATAATGTAATACTAAAAGAATGGTCATAGACCGTTTTTTTATGTGTAAAGACAAATACTGAACTGAGTACAGCACCTAACACCGTAGAAGTAAGCAAGACGTAAATAATGTGTGTTAGTGTTAAAACGTCCATATCAATAATGAAAAAGGATGTAGTCATCTGTTGTTCCTCCTATTAATAATTGTTTATAAGCAGTTCCATACTTCGAAAAGCTTTGACTATAAAGTTCAAATTCAGATAATTTTCTTGCTAACCAGAAAGGAAAATTATCTTCACTTTTAACTTCCATTAGTGAATAGTTAGGGTCCTCTAAGATTGGATTTCCTCCATCAACTGTCAGATCAAGATTTGTGTTTCTAAATAACATTTGATCATCGAAAGTAATTCTTAGATCTTGTTTTGGAGCCATAAATGCTAATCGTCTATATCTAATTAATGCACCAGGCTTTGCATGATGAACCTTAATGAAATAATCTATCTCCTCAAGGATTTGAAGTGCCTGTCTATTGTTTAATGAGGGTTTAATACCTTTTTCAAGGTAATCAATTGCTTGCTGGTAGGTCAGATCGATGCGTCTTTTGTTAATTCGACCTTCAAATTTTTTCTTAATTTCTATAAAAACATAATCATCAGCTTTTATTTCAGATCTGTAACTTCTTAATCGAAGCTTTTCTTTGTATTTAGGTTTTGAAATTGAATTTCTGATGATACTGAAGTCATGTGTATCATAGTAAATATTATTAATAATATAACCTAATCCATTTGCAGAATAGGAATCAAGAATAAGATAATCTTTTAAAAATTCAATCATCTCTTTTCTTTGTTGTTGCGTAATAACATATTTTCTTTCATATCGGTTAAATATGGGATTTTGCATATATAAACTCCAAATAAAGTATTAGATTATGAGTATAATTAAAACTTAAGACAGATGTTTACTTCTAAAAATAATTATACCATTTTATAGCAATATCCGTCTAATATCTTTTTGCATCAAATTTCTAAATTTACTCAATTTTCAAGTTTCTAGCAATTTAAATCATTCGATAGACATTTTCATGTAAGCATGGTAAAATAATTATCGCGATGTGATTTGCACCCGTAGCTCAGTTGGATAAGAGCGTAACCCTCCGAAGGTTAAGGTCGCATGTTCGATCCATGTCGGGTGCACCATTAATAGGAGGAATACTCAAGGGGCTGAAGAGGCACGCTTGGAAAGCTTGTAGGCTGTAAAAGGCGCAGGGGTTCAAATCCCCTTTCCTCCGCCACTCTAATTATTGAATTTGAGATTTTCTATCTCATTTTTTTATATTAAATAATAATAAATCAGATATCTATAAATACAATACTAAAATTTAGAGCATGGAGATAGGGTTTCTGATTTTCTATGAAATGTCTATCACATGGTATAATAATGATAATTTGGAGATGATAATATGTCTGAATATAACAAGTATTATAAAAAAGAAAACTATTTTGGTAATCCTTATCCAGAATTGATAAAGTACTTCAAAAAATTGGATAGAAAATTAACTATTTTAGATATAGGTTGTGGACAAGGTAGAGATGCACTTGCAATAGGTCGACTTGGTTTTGATGTTGTTGGTGTTGATATTTCTTCTGTTGGAATAAAGCAACTTAATGAAATTTCAACTAAAGATAATCTCGAAGTTAAGGGGATTGTTGCTGATTTTAATAGTGTAAGTGATGTTGATAATTACGATGTTGTTTTGCTAGATTCGATGTTTCATTTCTATAAAAAAGACATCGAACATGAAATTAACATGCTCAATATGTTTTTGAATCAAATTAAACCTGAAGGTAGACTAGTAATTATTTTGCAAAAGAGTCCTCTTAGAGTGAAACTACTTAAAGAAACTATTGAGGGTTCAAAACATAAATTTACTTATGATTATGAAGATACCTTTACTTATAGAGAGTTTAACAGTAAGTTCTATATGATTTCTATACAAAAAATGGAGTTTTAAGTTGTCAGAAAAATTAATAATAAAAAAACTCGATGAGAATTGAGTATAGCTCCATCATTAAAGACTGTATTTTTACATACAACTTATCTTGCATATGGAAGAAACATTTGTATATTCGAAAGAATTGTTATAATTTTTTTAAAACGAATATGCATCAATTAAAAGGTGGTAGTTTTATGAAAAATATTTTTATTGAGCATTATCAAAAGTATCCAAAAATGCAAATATCTGATTTTTTAAAATTACTATATCAAAGTTGCTTTGGACCAAAACATCTTTATCAAAATCACGATTTTGTTACAATACACAATTATATGGAAATGGAATTAGTTAAGATTAAACACGAATCCACTACCTATATTGAAGATATTGGTAGTGGGTATTTACGCATATATCTTAGCGCAGTCAGACAAAAGTATATTTCTCAAGAACAATTGGAGCAAATATTTTGGGATTCAATGCTTGATTCTTTTGATTTAGATCAAGCAACAGATAACTTTTTAGAAGGAATTGAAATTCTTAAAGAATTATGCGAACAAAAAGCCATTCTTATTCCATCACAGGTAGCTATTTCAGAGATTAATGCATATTTATTAGATGGTATACGACCAATTCATCATTCTGAAACATATCAGAAAACATATTCACCTCATTATCGGGTTGTATCGAGAAAATATTTGGAAATGAATGGTGACGCAATTTTAAAAATGCTTGATATGTAAATTTAGTGATGAAAAGTAGAGGTATTAATTATGTATAAAAAAGAATTTGAAAACTATATTCCGTTATGTGAACAAGAAATTGAAGACAAAAAAGCAATCCTACAATTTATTAATTTAAATGATGATTGCCTATTAAGGAGTAATTTAATTGCTCATGTAACTTCCTCGGCTATAGTGGTAAACAAAAAGATGGATAAAGTATTATTTATTCATCATAATATTTACAATTCATGGGGCTGGGTAGGTGGACACAATGATGGTAATACTGACTTACTAGAAGTAGCTGTCAGAGAAGCAATAGAAGAAACTGGAGTTGCTAATATTACTCCTTACAGTAATGAAGTTCTTGGTATAGATGTTATATATGTAGAAAACCATATTAAAAATGGTAAATTTGTAGGAGATCATTTACATTTGAATGCAACATATTTATTGATTGCAGATGAGAATGAGAAATTAACTGTAAAAGAAGATGAAAATTCTGGTGTGAAATGGTTCTACATTGATGAAGTAATGAATTATATAACTGAAGACAGAATAAAAACAGTATACAATAAGTTACTAAAAAGAATTAATTCATTTGTAACACAGTAAACTAAGTATAACCAAAGAGTGATATACACTACTTTTCCATCAAAAAAACGATAAACTTAGTAGTGATAAAAGCATTTTTAGTATAAGAATAATATTTGTAATTAGGAGTGGTATTAATGGAATTGTTTGTTAGAGTATATAATGAAAAAGATTATGTAGAAATGCTTGAAATAACGATGGAACTTTGGAATTTGAAAATGAAACCTTATACAAAAAAGGGTTTTGAAATAAACAAAAATATAATTGATGATACAGGAACAATTCCAAAAAGAATCAATGAAGGAATTTTGGTTGCTGAAATCGACAAACATATTGCTGGAGTTGCACATCTTGATTTTAAAGGTAAGAAAGAAAGTAAAGGAGAAAGTTTGTCTGTCCTAAGACTAATTCTAAGGTATGGTTTATCTAGACTGCTAAAAGTGAGAGACATGGGAATGTTTTTTGAACATGAAGTAGATGATGATGAAATGCATATTCATGGTATTGTTGTTTCTAGTAAATATCGTAGTATGGGTATAGGATCTAAACTGCTTGATGAAGTAGAAAAAATGGCTAAAAAACTAAAACTGAAGAAAATAACTTTAGAAGTTTTAGATACAAATAAAAGAGCTTATACACTTTACAAAAAATTAGGATTTGAAATGGTGAAACAAGTTGAATTTAATGAACAACAGCAAGAGTATTTTAAATCAAAATCGCATATTTATATGATGAAAAAATTATAGGATTGACTCAATCAATCCTTTTTTTATCTATTCATAGTACCATCTATTAGAGTATTTTTAATGTGATTAAAAATAATAACTATTCGTATCTTTTGGAATCTTTCCATCATTATTATACAATAGGAATATCAATACCCATGGAGGTAAGAAATTGATGAATATAAAATTATTAAAAGAACAAAATAATGAATTACTTCAGACATTAAAAACGAGATTTGAAACAAACCAAATTCGACATCAAGCTATCGAATGGAATCAGGTTTATAATAAACTCATTGAGAACCCAGAAAAACTTTGGTCATTATTTGAAATGGAACGAACTGGTGGAGAACCCGATGTTGTCGGAATTGATTCTCTAACGAATGAATTTCTGTTTTATGACTGTTCAAAAGAAAGTCCAATAGGAAGAAGAAGTACTTGTTATGACAATGAAGCACTTGATTCACGAAAAGAAAATAAACCAATAGACAGTGCGGTTAATATGGCCAATAATATGGGAATTGAATTATTATCTAAAGAAGAATATAGAAAGCTACAAGTTCTTGACAGTTTTGATCTAAAAACCTCAAGTTGGGTGAAAACACCAGATAACATAAGAAAACTGGGTGGTGCAATTTTCTGTGACCATCGTTACGATACAGTCTTCACATATCACAATGGGGCTTCTTCATACTATTCTGTAAGAGGATTTAGAGGCGTTCTAAAAGTATAAGTATTTAACTTATCATAAAGTTATAATTTAGTTTAAAAACACTATTTTTCGTTAAAAAAAGCAATTAATTAACTACAGTTAATACATAAAATAAAAAAGAATTCCTAACTAAGATATTAATTATCTGTTTAGTGAATTCTTTTTGTTAATTTATGTCGAAATTACACTGTGTAAATATAATATGTAAAATCTGTGAAGCATGTTTTAAGTTGACTACCAGTCATTAATTTTTTACTAAGCATACATACTTTAAGGTGCGGAAATTGACTCATAACTAAATCTACATCTTCTACATTGTCTGAATATAAAATGATCAATGAAATGGCATTTAGATCTAGATTTTGAGCATCATCTATATTGGATTTGACGATAATATTTCTTCCTAGGTTATTGATTTTATGTGGTAAATCAAGTTGATTAGAAATGACCAATATATCCTTGTATCTGGATAAGATTAATTTATTAATGGTTTTCAGATAATCTTCAATACTCAAATTCAGATCAATTACTTTTTCTTTTACTGGAGTCAAGTTCATTAATACGTCTGAAAAAGCAGTTGTGTAGAAAATACCGATCAACAACCCCATTTGACCAATTTGAAATTCTGGAAGTCGATAGATTTCCAGTTCATGAACAAAGACGATGATAACAGTTAATAAAATAATTCTAGCATAAAAAACCAAATCAATGACCTTGAATTCTTTATGAATCAATCTCAGAATAATATCAATCAACCATGTGAAGATTGCTAGAATTAAGAAAGTTGCAAAGACTTGTTCTTGACTATCATCAATGTAGGTGACAAGTAAAAATAGTAATATAAATAAAACCATGACATATCTCAAAACATTCCATGCATGGTTTTTATAAAGTTTAATTCCATAAAACCCAATACTAAATAATAGTGCTAGGATAAACAAGATTTGGAAGATGATTGATTGTGTATGTGTAAAAGAAGAGTTTCCGCTAAATAGTGTATTTCCTGTCGTTATAATAATGATATAATCAATTACTCCAAAACCAATGCTAAATATAAAAATTTCTTTAAATGTGATTTTCTTTGAAACGAGATATTTATAAGCTAATACTAAGAGTAGAACCAAGCTGAATACAGAAACCAAGCGTTCAATATTCATAACATATTGGTATGTATACAAAAACATTACTAAATTACCAATATATCCAAAAATAAAATGATTCTTTTCATCTTTTTCAATCTTCGGAATACGATCTTTCATAGCTAATAAATATAGAACACCAGTTGTTATGAGAACAAATATGATATTAGTGCTCAAACCAACAATTGATTGATTCGAGTCAGTCATGTCGTCAAAATTAATCATAATCATAAAGAAAACGAATGGCGGATATAAAAACATGATGTATGTCATAATGTAGTATATAAGGTTATTTTTCATAAGAATACCTCCTACTTACCTAATTATAGTATACACCGTATTAATTCAGATGTGACATTATATTCTAAGCTGATTTATTTTGTTTTATAGCAGCGTATTAGGTCGAAATCAATATTAATAGATTAGGAAAACGTATTCATTTAAATATCTATTTACAAATTACTGTAGAAGAGTAAAATTGAGGTGCAATATATAAGATAGGATGAAAGAAGGAAGCTTGCAAATGAACAAAATCAGTAAATTTAAAAATCAAGATAAACATCACTATTTGATGCAAGAATTACAAATCAATGCATTTAATGAAGTGTCAAAAATTTTCACTGAAAGAATTACAAAAATATTAAAATATATAAAAAGATAGTTATAATGCCTATTATAGAAAATAGATACATCTATATACTGTATATTCGCTTGACAAAAATGATTGTTTAGTGTAATATTACATAGCAAATACGGCCGGAATAGATCATATTTATGCAAGGCCTTTTTGTTTGCAAAGGAGCTTAAAAAATGATTACTGTATCAAATCTTAGTTTAATATTTCCAGATAAAAAAATATTTTCAGATGTTAATTTAAAATTCATGCCAGGCAATTGCTATGGCGTTATTGGTGCTAATGGTGCTGGCAAATCAACTTTCTTGAAATTACTATCAGGAGAAAAGAGATCAACTTCTGGTGAAGTGATCATCGAGAAGAACAAACGTCTAGCATACCTTCATCAAAATCAAAATGAATATGATACTTATACTGTTATCCAAACAGTCATTATGGGACATAAAGAGCTTTTTGAAATCATGGAAGCAAAAGAAGTTCTCTATCAAAAAGAACAAATCACAGAAAAAGAAGGTTATGAACTAGCTCACTTGGAAGTTGCATTTGCTGAACTTGATGGTTGGGATGCTGAATACGCTGCAGAAAAACTTTTAAATGGATTAAAAGTTCCAATGAAAGATTTTCGATCAAAAATGAGCGATATTCTTCCAAAGAACAAAGTCAAAGTCTTACTAGCACAAGCGTTATTTGGTAATCCAGATATACTACTTTTAGATGAACCAACCAATCACCTAGATTTTGAAGCGATTTCTTGGTTAGAGAATTTTTTAATTAACTACGATAATACAGTTATTACAGTTTCTCATGACCGTCATTTTCTAAATAATGTCTGTACATATATGGTAGACATTGATTATTATCAAGCAAAGATGTATGCTGGTAATTACGATTTTTGGATGGAATCCTCACAACTTGTGCAAAGATTAATGGCTGATAAAAATAAGAAAAAAGAAGAACGTATTGCCGAACTAAAGAGCTTTATTGCAAGATTTAGTGCGAATTTATCTAAATCTGCTCAAGCGACTTCAAGAAAAAAATCTTTAGAGAAAATTCAACTTGATGAAATTATTCCATCGACAAGAAAATATCCATTTATAGGTTTTGAAATTGAAAAACAACTTGGAAAAGATGTTTTAGAAGTAGATAACATCAGCGTCTCTTTAGATGGCAGAAAATTATTTGAAAATATATCTTTTAATATGAACAGAGGAGATAAAGTTGCTCTCCTTGGAAAAAACGATTTAGCAAAAACAGCACTCCTAAAAATTCTTGCTGGAGAAATGGAACCTGATTCAGGTACCATTAAATGGGGACAGACGGTATCTAAGGCATACTTTCCTGGAGACAATGAAGCTTATTTTGATAATAATGAGGATAATCTAATTGATTGGTTAAGACAGTACTCAAAAGATCCAGTTGAATCATATATCAGAGGTTTTCTAGGAAGAATGCTATTTAGTGGAGATCAACCTTTAAAGCAAGTCAAATATTTATCTGGTGGCGAAAAAATGCGATGCATGTTTTCTAAACTCATGTTATCTCAAGGAAATACTCTCATTATAGATTCACCAACAAATCACCTAGATTTAGAATCAATTCAATCAGTTAATAATGGATTAGAAGATTATAAGGGCGCTATAATAGTTGCATCTCATGATCACAATCTATTACAATCAGTTTGTAACAAAATCATTGAAATTGGTGATATTGGGGCATATTCATATGAAGGTACATTTGATGAATACCTAGGTAATCCTCAAATTATAGCGATGACAAACACACTTTATACAAGTAAATAAGTAATTAGAACTAGAATTAATTCAAACGCACAAGTGTGCGTTTTTTTTATTGTATTTTTCATGAAAATCATAATATTAATCATCCAAACAATGAGTTTCTTCATAAGTGTATAGATCGAGAAAAACTCCCTTTAGAGGGTCGAAATGCACAAATCAAGCAATAACTTACAGTAGTAAGTTGTATATTATTATGATATAATTATAGTAGGGGAAATATCTAATACTATCTATTATAAATCTATGTGATTTTAACCAGTTAAAACAGAAATAATATTGTTATCAACCATAGATACCGATTTCCATGAGTAAGGATTGGAGGAATCGAAGATGAGAAAACTTAAACTTGTACTACTTGTTGTATTAAGCATTTTTTTAGTTGGTTGTAATGGTAACAGTATTGCAGCTAATTCCTTTAATCGTTCACTACAATCATTTGAAGATAAATATGATGAAAACACGCAGCATGTCATTTATAATCGAGCTCAATTTGATTTCTATGACTCATCTGGAGTGTTTATTGAATCGCTAGTAAAAATTGATACCAGTATTGTTGATTATGAAGAAGAATATTTTTATTTCACAACGACTAATCAACTAAACAATTATCACGTAACAGAAGAAGTAAAACAAATGGATGACTTTTATGGATTGTATGTCCGTACGAAAGACACTTTTAATAATGATATATTTCAAGGTGTTCGATTAGATAACGAGCAGGAATTTACAGAAATTTTACAGAATAATGGATTGATAGTTGAACGTTCATTTGATATGTACACATACCAAAATGTCCGAAGAGCTGGAAATTTAAAGTTTACGATAGATATTTTGGTTTCGAATTTAATTAACTCAAACGAATTTTCATTCTTATTTGCTGAATTGAATCAAACCTTCGAACCAGATCAAGAAGTGTCAGTATCATTTTTGTTTGATAGAAAAAATGAAAGTTTTGAAATATCTTTTGGGTTCGATAATGTTGAAATAAAAGACAAAGAACATAAAGCTAATGTTAAATATTTTTCAAAAATAGACATTAAAACTCCATTGCATAATATGGATCTTTCTTATTTGAGTTATCGCCTTGTTTTGCCGAAAGAAATGGAAGATGTTACCTATATATATAGTAGCAATCAAAAGGCAAAGTTGCTTCTTACAAGTGGAGAAAATATTTTTGCAGTACATGTTATTAAAGGTATATATAAAATAAGCAATCGTCACTTTTATGATTCGAATGCAGTGATAACAGATGATGAGAATAATGTATATGAACCAAACGATATTTTGTACGTGGATCATGAAACAACACTTTACTTTAATGTAGCAACCACCTATGATCTAGCTTACTATGATGTCAATGTTGAAAGATTAAGATTAAAAGATGTTGTTGATGTTAAGAATATCACTTTGGCATCAGGTGAGTTAACCAATCGTTTGGAAAGCAGTGATGATGTTGCATATTATGAATTTGCTTCTTCGGATGTTGACGGATATATTGAATTCAATATTGTAGGTACCAATCAAGATGCTGAATATTGGTTTAGTTCAGAAACTTTAGGTTGCAGCATTTTTCAATCAGGATTGTGTGCAATTTTGGTAAACGCTGATGAATTATTGCAAATTGAATTGAAATCAAGTTTACTTACAGAATATTTAATTACTTATGAATTCTTTCCTTTTGAAAGTGTATCTTCAAACGAAGACAATCCAACAGATATTCAAACATTAACTAGTGCCTTTATTTTAGATGACTCACAACAACATGGATATCTTTCATTTAGTGTTTCAGAAGAAGGCACGTATAACCTTGATCCAGGAGTAATCATTAAATTTTCAAATGATGTAGAAACTTTTGTTTATGATACGGATGATAATTTGTATGTAATAAACTCAGAAGGATTCTTTGATTTATCAGTTGGGGAATACATGATTGAGTTTTATCAAGAAGACGAGTATACTGTTATGCAGCCGTCTATAAACATCATAGGAGATTAAAATTAGATGATTATTGGAAATACTAAAGATTTAAAAAACAAAATCATTTCAAATCCTTTAACCAAAGGAGTATCTTTCAAAGTGCTGGTTTCTCCAGAAGAAGGTTGGGACGGATATGTAATGAGGGTATTCGAGCTTGAACCTGGAGGATTTACTCCAAAGCATTAGCATCCTTGGCCACACATTAATTACATCTTAGAAGGAAACGGGGAAGTGATGGTTGATGGCAAAATAAATTTACTATCATCTGGTTCTTACGCTTACATTCCCGGACATACACTTCATCAATTTCAGAATAAAGGGCAAACCGTATTTAAGTTCATTTGCATCGTACCTGAAGTGGGACACAGTATCTAAAAAAAGGCTCTTTAAAATAGGTTGTGGTTTTTAGGAAACACACCTTTCAAATGGGTTGTGGTGTCACACCCCTTTAAAATAGGTTGTGGTGCACAAATATAGGCATGTCAGATTGATATCTGATATGC
>Ga0265596_1001392_pt1 | contig 11435 bp, 12 predicted proteins | sample saktaG_FD_190143 | JGI IMG/M metagenome (GOLD analysis project Ga0265596, IMG submission 190143) | Saline water microbial communities from Sakinaw Lake, British Columbia, Canada - sak_2013_06_06_60m | ecosystem: Environmental > Aquatic > Non-marine Saline and Alkaline > Saline ...
TTTTGGCTTTTCCTCTTCTTTTGCCACTGCGCCCTTATCTTCTTTTTTCTCTTCCTTCACCTGTTTTTCTTCTTCAGCAACAATTTCTTCTTTCTTTAAAAGAGAATTAAATTGCTCTATCAATATGGCCACGGCCTGCTCAAACGCTTCCCGCGGCGTGATTGTGCCGTCGGTGATAATATCCAATATCAGTTTATCCCAGTTGGTCATCTTCCCGACGCGGGTATTTTCTACCTTAACACTTACAGAAAAAACCGGCGAGAAAATAGAATCCATTTCTATATAGCCGATTTCTTTATTCTCGTTCTCTATGTTTTCCACCGGCCTATAGCCCCGGCCCTGACTGACATAAATTTCCATATTCAGACTGCCGGCCATGTCAGTAATATGAGCCAAAACCAAATCCGAATTTTTTATTTCTACCTGCGAGTTCTTGGCAATATCGCCCGCTTTTACCTCCCTTTTTCCGTGAGCGTCCAGTTCTAGTTTTACCTCTTCCTCGGAAAATACTTTTACCCTTAATTTCTTCAAATTTAAAATAATCTGCAAAACGTCCTCCTTGATATGCGGCAAAGCCATAAACTCATGGTCCGCCCCTTTAATCTTCACGCCCACCACGGCCGCGCCCGCCAGCGATGAAAGCAAAACCCGCCTTAGGCAGTTGCCTAAGGTCATGCCATAACCGGGATAACAGGGCTCTATGATTACTAGGCTCTGATTGGGCTTTTCGCCTTCTTTAAAATCTATTTTTTGAGGCAAAGCAATTTTTTGCATAATTTTATAATTACAAATTACAAATTTTTTATCACCGCCTTGGCGGGATCCCGCCCACAAATAATTTTATATAAGTGGCGGGGCAAATTTACAAATAATAAATTTCAATATATCCAGTGGCGTATTTTTGTGCTTTCGTGTTTTTCTAATTTCTAATCTCCTAATCCCTAAGTACCTAATCCCTAATTCAGTTTTTCCAGTGTATTCGGCGCTGTGCTTTTGTGTTTCAGTGTTTTTGTGCTTTCATGTTTACTTAGAATAATATTCAACAATTATCTGGGCGTTTACATTCGCTTTTATGTCGCCAGCTTTGGGCTCGTGTAAAACTTTGCCAGCGAGCTCTTTGATGTCTAAATTAAGCCAGCCCGGGACATTATCCTTCTGGCGGACTAATTTCTCCAGCAGTTCCTTGAAAAATTTATATTTTTTGCTTCTTTCCCTAATTTTTATGATATCTCCCTCTTTTACTTCGTAAGAGGGTATATTTACTTTTCGCCCATTGACTTCAATATGGCCATGGCTTACTAACTGTCTGGCCTGGGTTCGGGAACTGGCAAAGCCCAGCCGGTAAACAGTATTGTCCAGCCGCAATTCCAATGACCTTAAAAAATTTTCGCTGGCATCACCCGGTTTTCTTTTAGCCCTTAAAAAAGTTAGCTTAAACTGCTTTTCCAATAAATTATATTGCTTTTTGGCTTTCTGCTTCTCGGCTAACTGCATCCCATAATCGCTCTGCCTCTTTTTCCCCTTTTGCCCATGGAAGCCGGGTGGGTAATTTCTCTTTACCATAGCGCATTTAGGCGAATAGCAGCGTTCACCTTTTAAAAACAGCTTCTCTCCTAATCTTCGGCACTGTTTACATTTTGCGTCTAAATTTCTTCCCATATTTAATTCAATTTTTCACCGCCTTAGCGGGACCCCGCCCATATATATAATAATAAAGTAGCGGGGTAATTATCAATTCTAATTATAAACTAATTGTTAATTGTCAATTGTTAATTTACACCCGACGGGGTTTTCTCGGGCGACAACCATTATGCGGAACCGGAGTTATGTCTTTAATCGCCGTAATATTTAAGCCATTGGCATTTAAAGCTCTGACCGCGGATTCTCTGCCTGTCCCTACGCCTTTTACAAAGACGCATACTTCTTCCAGCCCAAAATTTTCCTTAGCCGCGCTTACCGCAATTTTGGTTATGATCTGGGCGGCATAAGGAGTTGATTTTTTTGCTCCCTTAAAGCCGGCTATACCGGCGCTGGCCCAGGAAAGGACGTTTCCGGTCAAATCAGTCAAAGTTACAATCGTATTGTTGTAAGTGGCCTTAACATAAGCCCGGCCGGATTTTACAACCTTGGCCACTTTTTTCTTTCTTTTAAATTTCTTCTTCGCTTTTGCTTCCTTATTTTCAGCCAATTTTTTCTTTACGTCTTCCGGCAATTCGTCGATCTCACCGCCGCCTAACAGATTCTTTTCCTCGTCCCGCTCTGGCGGTGATTCTTTTTCCATTTTAAAATTTTTGTCCTCTTTTTCTCCAACCTTAATGTCGGCAGCCTTCTCAACTGCTTTCTTTTCTTCTTTATCTTCTCCCGCCTGCAACGCCTGCGCCTGTGTGGCGGGCAGGTGTTTTTGTGTTTTTGTGTTTTCGTGTTTAGTATCTTCACTCATATATTATTTTCTTTTTCTTAACTTTATTTACTCCTACTCCCTAATTAACTAAGTACCTAATCTATGTTTTCTGCGCCGACAGTTTGCGGCCAGAACCGGCAGTCTTCTTAACGTTCCCTCGCACTGTCCTATTATTAGTCTTAGTTCTTTGTCCTCTTACTGGCAACTTCTTAGTATGCCTTATCCCCCGGTAGCTGCTTATCTCTTTTAAACGTTTAATATTGCCGGCTATTTCCCTTTTTAAATCTCCCTCTACCAGATGCTGTTTTTCTATTAAGGTTCTTAGTTTATTTATTTCTTCTTCCGTCAAATCCTTTACTCTTTTATCCGGATTTATACCGGTCATTTTTAAAATCTTGTTGGAAGCGGAAAAGCCAATGCCAAAAACATAGGTTAAAGAAACCTCCACCCTTTTTTCATTTGGAATTGTCACTCCGGCTATTCTTACCGCCATACCTTGGAAAAGTTAATTGTTAACTGTTAAATGTTAATAGTTATTACCCTATCCCTGTCTTTGTTTGTGCTTTGGGTTTTTGCATATCACCCGCACTCGCCCTTTACGTCGCACGACCTTACAGTCTTTACAAATTTTTTTTGCGCTGGCTCTAACTTTCATAAATTATAGTAATTAGAAATTTGTAACTTGTAATTTGGGGGAGCATTGAACATGTTTATTTTTATCCAAATTACCAATTACTAATTACAAATTACCGTTCACTAATTACTAATTACCAAATTTTATATATAAATTCCAAGCAAAAAATAAAAAAATTTTTTTTCTGCTGGAATCGCCTACTTTAATTATAACCTATAGACTATCCGGCCCTTAGTTAAATCATAAGGGCTAATCTGGACCCTTACTCTGTCTCCGGGAAGCAGGCGAATTTTATGCATTCTCATCCGACCGGCCAAATAGGCAAATATCTCATGCCCGTTTTCCAGAAGAATCTTGAAGGTCGTATCCGGCATTAACTCAAGAACCTCGCCTTGCAATTCTATAAAGTCCTTTGAATTAAGCGTTTTTTTACCCCCTGCCTGATTTTGATTTTGAAAATTATTTTCAGCCATTAACACAAAAAATTTTGGCAAAGGATTAAAAAACTTTACCAAAATTTTTGGTAAATATTTTAGCTTATTTACTTATATTTTTCATCATTAATATCGTAAGCTAATTATATAGGCAAGTTGAATAATTGTCAAGAGTATTATTCTAACACAGCTTTAATCCTTCTCACGCCCGCAGAAGAAGATTCTTCTTTCATTATTTTAAAATGCCCCAGCTCTCCGGTGCGGTTAACGTGCGGCCCGCCGCAAATTTCATAGGAGAACGGTTTTTCTTTTCCGACTTTATAGACTTTTACCTTTTCTCCATACTTTGACTCAAAAACTCCCATAGCGCCTTTTTTCTTCGCTTCAGGCAAAGGCATCTCTTCGCAGTTTACCGGCAAGTCCGCTGCTATAGCTTCGTTTACTAATTTTTCCACTTCTTTAATCTGCTCCAAGCTCATCTTTTCTTTATGGGAAAAATCAAAGCGCAAACGCTCGGCCGTAATATTACTCCCCTTTTGCACGACATTCTCACCCAAAACTTTTCTTAAAGCCGCTAAAAGAAGATGGGCGGCGGTATGAAGCTTTTTAGTTTCTTCCGAGGCGTCAGCCAGCCCGCCTTTAAATTTCCCGGCGCTAGCCGTGCGGGAGAGTTCCTGGTGCTTTTTTAACTCTTCATTAAATTTGCTATAAAAATTTTTATAATCTTTATCTGAAAAATAACAACCTTTCGCTTTAAGCTCTTCTAATACCATCTCTAACGGGAAACCAAATGTCTGATAAAAATTAAACAACCATTTACCAGTAATAATAGAAGGTAAAAAATCCAACATCTCAATGCCATTTGGACCACTAATTAAATTTACGGGTTGTACCTTAAGCGGTTGCCCACGTTTTACTATTTGCGCTACTAATTCTTTGTTTAATACTGCTAAACCTCTCACCAAGGTTTTCGCAAACTTCTCTTCCTCTTCCTTAAATTGCTCAACAATAAAATTGGCATTCCGACCCAATTCCGGATAAGCTTCGGCATAATCATGGATAACAATTTTGGCAATCTCTTTTGTCCATGATTTCTCCTCAACTCCTAATTGCTTGCCATACCTCATAGCTCTTCTTAATAGGCGCCGGACAACATAACCCTGGTCAGTATTTGAGGGCGTCACGCCTTTGTCATCGCCGATTATAAAAGTCGCGGCCCGCAAATGGTCGGCAATAATTCTCATTGCCCTGATGGTCCCTTCTTCCTCATATTCCTTACCTGATAGTCTTTTTATCTTATTAATAATATTGAAAAATAAATCAGTCTGGTAATTATCGTCTAAATTATTTATCACTGCCAAAGTTCGTTCCAGACCCATACCAGTATCAACGTTTTTCTGTTTTAAAGGCGCAAAAGAACCGTCGGCTTTTTTGTTAAATTCCATAAAAACATCGTTCCAGACTTCCACCCATCCCGAGCACTCGGGATCATCATTAAAACCGGCCGGAACCTTATCCGAATCCCCGGTCCAATAAAACATCTCTGAGCAAGGTCCGCAAGGTCCGGTCTGGCCGGCCGGCCCCCACCAATTATTTTTTTTCGGCAATTTAGCAATTCTAGCTTCCAGAATCCCTAAATTTTTCCAAATAGAGAAAGACTCTTTATCAAAAGGCGCGTCTTTGTCCCCGGCAAAAACCGAAATAGCAATTTTCTCTTTATCCAGCCCCAGCCAGTCCGGCGAAATTAAAAATTCCCAGCTTAATTTTATAGCCTCTTCTTTAAAATAGCCCCCCAAAGACCAATTACCAAGCATTTCAAAAAAAGTATGGTGAGTGGCGTCGCCCACATCATCAATATCGTCTGTCCGCACGCATTTTTGCACATTAACCAATCTTTTACCTTCCGGATGCTTTTCTCCCATTAAATAAGGCACCAAGGGGTGCATGCCCGCGGTCGTAAACAAAGCGGTCGGATCGTTGTCCGGAATTAAAGAAGCGCTCGGGATAACAGCATGCCCCCGGGCCTTAAAAAATTCCAAATATTTGCTGCGAAGCTCTTGAGAAGTCATGATTTTAATTTAAAATAAAACGAAACTTTAGGCAAATATAGTTTAATTTCTAAATTTTTTATTTCTCCAAATAACCTTTAATAATCTTAACCAGCTCTTCTTTATTTTGCAATCCTTCCAACCGCAAAATTTCATTTCCGTCTTTATCTAAAAAAATAAAAATCGGGACATCTTTAATGCCATATTTCTCCCGCACTTCGGGATTTTCATCAATATCAAAATATTCGGTTTCCAGTTCCCGAATTTCCGCTTCTATTTCTTCCCAAACCGGCCGCATAACCAGACATTGCATGCACCACACCGCCCCGAATTTTAATACCTTCATACAAGTTGTATAAAATTACTTAAACTCATCCAAAACTACAATCTTTACAAAAACATCATTGCCTCTTTGGATTTTTAAGCCAATCTTATTTCCCGGTTTATACTTCTGCAGAATTGAGAGTAATGTATTATTGCCTTCAACTTTAATGGCGTTAACTTCAAAAATAATATCTCCGGCCGCCAGTTCAGCTTTGGCCGCTGGCGAATCAGGCAGAACTGCCGGACCGCCGTCTGAACCCTTAACCAATAAAGCCCCGCTGTCCCTGGTTAATTTCTCTTCTTCCTTTATCTCCGGAGTTACCATTGTGTAGCGCACACCCAGGCGCGGCCGGACAATCCGGCCGATTTCCCTGACGCTCTTTATTACCGGCTTAGCGTCATTTACCGGGATAGCAAAACCGATTGATGAGCCGCTTTGGTCAATGGCGACGTTAATGCCGACAACTTTGCCGGCCAAGTCTATCAAAGGCCCGCCGGAATTGCCAATATTAATTTCCGCATCAGTCTGGATTACGTTATCCAGGGCTTCAGCATTACCGGTCTGGTCGCTGGCTACGATGCTTCTGCCCAAGCCGCTCACTATTCCCTTAGTGACGCTGTTTTGATATAGGCCCAAAGCGTTGCCGATAGCAATAACCGTAGTCCCGACTTGCAGGCTGTCGCTATCGCCTAATTCTACGTAAGACAGATTCTTATCAAAAATTTTTAAAACCGCCAAATCTTTTATCGGATCTTTGCCAATTAACTGGGCATAATATTTCTTCCCACTAGAAAGAATTATCCGGTATTCACCTTTATCTCCGCCGGCATTAGCCACATGCTTATTGGTTAAGATTAAACCGTCAGCCGAAATTAAAAAGCCGGTGCCAGAGCCGATCTCTACTTTTTCCTTAGTAACGCTCTGCTTGCCGGTAGAGAGATTAAAGCTAGCCGACTCTTTCTGCTCATAAACAATAATGCTCACGACTGACGGCATGACTTTTTTTATAGCCAGAATTGTCGCTTCCTGTTCGTCCAAACGTAAATTATCCGCTTGGCCCAGATTAAAGCTTGGCCAATCTAGATTAAACCCGATTCCGCCCAAAAATAAAAAAACCACAAAGATTATCACTGCTTTTTTAATAAAAACATTTTTCATATTTATCTAAGCTTAATTTATAGTTCAATATTCTAATTATATCATATAATAAAATTATACAAAAAACAAAAAAGCCTAATCCTGTACAATATGTACACGGATTAGGCTCCCTGATTATCCAAAGCTCAATGATATTTGCGTTCCTGCGGTTCTTTTTCTTTCTGCAGAGCGAATTGAAGCGTGAAAAATCCCATAAGCTTCTCTTAGCATCTTCTTAAAAACATTTTGGGGAATAGAACAATTCCCCCGATCTTTGCTATGATCCATTTTGCTTACCAGGACCAACCAATCACCTCTGGGGCAAAAATGCGCCTCAAATGGCCAATCTTTTACAACAATGTCTTTGTCATTTTTTGTTGCCATAACTACACTCCTGTAGTAAAGCAATTAATTTTAAAAGAATCTTTTTTATCTATTATTAATACATATAAGCATATTTTAAATATTTTGTCAAGTTAACATTAATAAAATAGCTAATATCAAATAAAAAAGGTCCGACTATTATTAATAACGGACCTCTTACGTTGGGATTAAAAATAAATCGGTCTGACCAGCATCTCTCATCTTTTGTATTCTTGACTTTTTGCCTTTCCTGAGCTCACGTTCTACTTCTCCTATTAAAAATTTTTTAAAAAAAGCGTCCTTTGCGCCTTTAATTGGCGTGCCCTCTTCTCCATTTTCAGAACAATGAAAATGTCCCCATATCTTCCAATAATGATCTTCTTCCTTGATAGTATGCATTCTTCGTAACTTTACTGGCTCAGCACATTTTGGACAATAACCATAATGAACTTTTATAGTCGCAACCTCTACCATAACTACACCCCCATGTAGTAAAATTTTATTTTAAAGAAACTATTTTTTATCTATTATTAATACATAATAGCATATTTAATAAACTCTGTCAAATCATTTCCCTAAATACTTTATAACTTTATAAACTTCCAACTATACCCCTAACTCCTCTAACATCTTTTTCTGGTTCCGCGATAGTCCTTTTGGGGTTTTGATAATTAATTCTACTAAATGATCTCCCCTGCCCCGCCCCTGCAATTTCATCACGCCCCGGTCGCGCAATCTGAAAACCGTGCCCGACTGAGTACCCTCGGGAACTTTTAGTTTTACCGGGCCGTCAACCGTTTCTACCTCAATCTTATCCCCCAAAGCCGCCTGGCTAAATTTTATTTCTGCTCTTGATTTAATATCACAGCCGTCGCGTTCAAAGCGCTTGTCCGGCTTAACTCTGATTTTTAAATATAAATCACCAGCCAAAGCTCCTTTGGAACCGGCTTCGCCCTGACCAGCCAGGCGTATTGATTCGCCTTCATCAATCCCGGCCGGAATTTTAATTTTTAAACTTGTCAATTCGCGCGCTACGCCCTGCCCCCCGCATTTGGAACATTTCTGGCTGAAGGTTTTGCCTTCGCCATCGCAGTCCGGGCAGGAGACTTGAGTCTGCATCTGGCCAAAAATAGTTCTAGCAACCCGGCTCACCCGGCCAGAACCCCGGCAGGTTTTACAGGTTTCGATTTTTGCGCCCGGCTCTGCCCCGCTACCCTGGCATCTGTCGCATTTAACAATTTTTTGTAAACTGATTTCTTTTTCCGCGCCAAAAACCGCCTCAAAAAAATCAATGGTTAGAATCACCTCTATGTCATTTCCTCTTCTGGCTCTTCCTCCTCTCTGCCGGCCGCCGCCAAAGCCGAAGATATCGCCTAAGCCGCCAAAGACGTCGCCTAAGTCTTCAAAATTAACATTAAAGCCGTTAGCAAAACCGGAAAAATCACGAAAGCCGTCAAATCCGGAAAAACCGCCGCCGGCCTGGCCATGCTCAAAAGCCGAGCCGAACTGGTCGTACTGAGCCCGCTTTTTCTGGTCGCCTAAAACCTGATAAGCTTCATTTATTTCCTTAAACTTAGCTTCGTCTCCGCCCGCCTTGTCCGGATGGTATTGGTGCGCTTTCTGCCGGAAAACTTTTTTTATTTCTTCCTGGCTGGCGGTTTTACCGACTCCTAATATATTGTAGTAATCTTTTCCCATATATTTTTATCCCCTCTCCTTGCTAAGGAGAGGGCTGCCCGTCCGCCTTCGCACGCGAAGCGTGTCGGGCGGGGGGTGAGGTGGGATTGAATTTTAGATAATATTCTTTTTATCGCTCGCCACGCCACCCCCTCCTACCTCCCCCTTAGCAAGGGGGAGACTTACTATATAAACTAATTGTTTAAAAATGAGAGAGGCCTGACCCTTGGGCAAGGCCTCTCAAAAAAAATTTAACTCAATTCTTTCAGATACTCCTTTCTCTCAATGACTGTGGGGTAATCGCCGGTAAAGCAAGCCGCACACCATTTCTCCTCCCCGTGTCCCGTCAGACTTTCTGCCGTCTTGAGCAATCCGACAGTAGATAAATAGTACAGACTGTCCGCTCCGATAGCTTTTCTGACACCCTCAACACTGCCGCCAGACTTATTCCAAGCCAGTTCTTTCTTTGTCGGCGTGTCTATGCCCAAAAAGCAGGGAAACTTAATGGGTGGGGACATAATGGCGACGATAATCTTTAAAATCCTCTTAAACTTCTTTACCCAGAACCTTATGAAACTGATTATCCTCCTTAGAGTTTTCCCCCTGACTATGGAATCGTCGCAGATAATAACGGACGAGGCTTCCAAAAATTTTTTGATCAGGAGGGAAAATTTCCGCAGTATTTTAACGTCTCTTTCATCCGTTTCTGCGCCTTCCACATTCCTGCCTGATGGCGCAATAAAAGTTCTGCCGACCGGATGATTCCGCAAAATTGCCCTGTCAGGCAGGATGCCACTCTGGCGGGAAAGCCCTTGGGCATGAAGGGTAGAAGAATCCGGAACCCCGACAACAAAATCGGCTTTCAGATTCGGGTTTTCTATTGCCAACTGCCTGCCTAAAGCTTCCTGAATTTCCCAGACATAGATAGGATTGGTCCGGAAATCATCGGTTTCAACCAAGCTGGAAGGATGCATAAAGTAAATATACTCAAAAATGCATCGGGCCAGCCTCTGCCCGCGCCAGGCTTTTGGCTTAAACGACTTTACTCCCGTCTCGTTTATAACCACGATTTCTCCCGGCTTAACCGGCCGCCAAACTTTTGCGCCTTCAATCATGTCAAAAGCGCAGGTTTCAGAAGCGACCAGATAACCGGTTTTAACCGTTCCGCCGGGTTTGAATTTGTATTTTGCCAACCACAACGGCCTGAATCCCTGCGGATCGCGAACGCAAACTAAGCTGTTTTTGCCATTTTTGTCCTGAAATAAAAAAACCAGGGAAAAAGCGCCTTTGACGTTCTTTAGCGCCTGAAAAATCCGCTGATGGATATCTCGCCCGCCATTTACGGTGCCGAAGTTGCGGATTATACACCAGGTATCGCTTGTACCCGCCCGGATTCCTTTCAATTCGTTGGTTAAATTCCCATTATGGCCAACGAAAATGGCTTCCGTATTCTCGTCATCGTCCATAATTCCGGAAAGGGGCTGGATATTAGCAAGCGACGTCCCGCCCGTGGTTGAATAACGATTATGGCTAATACCGCAATCACCAGACAATCGTTCAATCACCTCGGGCGTAAAAACATCATACACTAAGCCAAGGCCTTTATGCTCGGAAAATTTACCCTTCTCCCCATGACGGAGCGTAACTGCGCCAGCGCCTTCATGGCCCCGGTGTTGCTGCCCAGCCGTCATCCTTACAAGTACCTCGGCCGGATCAATCTTTGTACTTCCTACCTCTTTTGGAAACCATACTCCCGCTATACCACACATACATTTTCTCCTTTGTTGGAAATGAACAGACTGTATCAATTATCAATTACAAATTATCAATTTTATTTCTTTAAATCCCCCTTGATAAAGGGGGTTGGGGAATTTTCGTTTCTATCCTTTAAACCCGATCTCCTTTTCCGGGCTGGCCGCTTTTTCCACTTCTCCAAATTTTTCCTCGTATTTCTTCAAGTTATCCGCCATAGCCGCAATTATCCTTTTAAAATGCCCCGGGCTGGTTATAATTTTTCCCGTTACCCGGCCGGAAATTCCCAAAATATTTAAAAACATAATCTGAAACTCGTCTTTATTGTGATTAACCTGCATGGCATTGGCGTATTCTGCCCCGGGAATATTATCCGCTATTTTTATCTCCTGCGCGCCCGCCGGCGGATTATTCGGTTTTTGATTTTCCATATTATTTTTAAATTATAAATAAATTATATAAAATACTAAATTATTTAGAGAGGAGGCTTTTTATTTCCTCCTCAATTTCTCCAATCGCTCTGACCCATGGTTTCTGGCATCCCTTTCCCTTTTAGGCCCGAGAATAAATAAATCAACCAGGACGAAAATAAAAAAGGTAGCTAAAATAAATTGGTAATATTCCTTTACCAACAACCAAAGGCCCCAGTAGCTAGCTGGCAGAA
>Ga0265596_1001393_pt1 | contig 11429 bp, 8 predicted proteins | sample saktaG_FD_190143 | JGI IMG/M metagenome (GOLD analysis project Ga0265596, IMG submission 190143) | Saline water microbial communities from Sakinaw Lake, British Columbia, Canada - sak_2013_06_06_60m | ecosystem: Environmental > Aquatic > Non-marine Saline and Alkaline > Saline ...
TAGATTTTCTGATTATCTCCGGAGATATTACGGAACTGGATATTGACGGCAACCTGGATACTGCCCAAGTGATTTTAAACGAAGTCGATATTCCCTATTACATTATTCCCGGAAACCATGATACAAAATGGTCGGCCTCGGGTACCCGGAAATTTGCCAGTCTTTTTGGCGATGATCATTTTAATTTTGAGTATAAAGGCATTCGCTTCATTGGTTTTGACCAGGGGCCACTGCTGCGAATGGGTGACGGATTTGTGAGTCCTGAGTGCTTACGCTGGCTGAAAGAGACTCTGGAAAGTATGACAGATCCCGATCAGCCGATCATTATTGTTACACACTATCCCATGGATAAATCAGTCAGCAATTGGTTTGAAGTTATCGATTTGATAAAGCCCTATAACATCCAGGCAATTTTACACGGGCATGGTCATAGCAACCGGCTTACGAACTATGAAAATATTCCAGGTGTAATGAGTCGGTCAACACTGCATGGCAGGGAAGAATTCGGTGGCTATACTATTGCTACAGTTCGAGCGGATTCAGTATTTTTTCAGGAACGCAGAATGGATGGCAATACAACCCCGGTGTGGGCGGCGCTTCCAATAAGGAAATATGACTGGTTGGCTGATACAAGCGGATTCGAACGTCCCGATTTCAGTATCAACCAGAAATATTCCAATGTAAAAACAGTCTGGTCTCATCAGACCGATTGTGCAATTGCCGGATCTCCGGCGGTCGGAGAGGGGATTGTCGTCGTGGCGAATAGTTCCGGCGCGGTTGAAGCATTTGATTTAAAAGACGGAACTTTAGTCTGGAAATATCAGACCGGTCAGCCTGTCTATTCGACGCCGGCTGTTAGGAATAGCAGAGTGATCGTTACTTCTGCTGATTCGAATATCTATTGCCTGAATGAGCAAAATGGAAAACTACTTTGGAAATATAAGACTGTTGCTCCGCTTATCTCGGTGCCAACCATAGATGGTAACCGGGTATTTGTGGGTGCCAGCGATGGAAAATTTCGATGTATGAATCTTAAAACCGGCAGATTAATCTGGGAATATAGTGATGTTCCGGGATTTGTGGAGTCGAAGCCTTTTATCTACAAGGATAACGTCATTTTTGGAGCGTGGGATAATCATCTGTATGCCTTAGACAAACGAACTGGAAAATTGCAGTGGAAATGGGCGGATGGTACAAAAGGAATTCTTTACTCTCCGGCAGCTGTCTGGCCAGTTGCTACGATGGACAAGGTATTTATCTCAGCGCCGGACCGCTATCTGTCCTGTATCGATGCCGCAAACGGTTCAACTATGTGGCGCTCAAGGGAATTCAAAGTGCGGGAAACTATCGGAATTTCGGAGGATAAAAACGTTGTATTTGCCCGTACCATGTGGGATACGGTTGTGGCTATTGATCCCGCTGCTCCGGAACTCAGCCCCATCTGGATTTCCAATGTTAAATATGGGTATGATATTGATCCATCGATGCCGGTGGAGAAGGACGGAACACTTTTTTTCGGAACGAAAAACGGATTTGTATACGTTCTTGATTCTACCACAGGTGAAGTTAAAGGTGCACATCGCCTGAGTGTAGCATTAATCAATACAGTTGTGCCGATTGATAAGCACCGGGTAGTGGTGACGGCAATGGATGGTAAAATTGTGTTGCTGGAATTTTAGTAATTCCATTCCTTCTTAAGAATTAAAATAATTGAATGATTTATCTCTTTGATTTTCAGGACGGCATGGTTTAAAATAGCCTATGCAAAAATTGAATTACACATTCACAAAACACATTATTGACTGATTGGATTGGAATGGGACCAGGGTTGTGAATTTATTAATTGACGTATTCCATAATTTTAAAGATTTATTCGGTCATCATGTTGTTTTTGGAACAGGTATTCTGCTTTTCAGCGGTTATTTTCTCGGGAAACTGGCCGACAAACTAAAGTTACCAGCCATTACCGGATATATATTTGCCGGGTTATTGCTGGGAAGTTCAATGATCAGTATCATTCCTGAAACGGCGCCTTATAAATTGAATAGTATCACGGAAATTGCGTTGGGACTGATTGCAATAACGATTGGAGCGGAGTTTGAGTTTTCACGGCTTCGCCAAGTGGGCAAAGATGTTTTGCTGATGACAGTCTTCGAGGGTGTTTTTGCCTTTATTTTCGTAACGGCAATTTTTATTGCGTTCGGTATGGATATCCGGTACGCACTTCTTTTGGGGTCTATTGCCCCGGCTACGGCACCGGCTGCAACCGTTGTCATTATCCGTGAGACACGCGCCAGGGGACGATTCATTGATATTTTATATGGAATCGTGGCGTTGGATGACGCGCTTTGTATAATCATTTTCAGTATCACTTTTGCATTGGTAGGACCGGTAATCGCGGGAGAACTTATACCGGGTATCAGTGGATTATTTTCGGGATTATTTCTTGCTCTGAGAGAGATTGGATTGTCAGTGTTGCTTGGAATTATCAGTGGTTTTACGATGTTTAAACTGACAGTACGAAGGTACAAACTGAATGAAATTTTAATCGTGTCAGTGGGTATAATATTTATCTCCACTTCAATTGCAATAGTCGGTGGATTATCCCACCTGATTGTCAATATGGTTGCAGGTGTAGTATTGGTTAATACTTCATCACGGAATAAGCGAATATTCAAAGTAATTGAACCGTTGACACCGCCAATATTTGCTCTTTTTTTCATTCTTGCAGGGACAGAAATTGAGATTGGTGTATTCGTCAACGGATTGATTATTTTGTATGGATTGATCTATACCACCAGTCGTTTTGCCGGGAAATATATTGGTATATACTTTTCTGCGATACTTAGTAAAAGTTCCGATAAGATACGAAAATATCTGGGTTTCTGTCTTTTTCCGCAGGCGGGTGTCGCAATCGGTTTGATTCTGTTCGTTCAAACGTCGCCTCTTCTGGCGGGAGTTACAGCCGATATCAGGGAGGTTTTAATACTTATTGTCAATGTAATTTTGTTCAGTATTTTTATTAATGAACTGGTCGGTCCGCCCCTTTCCCGCTTTGGAATCCATAAAGGCGCGGATTTTGATTGATAAATACGTTGTTTTTTCGAGGTGAATCATTTATACTTTTCCATATCGGTAACAGGAAAAATGACAACGCTAGATATATCAATTTATTTAAGACAGTAAAGGGGCTTCTGTGCAACTTGTCCTGAAGTTTTTCGAGTTGATAAAATATTTCTTCAGTCAGCATATAGTCTTTGGCACCGGCATGCTTTTGTTAGTTGGATATTTTGCCGGGAGACTTGCCGAAAAATTCCGCTTGCCTGCAATCACCGGATATATTCTTGCCGGTTTAGTTCTGAGTGATTCTGTGACGGGGATTATCCACCAAACTGTTGCCCTGCGAATGACCAGTATTACGGAGATTGCACTTGGAATGATTGCGATAACTGTCGGTGCGGAATTTGAGATTTCGCGATTGAGAAAGACGGGTCTGACGATCATGATAATGACCATTTTTCAGGCCGTGTTTGCGTTTATTTTTGTCGTCATCGGTTTGACAATTATGAAAATGGAGATGAGTTATGCATTAATCCTGGGTGCCATCGCGACGGCAACCGCACCGGCAGCAACCGTCGTAATCGTGAAAGAACTTCGGGCCCGGGGCGAATTTGTCGATTATCTTTACGGTATTGTCGCGTTGGATGATGCGATTTGCGTAATCCTGTTCAGTGTCATTTTTGCATTGGTTGCGCCGGGACTGGCCGGAACCATTACCGGACATGAAACGACGATAATGAGTAGTATTTCACATGCCGGACTGGAAATTTTGTTTTCCTGTCTGCTGGGAGCGACCAGCGGTTTTCTGCTTCATAAATTCACTCGGGAAAAATACCGTCTGAACGAAATATTAATCATTTCCATTGCCAGCATCTTTCTAACCATTTCAATTGCAATCGTGTTGAATCTGTCGCTCCTGATAGCCAACATGATGATGGGTGCCGTGCTGGTTAATTTATCGCATCGGAATAAACGGATTTTTCGGGTAATTGAACCGCTAACGCCGCCACTGTTTGCGCTCTTTTTTGTACTTGCAGGTACGGAACTACATTTATACGTATTTACAAAACTTGCGGTTATCTTGTTTGGGATAATGTACATTCTTTCACGGTTCGCCGGAAAATACCTGGGAACCTGGATAGCGGCATTACTGACAAAAACATCTGAGGGTATTCGAAATTATCTTGGTTTTTGCCTGTTTCCGCAAGCCGGCGTTGCAATTGGACTGGTCTTGTTTGTTCAGACGTCTCCAGCCTTGCTGAACGCACCGGAATTAGTCAAAGAGATGATGGTACTAATTGTAAATATTGTTTTGTTCAGTATTTTTATTAATGAATTAATCGGACCGTTGATTTCAAAGTTTGGGATTATCAGAGGGGCTGAACTCGAATAATTAAGGTGTATATTTATGGATATATTTAAAATAGTTAATGAAAAAACCTGTGCTGTAAACTTCAGCGCCAAGGGTAAAAATGACTGTCTGATCAAGCTGGCTGAAATATTGTCAACGGATGTATATGAAATCACGGTCGAAGACATTTACGAAGCACTGCTTCAACGGGAAGAGATGGGCTCGACCGGATTTGAGGAAGGTATCGCCATTCCACACGCTAAGGTCCCGGGATTACATAAATTCCATATGGTAATTGCCCATTCCCCAAAAGGGATTTCGTTTGATAGTATTGATGGTAAAAAGAGCCATTTGTTTTTTGCTATTGTTGGCCCTGACGAACATCCGGAACAGCACTTGCAGATTCTGGCTCAGATTTCCCGAATCTCGCGAAACCCAAATGCCCGTCGTGAAATGACCCAAGCCCGCTCCAATATTGTTTTAAAAGAGGCATTTTTACGGTATGTGAGCAGTAAATCGGCGTCCGAAGGAAGTGAAAAAAACAAATTATTGATGGTGATTTTATATGAGAAACGATTCCTGGATGACATTCTGGAACTATTCCTGGAACGTGGAATTCGGGGAGTCAATGTACTGGAATCAACGGGAATTAAAGATCAATTGTCAACAATTCCATTGTTCAGTGATTTCCTGAATTTTTTGGGTGAGCGCTCAGACGTCAGTAAAACGATAATGACTGTTGTCCCGGAAAAAGATGTATCGGAAATTGCGCAGGGAATCGAAGAAATCATGGGCGATCTGAATAAGCACACCGGCGCTATGGTAATGGCTCTTGACCTCTTCTTTATAAAAGGGTCAATGGAAATTTAAAATACCAAATGCCATCGAATTGAAATAAAAAAGAGGCTGACCGTTAGAACGGACCAGTCTCTTTAATGTTGAGATGAATTCTTTTTCTACTTTAATTCACTCTTGATCAGATCTATTAATTCTTCCAGCATGACCGGCTTGGCAATCCATTTTCGTCCGATTTCATCCAGGCGGGAGGCAATATTTTCATCATGATCGTAACCGGTAATAAACACAAAGGGCAGATCGGGATTGAACTGCTGAGCCTTTTCATAGAGGCTAAACCCGTCCTCGTTCGGCATGATTATATCCGATAGAACGATATCCGGATCCGTTTCCCGAATCTTTTTCAATGCTTCAGAAGCGGAAAACGCCGATTGTACATTAAATCCGTTTTGAGCAAAATATTCGGAGTACAATTCACAGATCAATTTATCATCATCGACAATAATTATTTTTGGCTTTATCATGTTTGATCCTATACATTAAATTCACGACGTGCTGTAATATACGGCAAAAATTATTAAAGGAAAATCAAGAACGGTTCTTTTCCAGGCCTTTTCCCATCCATTTTTTTGCCAACAACAATGATATTGGCGAAACAATGGCGATCAATCCATAAATCAGCCACATGGTCCGTGTATTCATCTGGGACGGCACAACACCTTCCGGGCAATAATTCATTAAAAACCAGCCACTGTACATTGCGGTAATAATTTTTGTCAGAAACCATGGAAACTGACCAAGGCCCATATAGATACCAGTCATATTTTTTGGGGCGATTTCGGCAACCCACTGAAGAAACCGCGGCTGCCACATGGCTTCACCGATTGTCATAATAATCAGATATCCAAAAACCGTATATAAACTCGGTCCTAATGTCAACAGAAATGTTGGTGCTGCCATGACAAAGGTACCCATGATCATCATCTTATAGGTATCTTTCTCGGCGGTTAACGCAGCCACCATGGGCGTGAGAATGAAAATCAGTAACGGGTTGAAATTCACGAAAAATTCAAAATTTTCCGATACGACACCAGTAAATGCCCGGCTGAAATATTGAGGTAATGTCAGCCAGTTATGAGCGAATAGCGTCTGTACGGGAATTAACATAAAAATGAAAAACATAAAGCGGCCGTCACGAATCGGGAAATTTTTAACATAATAGGCAAATTTCTCTTTGGCGGACATTTTTGCCATTTCATCGTCTTCTCTTTTATCGGCATCGGTGCGGTCTTTGGCCACATTGGCGAGTGCCAGTTTGACCGTTTTTTTCGAAAGAATAAAAGCAATTACGAGAATTCCCACGACAGTCAATGCCACAAAAACCCAGTACACGCCGATAATTTCATAACGTTTGCGGATCGGAGGTGAAATAAGTCCTGGCAAGAAACCACCCAGATTCATGATTGCATATAGCATGGCGTAACCCATGGCAGCAGTTTTGCCGCTGGTAAATTGTTTGACCGCCGTATAACATGCGGGTTGATAGATTCCATAACCGAGGACGATTCCCAGAATTCCCAACATTGCCAGTAAATGAGCGGAATTCCATAATCCACTGACGCCAAGTCCCGGCGCGATTGTCAGGAATACTCTTCCAAACAGCATGAATGTGAGTGATATCAGGAGCGCTTTCCGGACGCCGATCCAATCAACGGTACCGCCCAGAAACAGCATGCTCAGAGTAATACCGGCCGTTAATATACCGACCATCCGTCCGGCCTCAATATCATTTAATCCAATGTACTGGTTGAAAAATATCGCCAGCAAACCAAGCACTCCAAAATACGTAAGTCCTTCGAGCAGGTAGGAAAGATTAATTCCCCACAGTGCGCGCGGGGCGTGAATCAGATTAATAAAGGGATCAACTATGTCCCGCAAAGGGTTTTTCTTGATGTCCGGTTTTTGTTCTTCCATAACTCCTCGCTTAAATAATCAAATTATTAATTGCCTAAAATCTAAAAAATGTAAGATCATTTCAAAATAAAAACTCAAAATTTCCTGCGATGCTATTTTTTGATCTATTCATTTTATTAAATTATTGAAAATCACAGTCTCATGGAGTTTTCGTGGATTTAACAAAAAAACAACAGAAATGGATTGATCAGAATCGCCATTTGCCAGTCATGAAAATTGCAAAGCAACTGAATGTATCCGCATCCGATGTTGAACACTATTTAAAAAGACCAAACAAACAAGCTCCCCTGATATTTTATTTTTTAATGGCAATAGTTCCCATTCTGTTTTTTGGTTTACTCGAATTCGGTTTAAGAGTTGGTGGATATTCTTATAATTCCGATGTCTGGATCGAGATTACCGAAAGTGAATCCGGAATTAATCCGCAGATTGCCCGGCGATATTTTCATACAATTACCGATTTACCGACCACTATCGAGGATGTTTTTTCAAGTAGTAAAAAACCTCGTACATTTCGTGTTTTTGTTTTGGGAGGCAGTAGTGCGGCCGGTTACCCGTATATGCCCCTGGGATCGTTTTCCCGATATATTCGGAAGCGGCTTGAAATTGTATATCCAAATTCAATTATTGAAGTCGTTAATATCAGTATGACCGCTGTGAATAGTTATACAATCCGAGACCTGATACCGGATGTTATGAAGAAAAAACCGGATTTAATTCTGATATACGCCGGTCATAATGAGTACTACGGTGCCTACGGCGTCGGCTCGACTGAGTCGATTGGAGCATCACGGGCATTTATTAATACCATGATTTTTTTAAACCGGTTTAAAACTGTCATTCTGATTCGAGATGGACTAAACCGGACCAAGCGTCTGCTTTCGAAAGATGTAAAAATGTCGGGTACACTTATGTCCCGTATGGCAGAAGACCAAGAAATAATTTTGAATTCAAAATCCTACCAGACCGGTCTGAGTCAGTTTACTGAAAATATGAGAGATGTAATCGGAGTAGTCCAGAAGAAGAAAATTCCAATTGTATTCGGGACCCTGGTTTCAAACCTGCGGGATCAAAAGCCCTTCGTATCGATTAAAACGGAATTTATGCCGGCGGCAAATCCTGTTTATGCGGAGGCGAATGCCGCGTATAAGCTTGGTGATTTTCAAAAATCCGATTCTTTGTATCGCTATGCAAAAGACCTGGATGCGCTTCGGTTCAGGGCCTCGGAGGATATCAATAAAATCATCCTTCAACTGGGGGAAGAGTATCATATCCCGGTTGCCAGAATTGATTCGGTGTTTCAGGTGAAAAGTCCGCACGGTGTCATTGGAAAAGAATTGATGACTGATCATTTGCATCCGACTTTAGACGGCCAGAAGCTTATTGGGAAGACATTTTACGAGGAAATGCAAAGGATGAACTATCTTCCTGATAAGGTCCCGACCGCTTTATCGAATCCGGTTCAGGACAGCCTGACCAGAATGGGATTTTATTTTAGCCGGCTGGATTCAGTGATAGCGGATTACAAAATTACGTTCCTGAAAAATGATTGGCCTTATATTGATCCATTAAAGAAAAAACCGTTGACATCACTATTTCACCCAGTGACATTTATTGATTCAATTGCCTATGATGTGGTTATCGGCAATATCAAATGGGAAAAGGGTCAGCGGAAAGTGGCAGAATATTATATGAAACAATCTGATTTTATCTCTTACAAGAAACAGATGGATGTGTTGATCTCTCAATATCCTGAAATCATTGAATATTACAATATTGCTGCTGGTGAATTTATTAAAATTAATGATTACCAATCTGCCTTTGATTATGTCAAAAAAGGATATAAAATCCACCCGGGGGCTTTTTCGACAAAATGGCTGGGCAATATTTTTCTGTATCAGAATGATCCCGACAGTGCAATATTTTACTTGGAAAAAAGTATCGGATTCGACAATCAAGATGCCCAGATTTACTACAATTTGGCTGGTGCATACTCCTATAAGAACGAGTTCGAAAAATCGATAGCTCATGTAAACCGATGCCTCGCAATTAATTCATACTACCCGGGGGCTGCAGAATTGAAGAAATCGCTCCAGCGTTTGGTTGATAAGTAAAGATCAGAAAATATATTTATTCAGGAAATCAGACGGAAGGTAAATTCAACGTTTTGCCTGCATTTTATGGATGACTTTAGTTATAAATTTTCGTGAAAATAATCGAGTGGCATGAACGCCGACTTTATTCATGAATCCGGGAATAATAATGCGTTTACCCTGCATGAATTTTTTATAGGCTATCCGGGCGACCTCGCCGGCACTCATAATTCCCATTAAACGCATTCGATTCATCAACTTTGAATTTTCAAGTTCAGCCTGCTCCTGGAAACCGGTTAATGTGGCGCCGGGACAAAGGGCCGAGACATGAATATTGCTGCTTTTCAACTCCTGGTTGAGTGCTTGGGAGAAGGATAGTACATAGGCTTTTGAGGCGTAATAGACAGCCATCAACGGTCCGGGCTGAAAAGCGGCTGTGCTGGCGACATTCATAATTTTTCCATTATTGCGTGCAAGCATGTCCGTGCTGATCAGGCGTGTCAGATGGGTGAGTGATATTATATTGAGTTGCAACATCTGCAAGGTTTTTTGGATATCGGATTCCGGGAAAAATGAAAAATATCCGAACCCGGCATTGTTGATTAAAATATCGATCGGTTGACGAAGTTGCTTAAGTTGATGATATAAAGCATCGATTGATTCGGGAATCGTTAGATCAAGGATAATTGGAGTTACTTTGACTTTATACTGTTGTGTTAGTTCGTGGGCGAATTGTTCCAGGACTTGCTGACGACGGGCGACCAGAACCAGGCCGTATCCGTTTTTTGCAAATTGAATAGCGAGTTCGTATCCGATTCCTCCGGAGGCACCAGTGATGACGGCAAGTTTACGTTCCATATTAAAATCCTTTTTTAACTGTTTCTGATATGGAATATAAAGCATGTGATCAAATCTGTCCAATAGTTTATTGAAGCTTTGGAAATTCGGGAATTCAATCCTAAACTTTATTCAAACGTGTAATAGACGGATGGGAAACAACATGGATAAAAAGATTATATTAATTAGTGGCTGTTCCAGTGGTTTTGGTTATCTCAGTGCCATACATCTGGCGGAAAAAGGTTATCAGGTTATTGCCACGATGCGGGATTTGGCGAAACGTGGCGACTTGGACAATGAAATAAAGAACCGGGATTTACCAATTACAATTCGGCAGTTGGACGTGACCGATATCGATTCGATCCGGTATTGTCTCAAGAAAATTGAAGATGAATACAGTCGTCTCGATGTACTGGTGAATAATGCCGGCTATGGGATTGGTGGATTTTTTGAAGATTTGAGTGACAGGGAATACCGGGATCAAATGGAGACGAATTTCTTTGGTGTATTGAATATGGTTAGGGAATCATTGCCGCTATTGAGAAAGAGTGATGACGCCCGGATAATTAATATTTCCAGCACTGCCGGACTGACCACAACGCCGGGAATGGGCGCCTATAATGCGAGTAAATGGGCGGTTGAGGCCTTTTCCGAAAGTCTGCGGCAGGAACTGGCTTTGCATGGGATGAAAGTGCTGTTAATCGAACCTGGACCTTACCCGACAAAAGTATTGACAACCAACACCCGTTTTGCTGAAAGAGCAAATGATCCGCAAAGTCCCAATTATCCATTCACTCAAAAACTATACGAAAAGTACAAACAGAATAATGAAACACTGAAAAGTGATCCCATGGAAATTGTCCGGTTAATGGGGAAATTAATAAGTAAAAAAAATCCGTCTTTTCGAAATGTCCGCGGGCCTGGAGCGAAACTCAGGGCATTCATGCACCGCTATCTGCCATGGAAATTCAATGAATGGGTGATCCAGCGAGTGATATTTGAGAAACTGTAGAATCCCTGCATGATTAATCGGCAATTTTAATAGTATTGTTAAGATAAATTGTTTGTGGAAATATTTTAATCAATAAATCAAAACTTTTTTTACATTACAACAGTCTTAATGAACATGATGAACGACGAGTATTTAATTCAGGAATTTAACGCAGGCAACGTTTCGGCCTTCAATACCCTGGTCTGGCGCTGGGAAAAACCGATTTACAATTTCATTTTACGCTATATTGGTGATAGTGAACAGGCGAAAGACGTCATGCAACACTGTTTTATCCGGGTATTCAAATCACTGGGTAAGCTGAAAGATC
>Ga0265596_1001404_pt1 | contig 11387 bp, 11 predicted proteins | sample saktaG_FD_190143 | JGI IMG/M metagenome (GOLD analysis project Ga0265596, IMG submission 190143) | Saline water microbial communities from Sakinaw Lake, British Columbia, Canada - sak_2013_06_06_60m | ecosystem: Environmental > Aquatic > Non-marine Saline and Alkaline > Saline ...
CAGGGATGACCTGCCGGACGGAGGCTCAGAAATTTGGGCGGAAACCATAAAATCAATTAATAAAGTTAGTCCAAATACTACTATTGAGGCACTTATTCCTGATTTTCAGGGGAAAGTTGATCAAATTAAAAAAGTAATTAAAGCCGGACCGGAAGTAATTTCTCATAACCTTGAAACCGTTGAAAGAATTACTCCTGAAATAAGGAGCGTAGCAAATTACAGAAGAAGTCTTGAAGTAATAAAATTAATTTCAAACTCGGGGATCACATCTAAATCAGGTATTATGGCAGGGCTTGGCGAAACAGAAGATGAAGTTTATCGAACAATGGATGATCTGTTAAGTGCCGGTTGTAAAGTTTTTACAATAGGACAATATTTGCAACCAACAAACAATAACTTGCCTGTTGTTGAATTTGTTACTCCCGAAACATTTGAGAAATATAAACAAACCGGCTTACAAAAAGGATTTAAATTTGTTGAAAGCAGCCCTTTGGTCAGGTCATCTTATCATGCTGAAAAACATGTATAATTGAATATGATAACCTCTGATAGAATTTTAACTAAAATATCAAAATGATAACTTTTAAAGATCTTGGATTAATTGACTACAAAAAAGCATGGGATTTTCAGGAAATTTTATTCAACAAAAATGTTGATATAAAAAAAAACAATATTTGCCTTCCTTTAGCGCAACAAAAAGAAACAAAAAATTACTTGCTTTTTTGCGAACATCCTCCTGTTTTTACACTTGGTAAAAGCGGGTCGGAAAATAATTTGCTCATCAATAAAGAAACTCTGGAAAAAGAAAATATTTCATATTATAAAATCAACAGGGGAGGAGATATTACTTTTCATGGGCCCGGACAAATTGTCGCTTATCCTATACTTGACCTTGAAAAATTCTCACTAAATATCAGAGAATACATTCATAAACTTGAAGAAGTTATTATCCTCACATTAAATGAATATAACATTAAAGCTGAACGATTAAAAGGAGCAACCGGTGTTTGGATTGATACTTACGACACTAACAAAGTAAGGAAAATTTGTTCAATCGGTGTAAGAATAAGCAGGTGGATAACAATGCACGGTTTTGCTTTTAATGTTAATACAAATTTAAAATATTATGATTTAATAAATCCATGTGGATTTACTGATAAGGCAGTTACTTCAATGGAAAAGGAGCTTGGAGAAAAACAAAATATCCAGGAAGTAAAAAATAAGCTCAGGAAAAACTTTGAGATATTATTTTAAAAATCCGAATGCTTTTTTTGTATTCAATTACAAATATTACATGTTATTTTTGTATTCAATTACAAATATTACATGTAATATTTGTAATTAATAAAATAATTTAAATATCTTTGCATACTTAAATTTATGCAAAATGATAAAAAGACAACTTCAAAATAAAATAAAGGAAGAATTATTTAATGGGAAAGCTATTGTTGTTTTTGGCCCGCGACAATCAGGAAAAACTACAATGGTTAAAACCATAGTTCAAAATCTTAATAAATCCGTTAAGTGGCTTAATGGTGATGAAGCAGATGTAAGAAGTTTCTTTACTGATGCCACTTCCACTAAACTAAGAGCCATTGTTGGTGATGCACAAATACTGGTGATTGATGAAGCACAGCGCATAACAAACATCGGCCTTGCTATTAAATTGCTGGTTGATAACTTTCCAGAAATACAGATAATAGCAACAGGTTCTTCATCATTTGAGTTAGCAAGCAAAATCAAAGAACCGCTGACAGGACGCAAATTTGAGCATTTTTTGTTCCCTTTGTCGTTTGCCGAGCTTGTAAACCATTATGGTTTTCTCGAAGAAAAAAGACTTCTTGAACATCGTCTTGTTTTTGGTTCTTATCCGGAAATAGTAAATGCCCCGGGGAAAGAGATTAAATATCTTGCTGCATTATCCGATAGTTATTTATACAAAGATATTTTGGCATGGCAAAATATAAACAAACCGGAAAAACTTGAATTGTTAATGAAAGGACTTGCACTTCAATTGGGAAATGAAGTGTCATACCATGAATTGGCACAGTTAACAGGTCTAAACAGCCGAACTGTTGAAACCTACATTAACATACTTGAAAAAGCATTTATTATTTTTCGTTTGAACGCTTTATATAGAAACAAAAGAAACGAGCTTAAAAAGTCAAAGAAGATATATTTCTACGATAATGGCGTACGTAACGCAATTATCAACAATTTTAATATGCCTGATGTACGAGTTGACATAGGTGCATTATGGGAAAATTACCTGATGAGTGAAAGAATGAAATACACTCAATACAATGATATTTTTCTGAACCGATACTTTTGGCGTAGCCGTACCAAACAGGAAATTGATTACATAGAAGAAAGAGAAGGTAAGCTGTTTGCTTTTGAATTCAAGTGGAACCCTAAAGCAAAATACCGTTTTCCAAAAATATTTCTTGAAAACTACACTGAAAACGAAGTTGCAATTGTTAATACTGAAAATTATTATGGATTTTTGGGCACTTCGTAGCTTACAAATATTTTTCACAACTGATTGACTATCGGAATAAAGATTAACTTAAAACCTCTTTCAAAATATCCGGCGATTTAATATCTTTAAATGCCGGAAGATGCAATCTGTAATATTCAATGATTTTATTCAACAATTCATTACGTTGAAAATTTGATATTTTAACCGAGTCCACGTGTTCAATTGGCGTATTTAACAAATTATAAAATATTTCACTTAATGGTTTTTTTAAATAATTTGAATGATTTGGAACGGCATTTTGAAAAAAACCTTCCTGCAAATCAAAAACTGTTTTTTTATCCGAAAAATTTCCTCTCGGGAAAAACCCTAAATATTTCGTTAACCCGATAGTAAATAACAAATGAAAATCAACAAAGTTTTTAGTTGTCATATCCAGTAATTTAATCGAATTGAAAAGATAATCAAATAAGTTTTGATTGGCTTCTTCTTCATGGATTGATTTATAAAGAACTTCGTTGATAAAAACAGCTATTGAGCTTTTCCTTATGTCAAAAGGGATGGATGTAAACTGGTATGCACTTCTTATTTCTTTAATATACTGAATATTACTTTTTTCTTTGTGATAAACCACAAGGTCAACTAATGAAAGGTGCTGCAAAAGTGCCGACTTGATTTTTGACTTTTTATTTCTTACGCCTTTTATAAGATAAGACTGAATACCAAAAAGCTCGGTATATATTTTAGCAATAACACTGCTTTCGGAGTATTTTATCTGATGAAAAACAATGCCTTTGGTTTTGAACAACATAATAATATAAGTATCTATCTATGGACGAAGCATTTAAAACCTTGTAAAAATAACAAATTACAATAACCAAATATCAAATAAATTACAATGTTCAAAAATTCAATGACCAAAACTTAGTGTTTGATAAGAAGGCGTCAAGAACGAGGCTTGCGAAGTATTTAAAATCAAGAGTCCGTACGGATAACTGGTTTTAAATACGAGCGTAACGAAGTTATTGACGTTTTCTTGCAAACACTAATTTATAAACAATATTTTAGTAACAAGAGTTTCAGAGCCATCTTCATTACTCGCAAAAACGAGATAAACACCTGTACGTGCTCTTCTTCCATCAAAATTTCTGCCATCCCAAACAGCCTGACCACCTTCGGCTTTTGTTTCGAAAATAAGTGTTCCGCTGATATCAGTAATTTTTATGTCAGCATCTTTAACAAGTCCCTTAATTGCAATAGTTCCCGTATAACCTTCTCTCACAGGGTTAGGATATGCATAAACGTCATCATAAGTTACACCACCGGGAGTGGCAATTCCTTTAAATGAAATTATACCGTTTGCTGTCCCGAAAAACACTTCACCGTCATCATTAATAACTACGCTTGAAATAGAATTGGAAAACAAAGGGCTGTTTTCTTCTGTAAAATGATGAATTTGTTCAGTACCGTCATCTGAAAAAAGAAATACTCCGGCATTATCTGTTCCTATCCATTTTTTATTTGAACCATCTATTGCAATAGCTGTGACAGTTTCTGTTTCAAGAAGATATTGCCAATACCCATCTTGTTGGACCAGTATTCGTTGAGCATCAAAATTACCTCCTGAAAAAATATTTTCCGGAGAATAAAATACTGCAATACCTTCATCTGTTCCAATCCAAACTTCACCGTCAAGGTCCCGGGCTATGCTGAAAACCATATTACCCGGAATATTACCTTCACCAACGTCACCACTCAGCATTTTTACTTCATCATCCGTAGTATTGGAAACAGTGTTATTATCATTAAATACGTAAATAAAATGTTTACTATCAGAAGTTTTTCTTTTTAATATCCATTTTTGATTATATGAATCAATAATCATTTTACTAATATCTACACCGCTCGCAGATGATCCTAAATTAAATGATTTCCATATCCCTTCGTTCGTTTTTACGGATAATATGTTGTTAGCCCCTGAATTAGCAACCCATAAATTACCATTATCATCAAAACAAATCCCTCCTACAAGAATTTTTTCAGGATCAGCCTCCCATCTTTGTAATGTGCTGTTTTCATCAGTATAAATATTTACTATTTCACTATTATTAAATTCAAGTAATCCGGTTTGCCATGTCCCTGCAAATACATTTTTATGATTCCAGGGATTTATTGTTACACAAACAACATCATTGATTGAATCAAAAGCAGGTGTGTTTTCATCATAATATGAAAACCAATTATCTTCAATAAATGAATAAACAGAGCCATTAAAATATGTGGGTGCCCAACTGCTTTTATAACCACCAGGCACTGCCCATAAATCATTTCCTGCAACATTCATTGCAAATACATTTATTGAAACCGGTCCGTTAAGTAATATCTTTTCCCCTTCCCATTCACCTGTTATTTTTATCAATCCCTTTAATCTGTCAGCCGACCATATTATCCCATCTTTATCAATAATTGCATATAAAGGCGATAAAACAATCTCGCCTGGATAATAAACATGTATTGTTTTGTTAAAATCAGCATCAAACATGTCAATGCTTCCATTATTTGTAATTATCAATTGATTATAAAATGATAATATACTGTGTGTATTGGAAAAATATGTAGAATCAAAATACGTCCATGAGTTGCCATCATAAACATAAATTGTATCACCATTATAAATTGTACTTGAATAATTGGCAAGAACTTTACCGCTAAAGAATTGGATCAGGCTATATTTAGCATTAGGTAACGGGACTGAATTAAGTTTTGTCCATGCTGCAAAATTCGCCAAATTAGGATTATCAATTGAAGCCTCATAAATTCCCTTTTCTGTTGCAGCAAAAAATGAAGTATCATTAAGGGTCATATCCAATACATCAATATAAGTACCGTCAGGACCAATATAATAAGTATCATGAATTTCTTCCTTATCAATATCAAGAACAACTATTCCAAAACCACACGAAAGATATGCCAGATTATCAATAAACATTATATTGTTGATAGTTTTTTTACCAAGAATTTGTTTTCTTTTTATATCGGAAATATTAATTATGCTATTTCCTTTTATCAGGTCAATATTGGTATTACTGTATGCTATTACTAATGTATTGTAGTCGTTGTTATATTTTATTGAACTTACTCCTATGTCGGATAATCCGTTAATTTTATTTAATCTTTCCAGACTGTTGTCATCTTTGTTGTAATAAAACAGGCTATAAGGTGTGGCACAGTAAATTATATCTCCGGCTTCGGCAATACCGGTACATTTGTTGTATGGAAGTTGATCGCGCCATTGCCCGATACCAATCCCTTGCGAATAGGAATTACCGAAGAATAAAACCAATATTAAGGCGAATAAATATTTTTTAAAAATTCTCATTCTAATAAAATTTTGTTTATGTAATAATTAATGATTCTGTCTGAAATTAATAAACTGATATTTCGGTGATTTATTGTTTTTTTTAGAAATTTCAAATGGTAAAATTGGGGCTATTTGCAAACTAAGAGAAAGATTTATATGAACTTTTGGTGAAATGGGTTAGGGTTAACGTTTTGGCTCACCTGCAAAACGCTACGCTAAAACGGATACAATGAACAAAACATAAAATTTAACCACCAAACTTAAATTGAAACAAGGCGGTTTTGTCAGGTTGAAACCAATGTTATAATATAAATTAACAACAACTTACCTATATGAAAGTAGAGCACTAATTCCGTTTTTATATAAAAAATGAAAACTTGATTTTTGTTTTCTGCGTGCGTTTTTTGCACGCTGTAAACAAAAATAAGTTACCTTTTGCTTTTAAAAAACTATAATCGATGAACTCATATAAAGTTTTCTTTTTTGCTTTGCGGGCAAATGCTTTTCTTGTTTGCAATGCAAAAAAGAAACACCTTCCTAACGTTTGATAGAACCTTCTTAACTTTAAAACAGTTATTGATGAAAATTTTCGATAGTTTTTAAAACTAATGATTTCTTTTTAGCTGCTCTTTTTACAGCTAAGAAGAAATTATTAGTTGTAGATAGCTCCGCTTTCTTAATCCCCAAATTATAGAATAATTTATAAATTATGCATCACTATTAATACATCTATTCAGAAAAATATTTAGAATCTTTTGACATTAGGTTTGATATATATTCTGATGCTTCTTTTATAGTCATATCATAAATTTCTATAGCATCATCTTCATCTATTTCTAAGTTTAGTTGATCGTTTATTTCTTCCAAGGGTTCAGTACATTCTAAAATGTCAGGTGGATCATCTGTTGACCACATTACGCACATTTGTGAGTTCTTATTGGAATTTGTTTCTGTCGAATATTTTTTATGGATTTTCACTAATGTTTTATATATATCCATATTTGCTTTCATAGGTATTCTCGTATTCTCAATTCTATAATAAATAATTATCAGTGCTATATAAATATCTCAATCTTTCTTGCCCAATCTCCAAAATGTTGATACTCATTAAGTTTTATATCTTTGACATTTAAATCCTTTTTCAGCTTTTGTATATCTTTTCTCTTTATATTCCTTAATTCATCTTTTATATCATTATTTACCCGACCTATTCCTTGATCACCTTGAATAAAATATAATTCCACATTATTATCTTCTTCTACTAATTCTATCTTTTCAAAATTACAATCTTTTGCTTCTTTTACTGCTTCAATTAATATGTTATTTAATGACATGTTAAAACACCTTTATTCTTTAAAATTATAACGCTAGAAATCACCTGCTTTTTCCCAGAGCGAAGCGGCGGGAAAAAGTCAGGTGCATTGACTTGTTATGTTTTGATTTGAAAGGTATCAATAAATTCTTAACCTTAATACTTTAATGTCCGCCTCTTTTGCCGCAAGGCGCAATTGCTCATCAAAGGCTGGAGCAAGAACAATACCTTTGACCTTCTTTCCTTCTTTTTCCGCCCAATTTTCCCTGATGTATCCCATATATCTTAGTATTTGTCCTATCACATTATCAGAAGAAGGAACCGCCTTGAGTTCAAGAACAATATAATTTCCTTCCTCATCACGGCAAATCAAATCGGTTCTTCCTACACCAATTCCAAGACTACATTGCTGTTGGATATCCTCTTCAGCTAGCTTCAACTTCAACTGGGATAGGTTTGCCTTTACGGCTTCCTCAATACCTGACTCTAATACAAAAAAGTCACCGTCAACACTACCATAACCAAGCTTGCGATAAATTCTTAAGGCTAATTCTATTTTCTTTTTATCTTCTTCTGTTGCCTTTGCTATTCGTAATCTATGGTTCTGGTTTGATAACTCAGAACAAATTATTTCATACGGAAGGGTAGCCTTCCATTTTTTTATTTTGGAAATAGGGAACCACCCAGCCTCAATATCATGTTTTAAAACTGAGCCATTATCATTAACCCAATCCTCAGCTACTTCGCATGTACCCCAAAAGCCCGATCCATATTCTCGGAGTAAAATCAGGTCATCTTTTTTTACTTTGCTTCGGTTGGGCTCACTACATTTAAAGTAATAATGCTTAGTTTTTAGTATCGTTGTAGTATCCCAGTCTGAATCTTTGTAATATCCCTCATAATTATTTGAAAATATCCACATGTTCGACATTTCAGTCCTCTCTTTTTAGCAACATAACATATTATTAAGCTGCAAATTGCAGTATAATACGCTTATTTTGTAGCATTATACGGAAAATTTGCAATTTTATCGATTAATAAATTATTTTATTTTATGCAAAAGTATGTATAATATTCTTACTATGTAAAAAAATCAAAACTATTAAATTCAATTAAAGAATTTTTCTTTTAAACATTCTAAAGTTGGTGAAAGAGTACCTGTTGTTTTCAGCCGTAATGAAGTTAAGAGAGTACTTGCTGTTTCTATCCACAGTTTGGCAGCTTCTTTTGCATTGGCTAAAGCAGACTCCGATGAATCCCCATGAGCCATACAGCCGGGTAATTCAGTAACCTCAGCTATAAACACTTGATCTTCTTCACTCCATTTTCTTTCATAACTTCTTCACAAATTCGTGCCTATTGCCCAGGTAACGCTTGAAGGCCGCGTATGCTTTACAACTCAACTGAGAATTTTTCCTGTATGAGAGATTGCCCACCAGACTGATCAGCGGCTGGCGGCGACCCCACAGGTTGCCCCAAACCCGACGTAGAATGAGCGGCATAGAATAGAAAGTCCTGTCACAGGAGAGCATCTCGTCACAGATACCATCCAGAGACAGATGCTTATACCGGGCTACAGGGAAGGTCAGCGTGTAGTATTTCCAGTCTTCCGGGAATGTATCGAGAGCGATGCGGCCTTCCGCTTTCATCTGGTCCCACAGGCGCGTGCCGGGCAAGGGCGTCAGAAACAGCGCGTTGAGATTATCCACGCCGTACTGGCTGGCTACCTCGGCGATGCGTTTTCCTATGCCCGGTTCATCTACGTCCAAACCGATGATAAAGGAACCCACGACCAGGATTCCGTGCCGTTGGATGCGCCGCACAGAGGCCTGAAAGTCCCGGCCCTTCAGCAAATTGAACTTCTTACTGACTTCCCGAAGCCCCTTCATCGTTGACGACTCAAAGCCGATGAAGACTCCCCGGCAGCCCGCCTTCGTGGCCAACGCCAGAAGTTCCTCGTCATCGGCGAAGTTGATCGTGGCTTGGGTGAACCATTCTTTTTTCAGTTTTGCCTGTACCATAGCGCGAAACAGGTTCTTGGCGCGGTCGATGTGTTCAGGACGCGTGCCTACGATGTTGTCGTCCACCACCAGAACGCGTTTCTCACGGATTAGTCGAAATTCCCGAACTACGTCCTCAATGGGTCGCATCCGGTAGTGGGACCCGTTGAACGCTGTCACACTGCAGAAGATACAGTTCAAGGGACAACCGCGCGTGGTCTGAATGGCTCCTAAGGCATATCCTGTAGCCAACAAATCATGACGAGCGGTTGGGATATCGCTTATCTCGGCGAGCCCTCCGTCATACCGACGTTTCAGACAGCCGTGCCGAGAGTCATCCAGCACCTGAGGCCAGATGCCCTCGCCTTCCCCCGTGACAACCGAGTCCACACGCTCCATGACTTCGTCCATGCACATGGTTGCGTGAATGCCGCCCATGACGACGGGCACGCGCATACTCCGGAAGTGAGCGGCCACTTCATAAGCTCGGTTCGCCTGCGATGTGAAAGCAGTGATGCCCACAAGGTCCGGCAGAGGCATCGACGGATAGTCCGGCGCGCCTAAGTTCTCGTCAATGATCAATATTTCCCACTCCGGCGGAGTCAAGCCCGCAAGAACCATAAGGCTTAGCGGTTTCCACACCCTGTAACGGTTCCATCGGCTTTCCCTGACTCTGACGATGCTGACGAGCGGGTTGGAAGGATTGATCAGATATAGTCGCATATCTTATATTCGCTCATAGTTGCGGATTTACTTGTCTCAAGCTTTTGCTTACTGTTATTTTTGTGCATGGATTGCCGTAATTCCTATTCATTGGCCTAACGGAAAGCTAAGCCGCCTGAAAAAGCGTTGAGCTTTTTCAGGTCGGTCTTGAGCGGATTATTAAGCGAAATTTTATATGATCTTAGTTATATATGTTGAATGTTGATGATTAGAAGCTACGGCCACCCTTTGGTCCTCATCTGCCACGCTCTCGTTCTCCTCTGCCACCGCGACTTTCAGTGCGAGGGCGAGCCTCATTCACGTTAATCGCTCTTCCTTTTAGCTCTTTGCCATTTAAGCCATCGATTGCAGACTGCCCTTCATCTTTAGAATCCATCTCCACGAATCCAAATCCTTTTGATTGACCACTATACTTGTCTTTTATAATGGTGACAGATTCAACCTTCCCGAATTGTTCTAATGTCAGCCGCAAGTCCTCTTCGGTGACCTCGTATGACAAATTTCCTACATAGATCTTCATTTTAATTTCCTTTTGTAATAAATTATTTTATTTTTTGCAAAAGTATGTATAATATTCTTACTATGCAAAAAAATCAAAACTATAAAATTCAATTAAAGATTTTGATTGGGGTTTGATGGGCTATTGACCGAATTCAGCAACAGCGTTATCCGTCTGCTGGAATGAGTTGTTATATGCCAATTATCCCCTAGCAAAATCCCTGAGAGTTTCACCTTCCAGACGATATACTATCCACTCGCTTTGCGGTTTTGCACCAATAGATTCATAAAATTTTATTGCGGGCTCATTCCAGTCTAAAACGCTCAATTCAAAGCGACCGCAGTCTTTTGATACAGCAATTTTTGCAAGATGCTTCAAGAGAGTTTTCCCGGCACCTCTGCCTCTGTATTTTGGAGTGACATACAGGTCTTCAAGATACAAGCCGTTTTTACCCAACCATGTTGAATAGTTGTAAAAGTAAACAGCAAAACCAACAGGTTCTTCATTTATACAGCAAAAAAGTGCATGTACATTTGGGTCAGCAGCAAATATTGATTTTTGAATATCTTCAACTGTAACAGTTGCTTCTGACGGTGCTCTCTCAAAAGCAGCTAACTCTTTAACAAATTGAACAATAAGGGATGAATCTTCTATTGTTGCTTCACGAATTTGAATATTTGGCATTTATAGTTCTACCTTTCCTTTGGTATATAACATATTGTTAAGCAGCAAATATCCGTATAATATGTCAAATAAACAATAAAAACGGATTCCAAATAATATTCAAATTTTTAATTTACAATCGTAAATATTTGTAAACAGGCTGTTTACTTAAATTGCAACAAACTTAAAAAAACAACCTTATACACCTGCGTTCGCTAAACTAATCCAGGCGTTTACTAACTCAATCCCGGCGTTTATTAATCTCTTTCATTTTCACCTTTTTAGTAATGTATATTTACATTGTCATTTTAAAATAATTATTAATCAAAAATAGGATTATGAAAACAAAAACT
>Ga0265596_1001407_pt1 | contig 11367 bp, 14 predicted proteins | sample saktaG_FD_190143 | JGI IMG/M metagenome (GOLD analysis project Ga0265596, IMG submission 190143) | Saline water microbial communities from Sakinaw Lake, British Columbia, Canada - sak_2013_06_06_60m | ecosystem: Environmental > Aquatic > Non-marine Saline and Alkaline > Saline ...
AAGAATGAGGATGAGCAGGGGATTCCGTTTTGTGGGGCGGCTGGGAAGAATTTGGATAAGTTGTTGGCTAATGTTGGGCTTAGTTTGGAAGAGGTTTATGTTGCGAATATTTTGAAGTGTCGGCCGCCGGAGAATCGGGACCCATCGCCTGATGAGATTAGGGCGCATACACCATGGCTGTTGAAGCAGATTCGGGAGATGAAACCGAAAGTTGTTTGTTCGCTTGGGAATTATGCGACGAAGTTTTTTCTGGCTATGGGGGATGTTGATAAGATGGGTTCACAGGTTGGGATAACTCAGGTTCATGGGAAGGTTCAGGATATTGAGATTGATGGGTTGAAAATTAAGTTGATTCCGTTGTTTCATCCGGCGGCGATAATTTATAATCGGACTAAGTTGACTCCGCTTTGGGAAGCGGATATGGAAAAAGTTAAGGAGCTCCTATTTTCTTTTGAAGGGGGTTGAGCGAGGAGGGGCGTTTCTGATTTTTATGAATTTGTAGTGTGCGGATGTTGTTTCAGTATCACATTTTTTACATTTGTCTTTTAGGGTGTAGGTTTTACAGGTCTGGCATTTTTTTAGATTCATAAGGCTCCCTCTTTTAGAAAAAGAGGTTCCCTGGAATCAGAAAACTTATATTCGCGAACCGTGGAAGCTTCGTTAATAAATGAAAATTTTCTTTTGGGGGGTAATTTAATTTTCATTTTTCTTCGGTGGCGTGGAATTCGCAGTTGTATTTTTTTGCTCGTTTTTCTAATTCTTCTATGATTTCAGCCATTTCTTTTTTGCCTTGCTTGAAGTCTTGAACTTTTAGTTTGAGTCTGAAGTTGCCGGCGGAGATGTAAGTTATTGATATGTTTTTGTTGTCGAGGTTGAATATTTCTTTAAGTTTTTTTATGCCGTCGTCTTCGAGATATTTGATTTTTATGTTTTGTTTAAGTTCTTCGTTTTTCTTTCGTTTCTCCGATATTTTTTTTATGGCTTCTTGTTTTTCTTTCGGTATGTATTTTGAGATTATTTTTTCATCTTCTTTTATTTTGTCAATAAAGGATGGGAGATTTTCGAAGTCTTTGAGAATTTTTTCTTTTATTTTTTCTTCGTCTTTGTCGAGGATTTGTTTGAAGGCGATGTTGATTGCTTGGGTTTGTTTGAATTTTTGCATGACCTCTTTTTTTTCTTTTGATGTTACTCGTCTTAGTGAGAGGTGGGCGTGGTTGCCTTCGATTTTTAGAACTTTGCAAACGATTTGTTTGTTTGGGACGACGTATTGTCGCATTAGTTTGATTCGTCCGGGGGCGATTTCAGATGAGATTATTGTTCCTTCTTCCCCGTCTGGCATTTCTACGGATGTGATTGTGTTTGTTACTTCCTTTACTTTGCATAATATTAAGTCTCCTTCTTCCATTTTAATGTTAATGAGTTTGCTTATTTAAATTTATAGAACTTCTTCTATTCTTGAGCGCATCTTTGCTTTGCCGCTTGATGGTAGTGCTAGAACTGTGTTGCACCCAAGACATCTAACTTTCGTGGAGGCTTTCCCAAAGATGACTTGTGAGGCTTTGCATTTAGAGCAATTCACTCTTATGAATTTTCCTTTTGTTTCCATATATTTTGACAAAGGGTTTGTTTTTAAGGTTTGGGATTGCTTTTAAAAATTAGGATTTTGCTCAGTGGGCAGTTTTGGTTAGCTAAACTTTTACAATTTCTATTTCTAATTCTTTTTTTAGCGTTTCGATGAAGGAATATTCTTTTGCTTTTTCGATTAAACATCCTGCGGCGAAGTGGTGTCCGCCTACTTCTGTAATTGATTTTGGGTGTTTGATTTTGAAGGTTGTTAGGGTTTTTTCTAAGACTTCTTTCAGATTTCTTCCTTCATGTCCTACTACCCTTGCTGAGACTTTTATCTTGTCTTCGTTATATGCCATGCCTATTAATATTGTTCCCTTGGTGTAAGTTGGGGAGGATGAGAGCATTGAACAGATTGTTCCGACGATGGCATCTTTGATTTGGTCTTTTGCGTTTAATATTACAAAACCCTTGCCTTTTATTTTTTCCATTTTTTCTGCGACTTTTAATCCTGAAACTAATTCTTGTTTGTATTCTGTGTAGATGTCTAGTGCTTGGGATTTTGCTTTTTCGTTTCCGAGGCAGTATGATATTGCTATATCGCTGTATCCGAGTCTTGAGCAGGCGTTTATTAGGACTGATATTTCTCGGACGTCTTCTTTCGTGTTGAAGAATTTTAGGATGTATAAATTTCCTATTATGTCGTCGATTTTATTGTGTCGGGCTCTTCTTATCATGACTGCTGTTATTAATTTTGACATTTCTCCGTCGCTGAGTTCAAGGAGAGTTTTTTCGTATGGGATGCCGGTTTCTCGTAGAATTTCTATTGCGCCTTGTCCGTTGCCTGTTACTCCTGGTATGTATGGTGACGTTGACCATTCTAGTGCTCGTCGCAAGGGTCTTGTTGCTGGGTAGAGTACGATCCCCTTTTTTATGTTGAGGTCGGCAGTGTCGTTTATTATTTGTTGGTTTATTTTTGAAAGGTTTGATTCGTGACGGTCTCCAATCATTCCGATTATCGCGAGATTTGAAAGGTTTTGATTGCTTGGGGAGATTGTCTTTGAGAAGAGATAGCAGAGTCCGGCTCCTGTGCAATCGTTGTCTTTTGGATTTTTTGTGAGGTGGGGATTTATGATTTTTATTTTGTTGTTTAGTTTTTTTCTGTCTATCTCGTGGTGGTCTATTATGAAAATTGGTTCTTTTAGGTTTTGGAAATAGTCGAGGCTGCTTGAAGCGAGGTCTGAAAATAAAATTAATTCTTTTGGTTGTTTTGCGAGTTCTTTTTCAATAGTTTGTTTTTCGAGACCTTTGACTATTTTTAGTGTGAATTTTTTGTCGAGGCGTTTTAATGTTTTCGCGAGGATTGTTGCCGATGTGATTCCGTCGGTGTCGTAATGGCTTATGATTCTGATTGGTTTGTTTTCTGATAGTTTTAGAAACTCTTCTGTAAACTGTTTGACCTCTTTTAGCATTAGGTAGATAATTTGAGTTAACTTAAAAGGTTTTAGGTGTTACTTTTTCTTTCGGTCTCGGATTGAAATGCCGAAGTATTTTCTTGTGATGTTGAGTCTTGATTGTGCGTGTTGTAGCTTGTGTTTTGCGCTTCGGTCTGTTATGTTTTTCTTAAGATGTTCTTTTAAGCTGTCGACTTTTTTTTCTGCATTTTCGAGGTCTTCGTTTCGATTTATTTTTAATTCTTCTAAATAGGTTTTTAGTTTTTTGCCGAAGATTTTTGTCGTCGGTATCCCGTATTGGTCTCGGAGGATGAAGCCGATTTGGGAGGGTGAGTTTTTTTCTGAGAGTTCTAAAATTATTTTTTTTAGTTCGGGTTCTCCTATTTTGACCCAGTGTGGTTTGGTTAGTTGTTCCATGATAGTTTGTGTAAATAATGGTTTTTAAAGTTAAGGATTAAATGAGTCATAGCCCCGCCCGGATTCGAACCGGGGTCCCAGCCTCCAAGGGGCTGTATCCTTGACCACTAGACTACGGGGCTAGTGATATTGAGAGAGTTTGGGAATTTTTAAGTGTATTGTTGAGGATAATAATAGTTTTAAAGGAGGGATTGGTTTTTGGTTGGATGGAGCTAGATAGATTAGGGGCAGAAGAGGTAGTTGATTGTTTTACTACGAAAGAAGTATTTGAAAAGGTTGGGGATGGGTTGGCTGGTATTGTTGGGTGGCCTGTTTTGGTGTTTAAGCCGGAGGTCGTGGCGCGTTCTTGTGATGGAGAGGGGGAAAAAGATACATATGGCGAAGGTGTTAGTTTGGGCGTTTTGAGTGGAATTCCTGAGTATGAAAAAAATGGCAGGGGGGTTGTTTTGCCAATGGGAGAGTATGTTTATAGTTGTGATTATTTTGAGAATATGGGCAAGAGGGAGGGGGCAATAAGTTTTAATTGTTCGGATGTAAAGAATGTTGATATTGTTACTGGGGCTGTAAATAAATCGGTCAGTAGCATAAGAATTTTTGGAGGGGCAAAAGCGGTTGAGAGTTGTTTTTGTAGAGATACGGCAGTTAATTATTATCGAGCGGTGAATTTTTTGGGGAATGTGACCTCTTTGAATTTTCGTAATGTACACAATGAAGAGATAAAGAAAGGAAAATCGGAAGCTATTGATGAATTTGCGAAAATTGTTAAAGAGGATATGGTTAGTCATTTTAAGGATGTTGGTAAAATAGAAGGGGCGAGGCGCTTTGTTTCTGAGTGGGGGTTGAGTAGTGAAGTTTTGGAATTGTGCCCTGGGGTTAGTGTTGATGTTAATAAGTATTTAGAATCTAGGGGTTAGTGTTTGTATCGGCCGCGTTTTTCCACTATTTTTAGTCGTTCGATGACTTCTTTGTTTTTGTAGGCTTTTAGGAATTGTTTGAAGAGGGCGGTGTGGTTTTGGCCCAGTAGGTGATCTGGTGATCTAAAGTGTTTGGCTTCGAGGGCTTGTTTGATTAGGTGGAGGTCGACTGCTTTGTCTTCTGTTTTTGTTGAGATATAGGATAAACCGAAGTCTATGAGGAAAAGTTTATCTTCGCTTGTCGCTTGTCGCTTGTTGCTGGTCGATAGAATTACGTTGGAGGTTGTTAGGTCGCCGTGGATTATGTTGTTTTGGTGGAGGAGGGCTACTTGTTTGCCTAGTTGTTGCATGATTTGAAACTGTTTTTTTTCGGGGTAGGAGTTTAGGGTTTCGGATAGGCGGTCGCCGTTTATGTGTTCGAGATAAATCTCGAATCGCTTGTCGCTTGTCGCTTGTCGCTTGTCGCTGGGGGTTAGGACCTTTGGGACGTTGGCTTTGATAGATAGGGCTTTGGTTAGGATTTTTGCTTCGGATTTTGTTCGGCGTGTTCGGATTTGTTTGTCTAGGTCTGGGTGACGGTAGCCTTTTGGGATGCGTTGCTTGGATATGAATTTATTGTGGGGAAGATGAGTCGCGGATTTTGCGGATTTGCGCGGATTTTCGATTAGGTAAATTTTTGCTTCGGCGCCTTGGGATATTAGTTGTTTCATTTTAGTTTAGTGGTGCTAGATAATATCCCTCTTCTCCTTCTGCGGGTATTTCTTTCGAGCTTGCAAAAACAACTCTGACATCTTTTTCTATTGTAAAATCTTGACATAATTCTACTACTTCTTTTGCTATCTTATCGGCGTCTTCTTCCATTTCTTTCATTTTAACTTCTAGATCTACAAGATCTTTTTGGATTAACTCTTCCATGTGATCATCTTTGTTCATAAATGATTCAATAATAATTTCTCTATGTTGGAACTCGTCTGGGTACATGTTTTTATATCTAAATACCGATGGAGGTTTGCTGAGTTCGTTGACATGTTTTTGGGCGAGGTCAAATGTTTTTCTTGCTTTTTCTTTGAGCGAGGGATCTATGGATCTAATATTTTTTATCGCTCTTCTCCATTCTCCTTCGTGTTCAAAGATAGGATCTATTTGAGTAAGTTTTGTTTTTTCCCCTGTCCAGAGTTCTTCTGCTTTGAATAGTGTGTAACAGAGTGCGGAAGAGCAGGTGTAGGGTACACATACCTTATAGCTATTAACTTTTTTCTTTATAATATAGGGAAATAAAACTCCTGTTTTCCAATCTCCACCATGTCCACTCAAAACAATTAAGGGAGCGCTGAAAGTAACGTTTTCAAATAGATACATAAGATAGTCGGCGTCTTTTTTTTGTATCCCTTCTTCTTTGTATGGGTTGTAAACGATTAAAATAATGTCTGGTCTCCCCAATTTGGTTCCCAATTCTGTTAATTTATCCTTAATTAGGTCTTCTTTACTGGTCATAATTTAGCCTAACCAAAGATATTTAAATTCCTTTAGGTTGTTAATTGTGTGTATTTTGTGTACATAAAATACACATCCTACAAAGGTTTAAAAATCAATTAAACTAATGATAATTAATGGTAGCAAAACGAGTAAACATAAGACTTTCTGAAAAGGCCGTACAGGAATTAGAAGATTTGAAAAGAGACCTTGGATTGTCGAGCGTGACAGAAGTTATTAGAAGTAGTATAACTTTGAGTAAATTTTTACAAAAAGAAAAAGATAGCGGGAACGATATTGTTTTAAGGAACAAAAAAACCAATAAAGAAAGGACAATTGAATTTGTAAAGTAGACAATGGCATCCTTTCTTAAATCAGAGAATATTTCTATTGATGATTTCCCCGAGGAGAGAGAAGTTTTTGATATTAGTGGAGAAGGGAAAAGACTTGATTGGTTTCATAAATCTACTCATTGTTTAGCGTTTCTTGTTGTCGGGACTTTTCTTTTTATGATGATTTATAATGTGCTTGTGAGCTCTGGAAACGAGTTTTCTGTTCCAGAATATTTTATCTCTCTAGTTTCTGTTATCGTTGGTTTTTATTTTGCTAAAGCGCCGATGTTTAATAATGGAAACTAAAACTTAATTTTCCCCTTAAATTTCTTTGCCATCTTTTGCATCATCTTTTGGTCGATTTTTCCTTCAGTGAGGCCAGATTGCATGCCCATCATTTCTTTTAGGAGTTTGTATTGTTTTAGGAGTTCTCTGATTTCGGTTGTGGTTGTGCCGGAGCCTTTTGCGATTCGTTGGATTCGGGAGGTTTGTTTTTCTAGGATTTCTGGGGTTTCGATTTCTTGTTCGGTCATTGAGGAGATTGCGTTTTTCCAGTGGGACATTTTTTGTTCTTGTTTTGTGAGGACGTCTTTTGGGACTTTGGCGGCGGACATTCCGGGAATCATGCCCATTAGTTTGTCCATGCTTCCTAGTTTGTTCATTTGTTCGAGTTGGGCTTGTAAATCTCGGAGGGTGAATTTTCCTTCCTTTAATCTTGCTTCGGCTTTCTTTTGTTGTTTTTCGGAGGTTGCGGATTTGACGTGTTCTAATAATCTTTGGAGGTCGCCCATTCCGAGTAATCTTGATATGAAAGATTCTGGGTCGAAGGTTTCGATTTCGTGGATTTGTTCTCCGACACCTATGAAGAATACTGGGGCTTTTGTTTCGGCGCATGCTGTTAGGGCGCCGCCGGCCTTTGATGTTCCGTCCATTCGTGTGATTATTACACCGTCGACTGATAGGGCTTTTTGGAATTCTTGGGCTTGGGTTTTTGCGGCTTGTCCGATGTCGGCTGGCATTACTAGGATTCGGTAGGTTGGGTTTAGGGTTTTGTTTAGCTTTTGGATTTCTTTGATTAGTTCTTTGTTTAGTCCGTCTCGGCCGGCGGTGTCGATTAGGATGAGGTTGTATTTCTTTAGGTCTTTTTCATATTGTTTTATTATTTTTATTGGGTCTTTTTCCTTTTTGTCGATGAAGACTGGGAGTTTGGCTTTTTTTGCCATTTGTTCGAGCTGGTCCATTGCGGCTGGTCGTTGGGTGTCTAGGCCTAGGAGTGCGACTTTTTGTCCTCGTTTTGCGTAGTAGTGCCCGAGTTTTGCGATTGTTGTTGTTTTCCCGGCGCCGTATAAACCGAGGAACATTATTGAAGTTTGTTTTTGGAGTTTGAGTTCTTGTTTTTCGCCGAGTAGATTTAAGATTTCTTCGTGGATTAGTTTGATGAGTTGTTGTTTTTTGTCGATGTTTTTTATGTTTTCGTCGTAGGCAAGTTTTTTGATTTTTTGGGAGAGTTGTAGGACTAGTTCGATGTTGACGTCTGCTTCGATTAGGGCTTTTTGGATTTCTTTGACAATTCCATCTATGAGTTTTTTGTCTACGAATATCGCGTTTGATATTTTGTTTATTCCGCCTTTTAGGGCTGAGCCTAGTTTGTCTAGTACCATAGTTTTAGAAGGATTAGGTGGATTATTAAGTTTTGGGGTTAGAGATTAATATTATGTCTTTGTCGGTGCCTTTTGATTCCCATGCTTTTTTGAATAGTTCTTTTTTGATTGGCATGAATGCTTGGGCTTTTGTGATTCCTGGATTATGGATGTAGATGTTTTCATCGTCGTATCCAGAGAAGACTACAAAGTGTCCTTGGTAATTTTCTTTTTTGGCTAAGGTATTCCAATTAATGAGAATTATTGGGATGGAGTTTTTTGTGAGAAGTTTCGTTAATTGATTTATGGAAAGGTTTTTTTCTAACGATGGGATATTTAGTTGTTTGTTTTCTTTGATTAGAGCATGGAGTGTGTCCATTTCTTTTGCGTGTTTCTTATAGTATTCAATTTCGTTTTCGCTGTGAGAAAAATTTGTTTTTGAAATTATCTTCGTGTTGAATCCGAGAATTTTTGATGCTCTCGCGATGCCGGCAGTCCAAGTCATTCCTGTGGGGAGTTGTTTTGTTAATTTTGAAAGTTCTTTTATCGAATGTTTCTCTTTAAAATATTTAAGAACCATTTGAAGACATCTTTGGGCGCATTCTATATCTTTTTCTGATTTATAGAAAGGGATGTTTAGTTTCATAGTTCTAATTTTTCGATTAATTTTTCTTTGTTGAAAATTTCTAAATCTGTGTATTCTTGACCGGTACCGAGGAATAGGATTGGTTTTTTTGTGATGTGGGATACTGAGATCGCGGTGCCGCCTTTTTCGTCGACGTCGGCTTTGGATAGGATTATTCCGGTTATGTTTATTGCGTCGTTGAATGCTTTTGCTTGTTCGGTTGCGTCGTTGCCGGTTATTGATTCGCCGAGGAATATTGTCATGTTTGGTTTTGTGACTCGGGAGATTTTTTCTATTTCTTTCATTAGTGAGTCTCGGTTTTGCATTCGACCGGCGGTGTCGATTAGGACTACGTCGATTTTGTTTTTCTTTGCGTGGGTTATTGCTTCGAAGCCGACTGATGCGGGATCTGAGCCGTAGTCTTTTTTGATTATTGGAACCTTGAGTTTGTTTGCGTGTTCTTCGAGTTGTTGGATTGCGGCTGCTCGGAAAGTGTCGGCTGCGGCGAGGCAGACCGAGAGTTTATTTTTTTGGAGGTAGTTTGCGACTTTTGCGATTGTTGTTGTTTTGCCTGAGCCGTTGATTCCTGCGAAGAGGATTACGAAGGGTTTTTTGATTTCTAAAGATTCTTTGATTGTTTCTAGGAAGTTTGGTGGGTCGATTAGGATTGATTCGATGGATTCTTTTAGTTCTTTTTTGAGGTCGACTTCACTTAGGATTTTTCCGATTAGATTTGTTCCTAGGGATAGTTTTATTGATTGGACGGCTTCGTATGCGACGTTGTTTTGGAGGAGAATCATTTCGAGTTCTTGGAAGAGTTCTTCGAATTTTTCGTCGGTTAGTCGTTTTTTGAATTTTGAAAAGAAACCTTTTTCTTCTATTGGGGTTTCGATTGTTTTTTCGAGGGACTGTTCTAATTCGTCTTTTGGTTTTTTTATTTCTTTTTTTAATTTTTTGTCTGCTTCTTTTTTGGTAGCCCTGACTTTGATTTTTTTTGTATTCTTCGGGGTTTCAACTGGTTCTTCTGTTTTTTTTATCCATTCTTTTAGTTTTTCTTTTAGTTTGCCGAACATGTTTTTTTGAAGGAGAGGTGGTTTAAATTTGTTTTGAAGGGGAGTATAACAATTCTTTTAAATGGGGCGAAGTTTTTGTTGTTATGTTGACGTTTAGTGATATTTATGAGATGATGAGGAGGGAGAAGTATTCTGAGAATTTACAGATTTTGCCGAGGAAGTTTTTGACGGATGTGTCTGAATATTTTCGGGAGAAGAAGAGCTTTTTGGCGAAGGAGGATGATTCGTTTTCGGATGTGGCGATGAAGAACAAGAAGAAGTTGGATAATGCGGTTTCGAGTTTTAGGGATTTGTTGAGGATTCGAAAGAAGAAGATTTTGAATTTGGCGTTTGTTGCGTCGCAGGTTGGGATTTCGAAGAAGGATTTTGAGAATTTATTGGGGTTTGAGAAAGATTTGTTTGAGGAGTTGGTGAAGGCTTTGGAGAGGGCGGAGAAGAATCAGGCTGTTGATATGTCTGGGGCTGTGAAGGATGAGAGGAAGCATAGGTTGGTTAGGTTTCTTAGGGATGTTCCGGAGTTTTTGGGCGTTGATGGGAGCGATGTTGGTCCGTTTGAGAAAGGAGAGGTTGCTAATTTAGAGGGAGAGATTGTTAGTATTCTTGAAAAGGATAAGAGCGTTGAAGTTATTGAAGAGGATTAATTATATATTTTACTTTGTATTAGAAGAGTTGTCCAAAGCGTGCCTGTTATGAATGCCATTATTGCTGAGAATGTGAGATTTAGAGTGTAATAGGTTATTGTTAAGATGAACATGCCTATTGATGTTATTAGTGCGGTTTGTAAGGAGAGGAGGGATTTTCTCTTTTTGAATCCTTTTATTATTTGAGGGATGAGTGCGTAGCTGAATGCGATCATGATTATAGTTATTGTTATGTCTTGCCATGCCATAAGCCTGCGAAGGGAGTCAAACCCTCGACCCTCTGTTTACAAGACAGATGCTCTATCACTGAGCTACGCAGGCATATTGTTTTATTGGCTAAATAGTTTTTAAGGTTTGTGTGGTTTTCGATTGCCAAGCAAAAGGTTTAAAACAAGATTTTTTTATGGTAGGATATGCCAGGGAAAAATAAACCGAAGCGACTTGATAGGAATAGGTCTTGGAGAGTTGCGCGAAGGAAGAGAAAGCGGGCTGGGTTGGCGATTGGGACTTCGAGAAACAGGAAGCCGAGGCCGAAGAAGAAGGCTAATAAGGTTGAATGATTATTTGTTTTCTGGCAGGGGGTATGTTTGAATTTTTATATGTTGTTTGCGAGTTCTTCTATTTTAGTTAGGATTTTTTGGGCCATTTCGTCTGGCGATTGGTAGAGGTCGTTGCATGTGACGTGATGTAGGATTCCTTTGTCTTTGTAGAAGATTATTAATGGGGCCGTTTGTTCTTCATATATTTCTAGTCTTTTTTTGATTACTTCTGGTTCTTGATCTGTTCTCCAGATTAGTTTTCCTTTACATTTGTCGCATATTCCTTCTTGTTTTGGCTGAAGGGTTAGTGTGTTAAAGATTTCTCCGCAGTCTTTGCAGGTTACTCTTGATGATAGTCGTTTTATGATTATGTCGTTTGGAACACACATATTTACTGCTATATCTATATCTGCGATTTCTGCTAGTTTTTCTGCTTGTTGGATTGTTCGTGGGAATCCGTCTAATATAAAACCATTTTGGCAGTCTTCGTTTTCTATTCTTTCTTTTAACATTTCGATTACTATGTCGTCCGAGACTAAGTCTCCTTTGTCCATGAATTCTTTTGCTTTTATCCCGATTCCTGTTTTTTCTTTTATATTTTTTCTAAATAGGTCTCCTGTAGAGATGTGTGGGACGTTACGTTTCGGCGCGATTCTTGAGGCGTAAGTTCCCTTCCCTGATCCTGGTGCTCCT
>Ga0265596_1001413_pt1 | contig 11351 bp, 17 predicted proteins | sample saktaG_FD_190143 | JGI IMG/M metagenome (GOLD analysis project Ga0265596, IMG submission 190143) | Saline water microbial communities from Sakinaw Lake, British Columbia, Canada - sak_2013_06_06_60m | ecosystem: Environmental > Aquatic > Non-marine Saline and Alkaline > Saline ...
TTTTTAAGAATCCCTTTTGCCTGTACCATTGAAAGGGTGACGCTACTTGCAGACCAATCAGGATCAATAGTAATTGATATTTGGAAAGACACTTATGCGAACTTCCCGCCCGATGATACGGATAGCATTACCGCTTCCGCACCGCCAACGATTACGACCGATACTGACTCAGAAGATGACACTCTTACAGATTGGACAGTTGAAGTCACGGCGGGCGATATTCTCGCTTTCAATGTTGATAGCATTACCACTATTGAGAGAGTAACCCTCGCACTAAAAGTAACTAAAACTTAACTAGTATAATAAAAATGAAGAAATCTCTAAAAACAATTAGTTTTGAAATTAAGGCAACGGCAAAAGGAAAAGAAGTCGCTAAAATAAAATCTACCCCCAAGACTCTACGTAAAAACTATGAAATTCAGATAATAAAAACAAAAGCTATAAATAAGGGGGTTGAGGTTTTTGCGCGAGCATGGACAAAAAACGGAGAACAAATCGGATTCGGCAAAGACGGAAGCATTGATATAGAAAGGTTTATAATTATAAACCCGCCACTTCTTATTGAGGCCGAAAATGGCGAAATTGAAATATCCTCTACTGATATTTTAACAAAAAAAGTTACCACTATATATCTTAAAAAAGATGTAAAAGAGGCATTATTGCAAACACTAGAACATTCTATAAGCATAAAAAGGCAGAAATTTGGAGACGAGAATATAAAAAAGGGGAAAGTCGGTAATACAACTAGTATAATCTATCCATCGCTTGACGGGCAGATGATAAATAATAATTCTGCCACATGGGCAACAGTACATGATGATACGAATTGTGACTCTGTTGCATATCAAGCAGACTCTCTTTCAATAAACACAGGGTATCAAAGTAGCAAGTATATTATTATTAGGGGTGTCTTTTTATTTGACACTTCGGCATTGCCGGACACAGATTTAATAAGTTCTGCGATTATTTCTTTATATCAATATGCTAATTTAAACAATGATGATAACGATGGAGAGGATTATGTTGTTATAGCTTCATCTAACCCAGCGTCAAACAATGAACTAGTCACTACCGATTTTGACGATGTTGGAGATACTGCTTTTTCAAATACAAGAGATATAACTACCGATAAGTCTGGCTATCCAGATTATAGAGACTTTACGCTTAATGACGACGGAAAAAGTGCTATTGACAAAACAGGTATATCCAAGTTTTCTCTTAGAGAGGGACACGATATACTTAACCATTCTTACGGATACACTGTTCAGGGGTGGAATAACTATAATATCAGAGCTTATGAATATGACGGAACACCTCATGGTCCGAAATTAACAATAGAACACGAAGCGATAGCAGCAGGTAGATCTTTTGGATATATTTTTTAGCAATTTTCTTTATGCTATATAAACTATCAGTTGTTTTTCTACTTATAATCTGTATTTTTTCAATTTTTATGTCAGTTATAACTTGGGATAGCTTATCAAAAAATCAAGACAGTAACGAAACAATAGAACAAGCAATCGCGCGCTTAATAACAGCTCACTTAGCAGACGCAAACGCTCACATAGAAGCCGGCGAATCTTTATATACCCATAAGCAATCAGAAGTAATAGACCATTTGGCAAGTTCTATCGTTGAAGATAAATATGGTGACCAATCTGTTCCCGGATCAGCCCTTAAATATGACAAACTAACCCTCGAGATTCTTTGGGAATCTCTTGACGCAATTAATCAATACACACGCCTTACGGGTACAATAGAGCCAAGCCTGTCTGGCCTACATCTTCAAACAGGAGATACAAGCGGATCTGTTGCAGATGTTCATGCCGAAGTATTCTCTGAAGGAGACGCTACTGATTACTTTAAAAACCCTCGCTTTCTTACCGTAATAAGATTATCTTCTCTAACAAATCAACAAATTACATTAACTGCAGGCGGTTATGGTTCTGATTCTTTTGGTTTTAAAATTGTGAATGGTACATTGTATGCCTTTCACGAAATGGACGGAGATGCATTTACAACAGATATATCTGCAGGACTTACGCTTACTAATTGGCTAAGATATAAAGCTATTTACACTACTGGATCAAAAATTGAATTTTATATTGACGATGTATTAAAAGCCACACATACCACAAATTTACCCGAAGAAGGCGGATCTATAGTCGATAATCTTGAATGGTTCAGAATTGGGATTCATAATACCGCAGCCGAAAACAAAGTTTTAACTTCAAGATACTTACTCCTTCAACAAGACACTTAAAAACCAATGGAAACCCAAACAACACAGCCAATAATAGGCAAAACTTTCCCGGATGTAGTAATTCCTATAATCAAGCAAGCCAAGAAATCTATTGATATTGTAGTTTTTGACTGGCGCTGGTATCCCGATCAAGTCGGCTCAACAATTCAAAGATTTAACAATGCCATTATTAACTGTGCTAAAAAACACATAAGAGTAAGAGTACTAACAAATTCAAATCAAACCCAAAAATTACTATCAGAATTTGATATCAAAACAAAAAAGATGCAATCAAAAAAACTCCTACACACTAAGCTAATGATAATAGATGATAAGATAGCAATTCTCGGAAGTCATAATTACACGATGAACGCCTTTACTATAAATTTTGAGGTTTCGGTCGTCCTTACCGACCCACCAACAATAAAAAGATTCAATAAATACTTTTTAAATTTATGGTCGTTGTAGTAAAAACTGACGCGCCATTTGCGCTAGCTATAAGAAAAAAATTCGGAAAAGCCACCGAATACGGACAAAAAAGATACGCTCAAGTTTTTTATGGAGAAGAAGAAGTTAAATATGGTCGCGCAGAAACAGGATTAAAAAGTTTTTATGGTATATACCAAAAAAGAAAAGGAATAAACGGAACAATAACCGTAAAAGAAAAATTCTACATTCCATTAAATAAACGAACAATACCACAACAGGCAAATCGCACTAAATTTGCAGACGCAATAGCCCATTGGCAGGGCTTGACAAACTCACAGAAAGAGGAATATAATAAAAGAGTTGCACATAAAAACTTTTCAGGTTATAATTTGTGCATAAGCGAATATCTATTTTCTAATTAAAAAGTCGGATAGATAATACAATTGTAAAAGAAAATTAAACTTTATGGCTAAAGTATACGGACCTCTTTTTTCAGTAGGCGCAAGTGGTAAGTTGGGCAAATCTATTGTCTATCTTAGTTGGAAAGGGTTAAATACGGTAAGACAATGGCTTAAACCCGCAAATCCCCAGACAGCAAATCAGGGAGATGCAAGAATAGCCCTTGGAGGTGCAGGTCGTGCCGTAGGTAAAGTTGGAGTAGACAGTGCAATCCATACACAACTTAAAACGCTTGAATTAATTCCTAGTCAGCAAACCAAACAATCATACCTAGTAAAGTATATTAGGGATAACTACCTAGCGGGCACAGGAGCAATATTTACGGCGGCATATACCTCAATGCTTGCTGAACTAACGGGACACACAGCATACACCTACTGGGGAACAATGGCAGACAACTTAAATATCCTAGCTTTCGATATCGATTATGCAAGTATTGCTGAATTTAATAAAGCGCTGGGAGTTTACTTGATTGCAAAAGCCTGCGTTGATTTAAACTTCACCGGTAGCCCTTACACAATCGCCCTCGCTTCTTGGACAACAGCCAATATTGCCGAATTCGAAGCAGACTTCGCGGCAGCATAGTATCCTTTCTTTCTTGCGATAGGATACAAAAACCCCCTGAGCTATAAAGGGGGTTTTTGTTTATAATATTTTTCGTTATAATACAAACATAACTTGTGTACTTACATACATGAACAAAAAAGAAAGTGACCAAAACGATCTAACTTTAATAATTATTGCCAAAAACGAAGAGCAAGGATTAGAAAAAGCAATTTCATCGTGCCGACCATTTATTAAAGAAGCTATCGTTGTGGTAGATGACAAAAGCAACGATAAAACCATAGAGGTTGCTAAAAAACACGCTGATAAGGTTTATTTACATACTTGGAAAAACAGTTTCGCCGAAGCAAGAAACTTTGCCCAAAAATTAGCAAAAACAAAATGGGTTCTTCACTTAGACGGACACGAATATGTAGAAGAATATCAAGATCTTAAAAAAGCGCTTAAAAAAGATATGGACGGTCTCTTCATTAGAATAAAAATGGAAAGCGGTCTTATTTTTTATTTCCCAAGAATAGTTAGGCGAGAGGTTCAGTGGCAACACAAAGTACACAACACCCCTAAAACCAAAAAGAACTTAAAATATCCGGGATTTTTAATCATTCACGATAGAATTAACGGACAAGCAAAAGACGCTCAAGAAATAAGAACAAAACAAAGAGTAAAAATGTTAAATGATAACCTCGGAACAAAAGCTATAAAAGATAAAAAAAATTCACGGGCAAACTTCTACATGGGAAATCTCTATCTTGATCTTAAAGAATTTAAAAAAGCAATATGGTTTTTTAAAAGATGTGCTAAATACTCAAAATCTGACGATCAACGCTGGTTAGCTAGATACCATATTTGTATTTGCTATAACGAACTAAAAAAATACCTTAGGGCGCTTTGGAGTATAGAATATGCAGAAAAAGAAATCCCCAATAGGTGGGAAGCTATTAAAATGAAAGGCGTAACTTACGCTTTAATGGAAAAAAATGAAAAGGCAATAAAATACCTCATTGATAGTTTTAAGCTAAACACAACCGACTATAGATTCAACCCGGCTATAAGAAATGACGCGCAAACATGGGACTTTATTGGGCTATGTTTTTTTCAAATGAATCAAATAGAAAAAGCAAAAATTGCATGGAGTCAGGCACTATCAGCTAATCAACGATCAATGTCACCCCTATTAACAGAAGAAAGGGTTATGGTTTTAACACAACTTATAGGAACAAATAGTCAACCAATAAACACTAAACAACCAATAGAGGTCTGCTGTTGTGTTTACGCAAGAGCCGATAGGGTACCAAAAATACTGGAACAATTAAAATCCCAGACTATTCAAAATTTTAGAGTAAATTTGTGGAACAATAGCGGAAAAAAATTAAGTGTCGGGAACTTTCCTCAAGACAAAATCCAAGTCATTGAATCTGAAACCAATATAGGTTCACAGGCAAGGTTCCGACTTGCCAAAAAGACAATAGGTAATCCTATTATCTTTTTTGACGACGACGAGGACTTAGCCCCTAATTTCATTGAATATAATTATAACGAACACCTAAAATACGGACCCAAGGTTATTTTAGGTTGGTTCACAAGAACTTTCACCCAAGAAAGTTACTGGAAAAGCACAGGGACTTATCACGGCCAAGAAGTGGACTATATCGCCACAAAAGCAATGATCTTAGATAGGGAAATAATAGACAATGAACCTCTTTTACAGAACATACCTAAAGATTTTGCTAAAGTAGAAGATCTTTATCTTTGTTATATAGCAAGAATGAAACACGATATGAAAATGATTAAAATTGACAGAACAACATCGTCTTTCGTTGACAATAAAGACCAGTGGAAAAACATTGACAAAGAAAAAGCATTTTCACTCCTCCGTAAAAATGATTGGTGGTTACTAAAAGATAATATAGAAATATTAAAAGGATTTACATTTAAGGTAAGAAATGCAGAATGGGACAGGCAAATTTTATGGAGTGAACTGTCAAAGGACTCTTATAGAATACCCCAAAATCCCAAAGTAGTAATTGACATAGGCGCGCACATAGGAGGAACAGCAATTTTATGCGCAAGTAAGGGTGCTAAAGTTTACGCCTACGAACCGGAAAAAGAAAATTTTAAAATCCTTACCGAAAATATTATTAAAAACGGCTTTAAAAATAAGATTAACTGTATAAATAAAGCCGTGGGAAATAAAGGAATAAGAACTCTATATTTACACTCAGGTAATTCAGGAAAAGCAAGCCTCAATGGACAAGGCGAAAAAACAGAACAGGTTGACTGCATCTCTATTGCTGATGTTTTCTCTAATATAAAGCATTGTGACCTCCTAAAAATTGACTGTGAAGGGGCAGAATACGAGTTTATAAAAGATATCCCTTTTGAAAAAGTAGATCAAATCTCAATGGAATTACACCAAGGAAATCAGCAAGAAATAATTGACTTGCTTAAACAACACTATGCGGTAAAATATAGGATAGCCCTAGATAGAACAAGCAAAATGATAATATGCGAAACCAAAAGCCCATGACAATAGTTGAAAAAACCCGAAAGCTAACAAAAGAAAATAACAAAAGTTGGGATCAACCAATAGCAAGGAAATTCCCCCGGCCAATGGCAGTAGAAATTGAAACAGGAAAACTTTTGTACGGACTGATTAGAGCAATAAAGCCAACAAATGTCGTTGAAACAGGAACATTTGAAGGATTTAGTGCCGTTAATATAGCCAAAGCGCTTAAAAAAAATGGGGAGGGCTTCCTCCACACCATTGACATTAAAGACTACGGATCTAAAAAAATGTTTAAAGAATACGGAGTAGATGAATGGGTAGAACCAATAATAGGATTATCCCCGGAAACACTAGAAGAAATTGCATCGGTTATAAACATTGACTTCGCTTTTTTAGACAGCGAACACTCATATAACGCAGTTTACTCAGAATTAGAAGTTCTTCATAAACACATACGGATAGGAAGTTATATCACAGGACACGATTATTGCCGTTACAAGAGCATTAAACAAGCAGTAGATGAATTTGTAAAAAAATACTCGCCTATGTATGAAAAAGTCATAATTTCAACTTTCGCTGGAGTTTTTATTTTAAGAAAATCCACAGAAACTTAAATAAAATTTGTAAAAATTAAACATGGCAATTAGCACAAACAAACCAGAATATCTTATTATTCACCACACAGCAACCGCAAGAGACACGACAACCTTTGAAGCAGTAAAAAAATATCACATCTCTTTAGGTTGGGGCAACATAGGATATCATTACTTTATCACCGCAGACGGAAAGATTACTCCCGGCCGGGCAGAACAAACAGTTGGCGCACATTGTAAAGCATCAGGTATGAATTATAAATCAATAGGAATTTGTTTAGCGGGTAATTTTATGAACGAAACGCCAACCGTACCTCAATTAAACGCCTTATCAGGATTGATAACATTTCTAAGCGGTAAATATCTAATTAAGAAAGACAATGTTTTAGGGCATAGAGAGGTTGCTGACGCAAAAACTCTTTGTCCGGGTGATAATTTACTAAATTGGGTAGTAAAATACAAAAAAGAAGAACATACCCCCTCTCAATCCTCAAAATTAGATGAAATTATAATGCACATTGAAAAAGCGTTAGAATTACTTAAAGCAATATAATATGAAAAAAGAAAGAATCGGAATTTTAGGATTTGGCGAGGTAGGAAAAGCAATCGCACGCTTCTACAAAAACCCAAGAATAAAAGACCTAAACACAAAAGAACCGTTGGAAAGATTAGATGTTTTAAATGTTTGTATTCCTTATAGCAAAGAATTCATAAGAATAGTTAAAGAAGAAATAAATAATTCAAAGCCCGATCTAACTATTATTCACTCAACTGTTCCTGTCGGCACAACCGAAAAACTTGGCAGACGCGTAGTCCATAGCCCAATCAGGGGAGTACACCCTCACCTATACAAGCAAATTAAGTCTTTCGTGAAATATGTAGGCGCTGATGATATTCAAGACGGACTTATAGCAGAATTGCATCTAAACTCACTTGGAATAAAAACGGAGATCTTCACTCCTGCAAGAACAACGGAATTAGGCAAATTACTAAGCACGGCCTATTATGGCCTCTGTATTGCCTACCACGGCGAAGCACAAAAAATATGCAATAAGGCGGGCGTAGAATTTAGCAAAGCAATGACTCACTTCAATCAAACTTATAATGACGGATACCGGCAAGCTGGTTTACCTCACTTTAGACGACCAATTCTTTATTCTCCCTCAAAACATGGCATAGGCGGGCATTGTATAACACAGAACGCCTCTATTTTAAAAAGGTTCTACAAAAGCCTAGTTTTTGACTTGATTCTAAAATATAAAAAATAACAACCATAGGCAAAAAGAAAAACCCCTCAATTAAGAGGGGTTTTCTTTACCCACAGACCACTTATTAAACCTGTACTATCTGTTCTCTGTTTTTTTTAATCTCAACCCTAATCGCCCTTATTAACGGTTCCATTTGATCTAAAAATTCCTCCTCAGTCGCAATAACTCCCTTATGGTGACTAGCGATAACTCCAACAAGATCAGTTAAAAGACGTGCTAATAATTTAGTCATATTTTAAACTAATACACAAATTAACCCGCAAAACAGCAAGCCAAAAGACAAAGAATTATAGTTATAATTCCCAACACATAATCCTTGCGCGAAACTTCCTCTTCAAAAAACAAATTTTTATTTTTCATAATCAAATAAAAATTAATCAAGATTACACCACCCCTCTAATCCACAATGTAAACACTCTACCAGAACAAACCCCTTATTCTGTAAAAATACAGCTTTATTGCTATCCACACCATATACCTGCAAATCCTTAGTATATGCTATTAGCCCGAAAAGATGCTCGCAAGATTCTTCTTTTATTTTGTCTTTGTCCATGTTTTTATTACACAATTTATTTTAATTTTATTTTTCATATTTTTTTCAATTAACAATTAACTCATTTCAAAAGAAATGACAATAAGATAATAACAAAACCAATACCAACGAGAATTACTCCTATAACATTACGCATTGTTTTAAATTCGGGACTAATCACAAAAGGTGTTATTTTGCGTTGATCAACGGGCATAACGGGTTCTTTATATTCAGAAATATACTTAGGATCAATGTCAAAAACAAAAGTACCTTCTGCCATTACCCTGTGTTTATCATCAATATAGTTATTTTTTATTTCCTCTATATGTTTCATTTTTTTCTCGAAACGGATAAAAAGCACCTCCTCTTTCCTCCATTTCTTTTATAGCCATTTCGACTAATCGCCTAAAAGAAACTCGCTTAACTTTTTGAAATCTTTTTCTATAAAAATGCTGAATAACAACAATTAAGGCAAGCATAATGTAATGCTCTTTTCGAGTCCGGCAGCAAACTTCAATTTCTAATTTATTCGATTTTTTCTCTTTGTTTTCTATTTTTTTCATGCTTTTTTTATTCAATTTCTTTAGCAATCTTATTCATTATGGTAGCTTTGTACATCTTATAAAGACTATTATAAGAAAAATAAAGAGTAATATCTTTACCCCCTATTTCAAAATTAAAACCAACATAAGACTTTCCCGCGTAACCCTTATTATGATCCGAAAACTTGACAAGAATTTTTTGATCCCTAACATCACCAGACCATAATTTAGCAACAAATAATCCTTGATTCATATTTTTAATACTAAAAACTGGCGCCCATCGTGGACCCCCTTCAATAAATTGAAGAAGTGGCCGAAGCGCCAGCTCTTAATCCACGATGCAAATTTTGTCGACCTACTAATTGTATGACTTAATTATATTACAACAAAAAACAAAAGCAACTGTGGATAACTTTACTTCTCCCACTTTTCCTTTGAAGCGTTCCACCAAGAGAGATGACCCTCATTAACCGCCTTACAAAAAGCGCGCGCAGCGCACTCAACATTAAAAGCGCACTCATCAGTAATCTCCGGGTGATACTTACTATTCCATTGAAAAATACCCCTGTCCATAGAATCGCCCTTGTCAAGATTATAAGCCGTAGGTTGCAAACCACTTTCCGCCTTAGCAACTCTAACGGCTAAATCAGCGTCAACTCCTTCTTCTATTGCCACCTCCCTAATAACCTGCTCGGCTGTTTTTCCCTCCGGAACAATAATTTGATGTTTCACTTCCTTAACCCCTCCACCGTTACATGTTTGACTGCGCTCCTGACAGCAATATCTTGTCCGAAGTAAAAAAGAACTACTACGGTTAAAATTGATCCAACTGTTCCGTCGAATCCACAAAATTTAAGAATTAACCCTCCTGTAATAACCACAATGGCTATAACATCTATCGGTCTAAACTTTCCTAAAAGTGTATTCATTTTAAATTTAACACAATTTACATTTTAACTCTTTCTTGCGACGCAGAAGTTATCCACTTCCACTATACCATTTTATTACCTATAATAAAGAAAGTAAAGTGGATAAATAAAAAAGAACATGGCCAAAACATCGGGGACAAAAAAAAGCCGTGAAAAGAACGGCTTTACTCAAATACAAAATTTTATATTTTCAAATGAGAATCTTAATGCTTATGACAAAATGGTTCTTATTGTTCTTAAAAAATACCAATTCAAAGACGAATATTGTTATCCCGGAATACCCTTAATAGCAAAAGAGGTGGGCTGTTCACATCACACAATTATTAGATCTCTAAAGAAAATGAGCGCTTTGGGTTATATATCTTGGTATAAAACAGGTAGACACAATAATTACAAAATAGATTGGGAAGAACTAAAACGCCCCACGATTGATTCTAACGCACGATAATTTAAAAGATGTGTTATCCTCATTTTTTAAAAGAAAAAGTTTACCTTACCCTACCAGCGTATTAACCAGTTAGAATTTAAACGGAAAGATCCCCCTTAAAAAGAATTTTTGTCAGTACTTTGTACTTTTTCAAGTTTTTATCATTTTTTATTTATTTTTTAAAAAACTTTGTTTTATTATTATACTATTCTTAATATAATATTATTAGTGTGCCTGAGAGGAATAACACATGTTCCTCTGTGGGACTGGTTGGAATTCCGATTTAATTAGAACAAAATCGTTTAACGATTGATATTATATGGGTTTGCGGAGTTTGGCGACCTGTGGATAAACTGTGGATAACCTGTGGATAACCTGTGGATAACTCTTGATAAAATTATTTTCATTTTTTCTCTTTGCGTTTTTTCAATAATTCTGAAATCTGTAAGTTTTGCGGGACTTGACAAAAAAGAGTTTTTGTTTTGGGGAGTGAAAATTGAGCAACCTTTCTTCTGAAAGTCAAGTCGACCCCTTCGTGTTTTTTTTAGGATTTTTTCAAAAAATTTTTGTAGCTGAAACGGAAAAAGCCGACCCCCCTAAAAATCTTTGACTTTTAGGGGTTTTTCCGTTTCAGACTAAAGAGGAAAGCACAAAAAGCCGACCCCTCGCGCTTCGCGCTCGGTTTTTGTGCTTTCCTCCCTCCTTTTAAAAGAAAAAAAACCTAAGAAAAACACTCAGGTTGACTTTCAGAAGAAAGGTTGCTCAATTTTCACTCCCCAAAACAAAAACTCTTTTTTGTCAAGTCCCGCAAAACTTACAGATTTCAGAATTATTGAAAAAACGCAAAGAGAAAAAATGAA
>Ga0265596_1001415_pt1 | contig 11345 bp, 12 predicted proteins | sample saktaG_FD_190143 | JGI IMG/M metagenome (GOLD analysis project Ga0265596, IMG submission 190143) | Saline water microbial communities from Sakinaw Lake, British Columbia, Canada - sak_2013_06_06_60m | ecosystem: Environmental > Aquatic > Non-marine Saline and Alkaline > Saline ...
AGACATAGCCAGCCAGGGCGACACGGTCGATCAAGCCCGCGACAATCTCCGGGAAGCCGTGGAACTCTTCATGGAGACCGCAAACCCGGCGGAAATCGCGAATCGCCTGTACGGAGCGATGATATGACAAGGGCCATAGGCCGGTTCGAGATTGTGGATGACGCGGTGGCGGAAATCCTCCGGCACAAAACACCTGCCGAACGGATCGAGATGGCCCTCGCTGCCAACCGCCTGGTCCGCCTGCGAATCGAAGGTCATCTCATGTCTATTCACGGGGATTGGGACGCGGCCCGGATCCAAGCCGAGATCGCCAGGAGAATGCTCCTTGGAACAAGTTGACCTGCTCAGACGGCTGATTGAAGTCCTGGAACGTCTGGATATTCGTTACATGGTGGTCGGTTCGCTGGCGAGCACGGCTTACGGCGAGCCACGGATGACGCAGGACATCGACGTGATCCTGGACCTGAGGGAAAGCCAGGTTCGGCTGCTTTGCGACGCCTTCTCGTCCGATGCGTTCTATGTCAGTGACCATGCCGCCATCGAAGCGGTGCGGCGGAGAGGCCAGTTCAACATCATTCATTCGACTTCCGGGAACAAGATCGACTTGATGATCGTGCCAGCCGGTCCGTGGGGGGCATCCGAGATGTCCCGCCGACAGAGGACGCGCATATTGCCCGATCTTGAAGGTTATTGCGCCAGACCGGAGGACGTTATCCTGGGAAAGATGGAGTATTACCGGGAAGGCGGATCGGAAAAGCATCTGAGGGACATTGCCGGCATATTGAAAGTCAGTCGTGATCTCGTGGACTGCCAGTACGTCTTGCTCTGGGCTGAGAGGTTGGGGCTTTCTGAGATATGGAAGACCGTTCTCCAGAGAGTCGGCGAAGATCGATAGGAGCTTCGCGACCCGCTTCCACCATTGCCACGGTTACTCGTCCTCGCCCGAAATGATCCCTTGAACAATGAACTCAGCCGCCCGCTTCTGGACCTCTGGATCTTCGCTGACGGCGAAGAGACAGTCGTATTCGCACAGAACGCCCGGTTCGAGATAGGCCGGTATCTCGCCCCGCTCCTGCAAGAGGTCGATGTGATCCGTGAGGTCCGTCGCCAGGGTCCAGACGCCACCCGTAACGCCGTAGTCGCGGGCGAACGTCAGGGCAATCTGTTCCGCTTCATTCGAACTGGCCGCGCAGACTAGCAACGACAGGGCCGGACGGGGACAGAGGTCCGGATCGTCTTCGAGGCAGATCATGTCACGCTCGCTGCCCTCTTGCTCGCCAACAAGGCTCTCTACGGACTCCTCAGGCAGTGCCAGCAGAACGTGACAGACTCTTCGTTTATCGGTCATCTAATCCCTTCCCCCGGCTCGCGCATGAACCCCCGGAACATCTCCATCATCTCCGCGGCGGCTTCAGCGGAGATTTTCCCGGCCCGCAGGGCAAGCTCGACTGTCTGTTGCCCGCAGGCGGCGTAGAGCCGGCGCAGGCCGTCATCGGCGCCGGCAAGGGCGTCGAGGTGCCGGCGGACGGTCTGGATGTCGCCGCGGGCGATGGGGCCGGTGAGGGCCTTTTCGGGTCCGATGGCCAGGACGTTTTCCATCCCTGCCCGGACCATGGGCTCGACGGCGGAAAGCCAGGTCTGGCGGTCCAGCCCGGCCTGTTGGGCAAGGGCGGCCGCGGCGTCCATAAGCGTAACGAGGTAGTTGCACGCCATGACGGCGGCGGCATGGTACATGACTTTTCCGGCCGGCGTTATCCGCGCCGAGCGTGCCCCTATTGCCTCCGCCAGGCGCATCAGGCACGTCACGGCCGTCTCGTCGCCCTCACAGAAACACCATGAACCCGGCAGCCGCTGTACAGCGGCCTCGACGGTCGGGAACGTCTGGAGCGGGTGCATCGAGCCGATCAGGCAGCAGCACTCGTCGCGGGCGGATGAGAGGACCTCACTGGAAAGCGCACCGCTGCAATGCGCGACGATCGTGCCGGGGGCGAATGCCTGCTTGCTGGACAGTTGCGTGCAGACTTCGGCTATTCGGTCGTCCGGCACGGTTATCAGGACCAACTCGCCCGCCCCGGCCGCGGCGGTTGCGCTGCACGCGCCGGCGCACTCGCCGATGGCGGCGGCGGCAGCCTCGGCCCTGCCTGCGGAGCCGCCCGCAACCGCCACCACGGGCCAATCCGCACGGTTGGCCAGTATCCCGATGGCCGTGCCGACCTTGCCCGGCCCGATGATCGCTATGTTCGGAAACTGATCCATAAGAGACCCAACGGACAAACGGACATGCGCCGCGAATAAACCGCATAAGCCCAGGCCATTGCCGACCCTGAGGCACAAGAGAATACCCGCACCCGGCCGGGAACGTCAAGACGCGAGTCCGGCGATGCCTTCTAAAACGGGATGCCATTCCACGAGACGCCCCGCCAAAATGTCGGCAGGCGGGCTGATATGCACGGGGTTGATCTTCAAGATGCAACGCGATACGATGCTCGCAGACCCGTCCACGGAGCCGCTTATGCACAAGTATCTGGGAATCCCGGCCTTGGTAGTCTGCGCGATCACGGCCTTCTTCATTTCTGGCGGATGCTCACGCAGCAAGCCTGCGCCGGCGTCGGTCGAGAATCATGTTGAGTCATACTATGTTCTTGATTTCCAAGCACCCGACGACTGGAAAGCAAATCACTCCGTCGCCGTAAGTTGGAGGCAAACAAAGCTAGGCTTTCCTGCGGTGTTCAGACTCCCGCTAAAGGCATCCCATCCCCATCACTTTACCAAAACCGATGATGGTTCCTGCGCTCTGACAATCTGCGGCGATCCAGTCTCCTTTGACATCCAGCCAAGAATGAAGCTGGAATGCGCAGGCGTAGTGAGTTTCCTGATAGTGCCTCCCGGAGCAACAGAAACCGGATCATCTATCGCCTTGCCCACCGGGGGAAAAATGAAACTCGTGTCCTACCTCTGCCTTACACCTGCCGATAATCCCGACACGAAGGATTTGCCTGAAGCTGAGATTGAGAAGCTCTTGCAGGGTCCGGCCATAGAGGTTGAATGACTGACCGCCCATCCAGCCCCGAGGGGGCGATGGCGAGTCCATGAAACGCCCCCGGCTCGCCATCGCCCCGCCGGGGCTCTGGATTTAAAGGGGACCGTTCCGGGGGTTCCCTGCGGTCACCTCCGGCTATGCGCCAACGCCCCATTCGGGGCCGAGAAAGCGATGCGCCTCTGCCCTGAAAAGTCTTACCTCCGGTTGCGTGGGCCACGGCCCTGGCGGCAGCTATCGTCCTCGTCCTCGTTCTCGTCCTCGGCTTCTTCCTTCATCGGGTGAGCCGGGGGCTCATGTTCGACTGCGGTCAATCCCCGTCCAGCACTTCCGTCAGGAGGTACTGGTGCTTGTACTGCTCGCTTCGGCCGTGGCGGTCGGCGATGGCCTGGCGTTCGGCCTGCTCGAAGTGGCCGGGCTCGGCGACGGCCGGGCGGATGCAGCCTAGCCGGCCGCTGTGGCGTTTGGATGCGTACTCGACGTTCAGCCCGGCCAGTTCGCGGTCCATGGCCTCGGCGATGGCCTGCGGCGCCCAGCCTTCGGCGGGCTCGATGCGAAGCTCGTAGTACGGCGTGGCGGCGAACCGGCCCTGGAGTGTGAAGCGGTCGATTGCCGCGCCGAGCGGGGCCGCGGCGCGGCGCATGGCCTCGACAACCTGGTACTCGGTGATCTTCTCGCCGGTAATGCTGGAGGTATAGAGCCCTCGCGAGAGGAACTCGAAGAGCGGGCTCTGGCCGAAATGCCCGGTCACGCGGATGCGGTCGTCGATGCTGTATCGCCACAGGCCCGCCCAGTTGCTGATCACCAGGAAGTACTCCTGCCCTACTTCGAGCTCGTGGGCCCGCAGGGTCGGCGGGTTATCCCGGTCATAATCCACCGCGGGTATGAACTCCAGGAAGTTCGCGGTGATCTCGGCGACACCCGCGGGCGAGTGGTCGTCCAGCGGCACGGAGAACCGGCCCTCGCTGGCAAGCAGGCCGATGTCGCGGATAGGCACCTCGCCGAAGAGCTCGCGCAGTCGCCGCAGGTACAGCTTCAGCGTCCCGCCGGTCCAGTTGCACAGCAGCGAGACGTTCCAGAAGTGCCGCGGCAGCAGTTGCCCATCTCGCCTCAGCCCGTCTTCCATCCGCCGTGCAAGGCCAACGTTGCGACGGAAGCGCAACCGCCCTGCCAGGGCCGGCGGCAGGTGCCCGGGCGGGCTTATCGTCCCGTCGGCAACGTCGCGGATGAGCCTCTCCGCGTGCGCCTGGCCGACCTCGATGAGCCTGATCGTGCTCGACGGATTGGCTGTGGTGATGATGCTCACATCCCGCCCCACGCCGCAGCGGAGGATCGTGTAGTACTTGGCCAGCGGGTCGGAAACGTCCGCCGTCTGGAGCGGCGCGACGTACATCCGCCGCACGATCCCCTTCTGCGTGGCCGCCAGAAGCCCGCTGATGGCGCCGCACGGAACCCCCGCGGGGCTGGTGGATTCGTGCATCGACGAGTTGATGGTCATCAGCGGCCGAAGCCACGCCTCAGAGTGGTCCGTCAGCGCCTTGACGCCGAAGATGTTCCACCCGCGCCTCATCTCGGCCAGGAATCGCGAAGTGACCGGGACGTACTTCGGCTGGCCCGTTGTGCCGGATGTCTGGCTGAACATCAGCGCCCGCTGGCCCGGCGGCAGGAGTGCGTCGAACCCGCCGGCGAAGACGCGGTCGGCGTATGGTTTGAGGGCGTCGTAGGTTCTGACGGGCACGGCCGCGACGAAGTCGGCGTAGTTGCGGATCCTCTCGAAGCCGTGATCTCGCCCGAAGGCGGTGTCGCGATGTGCGGCCAGGAGCTCAGCCAGAACGCGATCCTGCGCGGCGGCGGTGTTCTTGTGGGCAGCCAGGAACGTCCGGACCTGCCCGGCGGCATGTCGCCCGGCCAGGAAGGCCACGGGTCGCAATAGGGTTCTGGTGAAACTCATAGGGAGGAAGTAGGTAGTAAGTAGTAGTTAGGAAGTAGGCAGGAGCTTCGCGGCCGGGGGCATCTTGGCACAAACTCAGTACTGATCATTGCCCTTATTGCTTCTTCCTACGCTGTCCACAAGACCTTTGAGTATCCTTTGAACCTCGTTAGTAAGTTCGATCACTGGCGCCAAATCATCAACGCCAGCCATCTTCAGACGAGACACGGCAATCAACTGCGTTTCGGTTTCGTTGGCCGATCCACGAGCAATATTCAGGAATCTCTGGTAGTCCGCCTTGCCCGGCCGGCTGTAACCTTCGGCGATATTGCTGGGAATACTCACCGCCGCTCTTCTCACCTGCGACGTCAATCCGAATCGCTCCTCCGACGGAAACCTGGCGCTCACGCGATATACGGCCACAACAAGATCCATGCCCTTTTGCCAGGCGATCAGATCCTTATATCCGCCCAGGGCCTTTGTATTCTGGTTTTCGCCCGATGCCACCTTATTCCATTCCTCTTGGGGTATGTATGCCCACACTACTTCCTGGCTGCTTCTTCCTAACTACTACTCCCTACCTACTACTCTTTTCCCCTCACGCCACTTCCACGTCCGCCGGCGCGGTGATGTTTTCAACGGCTACATCCTCGTCGGCCAGGTGCCTGCGGAAGAAGGCGACGGTCCGGGCCGCATACTGGCGCGGCTCGACGATGACGGACTGGTTGTGCTTGGCGCCCGGTACGATCCAGATGTACTTTGGCGCCGGGGCCATGTCGTAGAGCAGTTGTGTCTGATCGACTCGGATGTAGCTGTCCTTCTCGCCGTGGATGAAGAAGATGGGCCTTGGCTGCATCTCGTGGAGCGACTTGCGGACCGAGAGGTACCGGCAGCCCATCTTCGGCTGGGCGAACCGCATCAGCAGCCAGAGCAGCGTTTGCCAGAACGAATCGGTCTGGTTCTCGTAAACGAGCTTGCTTCTGGCGAAGATGTGAGCCCAGCGTTTCATCAGGGCCACCAGGGTGGTTTCGGTGCTGAAGGCCCCGTCGCAAGTGATGGCCTTGATGTAGGAATCGCTGGATGCCGCCAGCAAGGCCGCCCCCGCGCCGCGGCTTATGCCGAATACGCCGATCTCGATCGGCTTTCCCTCGGCGGCCAGGCACGCCTCGACGTGCGCGCAGGCGCCCAGCACGTCCTCCATTTCCTTGTCGCTTGGCCACTGTAGCGGGCGGTACCTGCCCCAGTTGCCGCTCTCGCCGTGTGCGCGAAAGTCGAAGGTGAACACGTCGAACCCCGACTCGATCAGCGGGCGCACGTAGCGGGCGCAGCTATGCATGTCCGAGCCGTACTCGTGGCAGAAGACTACCGTGCCGCGGTAGCCGCCGCGGTCTCGCGTCCGCAGCGTCATGCCGCGCAGGCTGCTGCCGTCGAAACTGCGAAAACGCACCTCCTCGCCGGAAATACGCTGGAAGTCCACCGGACCCATCGAAAGCGGAGGAGGCGTGTCACAGAAGATATTCAGGCAAATCCGCACGAACTTCGCCAGCCAGAGCACCAGGAACGCCAGCAGGCTCAGGCACGTCAGGACAATGGCGATGGCCGCCCAGTTCCTGTGGAACCAGGACTCCGGCGCCATCATGCTCATAGCCATGTCCAACCAGCCCTGCATCCTGATCTCCGCCAGCCGCCGGAACCTGCCGCCCTACGGCCGGGATTGCAAAGGTATACCCTCCAGGCTGGGGAAAAATCAAGCCCGCCCCTCCCGCCGGCCTGGCCAGGCGGGCTAGAATCGGTAGTTGTTGAATTTCCAGTGCAACCCGTTCGTGGCGAAGCTGATGATCGAGGCAATAATGACCAGTATGCTGATGATGAGGCCGATGATGCCGCATATTCGCCCGGCGCTGGCCTTGCCTCGATCAATCAGGTTGGCCCGGCCGGCGTCTATGTCCCTCATTGCGTTGCCGCCGAAAACGATTGCCAGACTGCCGCAGATAAGCCCAACGATCCCCCAGCAGCAGCAGGAGCCGACGATCGAGACAATACCCAGCACAAGCGCCGCCCCGGCGCCCGAGGCTGGCGGCAGTATGCCGTAAGGCCTGAACGGTTCGTATGGTTGAGCGGGCATCGGCGGCGGGCCGTAGCCGCCCGGCATCGGTGGCGGTTGGGGCACACCGGCGGGCCGCGGCGGCTGGGGGGCAGACGGCTCCGGCTGCCTGGGCTCCTGCCATTGCGCCGGCTGGGGTTCCTGATCCAGCGGCTCGACCGGCGGCTGATTCGCGGGGACGGGCTCCTGGGCCGGACCCGGCGTCAGCGATTCCATGGACCCAAGACCAGTCTCCCGCGAAGCCTGCGGCGGCTCCGGGTGGGCGTACCGGCTACCGAAGGGCGCCTCGGCGGCCGCGATAAATCGCCGTTGGCATTGCCCGCAAATAACCTCCTTGCCCAGGACGGAGTCCGGGCCGCTCAACTTGGTGCCGCAGTGAGGACAGGCTATGACCGGCATTGCGTACTCCAGAAAAGTTCGACAGGCAACCTACGGCAGTCGGGCACCTTAAGCCCGGTTCGCCGCGGCGAAGGCATCATAGCCCAATCGTCGCGCCGCGGCAAGAGCCGGCACCGGACCGAAGGCGACAAGTCAAAGCTCCTGAACCTCCAAGGCGGCGAGGCTACTGGAAAGTAGCCATTGCGATCCCAATGACCACACCCAGTATCCACGCCCCGATCGCCAGCAGCAGTCCGATAAGCCCACAGATCTTCCCAGCCTTTGCCAAGCCCAACGACGATGGGTTGGCCGAGCCTGCCCGGATGTCCCTCATGGCAATGTTGCTGAAAACCAGCGCCAGAGGCCCGCAGATCAATGGTGGCAAGGCGTAGCAGAAGCACGTCACCAGCGACGCGATACCCAGCACAAGGGAGGCGACCGCGTAGCCGCTGGTGGCAAGCGGCGCGGGCTGATAATACCCCCCCGTCACCTGCTGATAGCCCGCTTGCCCTGGCATTGGAGGCGGTGCAACCATCGGCGGCGCAACCAACGAGGGTGCCTGCGGGGGCGGCGCGGCGGGCTCTGCCCCGTCCGGCGGGGTCTCAACCGGCGTCTGCGCCTGGACCGCGACGGGCTGGGTCGAAGGCGGGGTCTGCGACTGGGCAACGAACAGGCACCTACACTTGCCGCAGGTCACCTGCTGGCCCAGAAGACTGTCTGGTGCGTTTAGCTGTGTTCCACAGTTAGGGCAGGTTATTACCGGCATTGGTCACCCCTTTTCGCCGACGAGGATCAACGTGTTGTTCTGCCCCCCAAAGCCGAAGCTGTTGCTCATGCATGTGCGGACGGTCGCCTTCCGGGAGGCGTTGGGCACGTAGTCCAGGTCGCAGTCGGGGTCCGGGTGATAGAGGTTGATCGTCGGCGGAAGCACCTGGTCCCGAATCGCCAGGATGCAGGTTATCAGTTCCGTCGCCCCGGCCGCGGCTATGAGGTGGCCCAGCATACTCTTTACGCTGGAGACCGGCACCTTGTATGCCAACTCGCCGAAGACGCTCTTTACGCCCAGCGTCTCGATCTGGTCGTTCTGCTTGGTGCCCGTGCCATGCGCGGAGATGTAGTCGATGTCCGCCGGGGCAAGCCCGGCGTCGGCCAGCGCCCTTTTCATGGACGCCGCAGCTCCGGCGCCGTCGGGGTCCTGATCGGTCACGCGGAAGGCGTCGGCGCTGCTGCCGTAGCCGACGATCTCGGCCAGAACCTTCGCGCCGCGCTTTCGGGCGTGCTCGAGCGACTCGATTACCAGTATGCTCGAGCCCTCGCCCAGGACGAAGCCGTCGCGGGTCTGGTCGAAGGGCCGGCTGGCCGAGGGAATGTCGTCGTTGCGGCTGGACAGGGCCGTCAGGCGGATGAAGCCCGTCACGCCGTACGGGTGGATCATGCTGTGGGCGCCGCCGGTGAGCATCACGTCGGCGTCGCCGCGACGGACCTGCAAGGTCGCCTCACCGATGGCCTGCGTGCTGGCGGCGCAGGCCGTCAGGACGTTGAACGCCGGGCCGCGAGCGCCGAACTCCGCCGCCAAGTGCGCGACGACCATGTTCGACTCCTGCTCGGCCTCGCGGTAAAACTCCATCCGCCGGAAGGCAAGCTCGGCCCAGCGGCGAGTGTCCACCTTGCCGTCGCACCACGAATCGACGATCGTGCCCGTGAAATTATCGAAGTCGATGCTGCCCTCGCCGCTGCCGAGGTATATCCCCAGCCGCGTGCGATCCAGTGCCGCGCAGTCGGCCAGGCCCGACTGCTTCCACGCCTGCACGGCCGCGCCCAGAGCGAACCGGCAGTGGCGCCCCGCGTGAACGTGGCGGGCGGCGTTTGGCACATGCCGGGCCAGGTCGTAGCCCTTGACCTCGGCTGAAAACTTCGTCGAATACGTGCGCGCGTCAAAATTGCCCGTCTCGGCGAGGCCGGACTCGCACGCCAGCAGCGCACGCCACATCGACTCGACGTCGTGGCCGAGAGGATTGACCGTGCCCATTCCCGTAATGACTACTCGTCTGGGGTTCATGGCTCGATACGCCTCAAGACACAGGCTCCGCTCTGCCCGCCGACACTGAAGGCCGCGCTGACGGCATACTCGAAATCGCCCGACCTCGCCGTTGACTGCAAGCTCAGCCCGCAATCCGGCGCGGCAGCGGAGAAATTCACCGTCGGCGGAACGCACCGGGTGTGAAGCGCCCGTGCCGCCACCGCCAGCTCGACCCCGCCGGCCCCGGCGAACAGCGAGCCGAGCGAGCCGCTGATTGCCACGGCCGGGATCCGCCCGGCCAGGTCGCCAAGCACAGATCGCCACTCGGCCGTCTCGCAAACGTCCTCGCCCGGCACGGCCGTGCCGTGCGTAACGATCAGCCCGACCTGCTGCGGGGTTATGCCAGCGTCTTTCATTGCAGCCCGCACAGCCTGGCCGAGCCCGCCCGCGCTGGGTTTTTCCACTTCGATTCCGTTGGGGTCGCAGGAGCTTGCGAAGCCGACGACCTCGGCGTACATCCTCGCGCCGCGGGCCTTGGCGTGCTCCATCTCTTCTATCACCAGCAGCCCGCCGCCCTCACCGATGACGGTGCCGGCGTGTTGCCTGTCGAACGGCCTGCACGCGCCCGACGCGTCGCCGCGCCAGGTGGTGCAGAGCCTCTTCAGAAGGCTCTGTCGAAGCAGGCCCATGGGGTTGAGCTTGCTCTCGGCCCCGCCGGCAATGACGGCGTCGGCCCCGCCTCGGGCAACCAGGCGGGTTGCCTCGCCCACGGCAAGGTGGGCCGAGGCGTCGCCGCAGGTGATCGTGTTGCTGGGACCCTTGGCGCCGTGGACGATCGTCACGTGGCAGGCCAGCATGTTCGGCAGGTACTTCAGCAGCCAAAGCGGCGTGAGGTTGTTCATGCCGCTTGCGCCCCACTTGGCCATGGAAAACTTGCCATCGTCGTCCAATGCGGTTGTCAGGGCGACGCCTATCTCGTCGAGATCGGTGCAGATGAGCCCGGCGCCGATATTGCAGCCGAGCCGGCCCGACTCGATGGTAGTCGCGACACCTTCGCCGGCTGCGGCCGTCACGATGCCCGCGTCGGCAAACGCCAGGCTGGCGGCGCCGACAGCCAACTCAATGTCGCGGGCCATGATCTTGACGCTCTTGCGGTAGCTCTTGGGAACATAGTCTCGCGCGGAGAAGTTCTCGACGTATCCGCCGAGGTCGGTCGGAAAGGCGCCGGCGTCGAAGGAGGCTATCTTGCTCGTGAAGCTCCGCCCCGCCAGCAAAGCCTCCCATAGGGCGTCCATGCCTGCCCCGGCGGGAGTTACCACGCCCAGGCCGGTAATTGCCACGCGGCGCTCAGGCATTGCCCTTCTCCAGGAAAGGCCCCACCAGACGCTCGAACTGGCCGGTAAATACGAAGTTCTCCTCGGGGAACTCCATCCCGCCAAGGTTCTGGTCGATGTGCGAGAACATAAGGTCGATATGCCCGATGCACTTGCCGTTGCGCAGCACCGTGCCGGCGGTGCTGGCGGCCTCGGGGGCGATGTTCTCCACCTCGGCGCGGTAGGTTATCTGATCGCCCGGCAGGACCAGGTCGTCAAGCTGGGCCTTGACCACCTTGGCCAGGATCACCTTCTCCTGGAAGTTGCGAGCCTGCCCGACAAGTATGCCCGCGGTCTGGGCCATGCCCTCGATCATCAGGCTCATGGGCATGACGGGGTACGCCTCCCAGTGGTCGTGGAGGTGTTCCTCGGCCAGAGAGACGTTCTTGACGGCCACGGCCAGTTTGCCGGGGACAAACTCCAGGAATCGGTCGATCCAGATCCAACGCATGTCATACTCCGCCCGCCCGCGCGGCAAATGCCCGACGCACACCCGGGCCTGC